>Ga0136611_10002762_pt1 | contig 12283 bp, 14 predicted proteins | sample AntDrymUQ2232306_2_FD_106645 | JGI IMG/M metagenome (GOLD analysis project Ga0136611, IMG submission 106645) | Polar desert sand microbial communities from Dry Valleys, Antarctica - metaG UQ223 (23.06) | ecosystem: Environmental > Terrestrial > Soil > Desert | place: Antarctica: Dry Valley... | reverse complement strand
GCCCATCGCCGCCTCGCCCTACTTTTCGGATAATTGCGATTGCGCGAACTTTCCCGCTCGCCACTTTCGGCGCCCTGCCTGGGAAACCAACGATGGGGCGCGGTGTCCCGCCGGCGGGACACCCGATCCTGTTGCCACCGCCGACAAGGACGGCTGGCGCACAGGAGTTGCACAAAGTCCCAGGCTCGCGCGACGCCCCGCCACCACGCCATCCGCGTCACCGCAGGATCTTCTGCTGATCCAGCCACACCAGGAAGGTGGTCGGAGTGCCGCCGAGCTCCTGGATGGCCGGCCACAGGGCGCTTTGTGCCGCGCGTGCCGCCCGGATGACCTGCCCGGTATCCGCGACCTCCGCGATCACCCGGAGGTGCCGCATGACCTCGTACAGGCGTACCAGGCGCCCCTGCCGCACGATCGCGTCGTCCAACCGCACCTGCCCTCAGGCCTGCTGCCCCTGTTGCGCTTGGTGCTTGGCCGCCTGCAAGCCGGTCGTCGTCACGTTGGTGGCCAGCACGGTGATGCCCGGGAAGCGCGGGTCGAGCGTCGGGTAGCCCTCGACCACCAGCCGGTCCCCGGGCTGCTGGAGGGCCTCCGCCACCTTCTGCCACTGCTTGCGCGCGATCAGGACCGCGTAGGCCGTCCCCCCCGCCGGCGGCGTCGGCAGCCCCTTGGGCAGCGTCGGCACCTTCTCGCTCCGCAAGGGGACGATGACGACCTCGCCGCGCGCCTGCACCTGCTGCGGCCGCCCGATGACCGTGATCTTCACCGTCGACGCCTCCCCTATATCCCGCGCCAGCGTCGGCGCGAGCGCCCCATAGTCTTCCCAGGTGAAGGGCGTCTCGGCCGGCGCCCCACCACGCCGCATGCTGCGGCCGGCCGGCCGGAAGATCGCCTTCTGCTCGTCGGGTGCGGAGCCCACCCGCACCAGGTGGAAGAAGACCCCGCCGACGGTGCGGCGCCGGCTCCCATCGGGCAGGGACAGCCCGCCGCGCGCCTCGACCGCCAGCGCCTCGGCGAGGAAGGCGCGCGCCCGTTCGGCGCCTAGCGTCCGCCCGACGCGCCAGATCGTGCGCCGGGGCACGTCTTCGGTCTCCCCGAGCTGGTCGGCGATGGCCGCGGCCGCCGCCTTGAGGTCGGCGGCCGTCGCCGGCGTCCGCTCCTCGATCATCCTGCTACACTCACCCTGCCCGTCGGCGTTCATGGCGCCGGGAGCGTTAGCCGCGCGCGTGCTCGCTCACGCCGCGGCTTTTCCCTTGGCCGCCTCCGTCGCGTCGATCGCGGCAAACAGATCGGCCTGGTCGACGCCAAGAACCTCGGTCAGCCGGCGCTGGGTCGCGGGATAGGGCACGCCCTTCTCGCCCTCCCATCGCGCGATTGTCTGCCAGGTCACGCCGAGCTGCTCGGCTAGCGCCTTCTGCGTGAGGAAGCGCTCGCGCCGCCACCTCCGCAACTGCTCCCCGAAGGTCACCGCTCGCCCCCTTCCTGCATTGTCGGCCGGCGCAGTGTACGTGCATCGCGCCTTCATCCCTAGAATATCACACGCATATCGAATATCAACCCCCCCCAAGGGATTGACTTGTTATATAGATGTGATACACTACGGATATGGAAAGGCCCCCTGGAAGTGCCGGGAAGCAATCACCAGGAGGCCGGTGGAAAGGGCGAAAGCCCCTCGCGCAAGGAGTCTAGCAATGGTCAAGACGTTCAGCAAGCCCCCCGCCACCCGCCAGTTGGAGGCCCGCGCCCGCGCCCGCACGCTGGGCGTCAAGGTCGCGGTCGTCAGCGAGGCCCGCCGCTACGTCACCGCCGCCCAGTCGCAGCCCGGCACGGTCTACGCCATCGAGCGCACCCCTGCCGGCTGGGCGTGCTCCTGCGCCGGCTACGAGCTGACCGGTATCTGCAAGCACCTCGGCCAGGTCGAGCGCCGCGCCGAGCGCGAGGGCTGGCCGTTCGGCACCGTCGCTCCCCTGTCCCGCGTGGCCCGCTACTTCCCGCTCGACCTGCCCGAGAACGTCGCCGTGCACGGCGCGGTCCTGACCGTTGCCCCGGCCGTCGCCGCCCTCGCCGCCGACTGAGCCCCACCGGGGGGCGGGTCACCCGGCCCGCCCTCCTTCCACCACGAACGCGGAAACGCGGAAACGCGGAAACCCACCAGCGGAAGGAGGACCACACCGTGACGATCAATGAGGCGCTGCGCCGCTTGGCCGACGAGCTGTCGACGGAGATCCCCGACCTGCTGGCCACGCCGCTGACCTTCGGCCTCGTGTGGCTCGACCTGGCCCGGATCGCCGGCGAGGAGCCGCCGGCCGACGTGCTCGCCCTCGCCGAGACGCCGGTCGCGCCCATCGCGGCCGACTAGTCGCCGACACCACCGGGGGCGGGCACACGGCCCGCCCCTTCCTCGTGCCCGGCTGGATGTCGGGTTGGGACGTCGCGGGTGGGCTTGTCGGTGTCATCCAGGGCAGGCGCGGCCCCGCGAGCGCACCGGGCGCCGCATCCTGCCCCGACGCGCCAACGTGCGGGACCGGGCGGGTAGATTATGCCCCCGCCCGACCGTTTCCCGGTCGTCCGCGCGCCGCGCTGGCGCTACGGTGTCCCGCCGTCCGAGGCGAACGGCGAGAAGATGGCGGTCATCATGCTTAAGCGCGGGTCGGCCCCGGCCGCCGGAGAGAGGCTGACCCCGATGCTGATGCGCGCCTCCAGCGCATAGGTCCGGGGGCCGCCCGCCCCGGCGTTGAACATGAAGGTGGGCGTGGCCGATGTGTAGGCGCCGTTCCCCGAGACGACGAGCACCGGGCTTTGCCGCCCGCCGGCCTCGGAGAGGTCGCGCAGACGGACTTCGACCACGGTATTGTTAAAGTGGTGTATGGACACCGCGCCGGTGACCACGACGAGGCCGGGGCCGGGGGCGGTGATGGTGAGCCGGGCCACCTCGCTCCAGGCGGTGAGGTAAAACCTGAAGGGTTCGCCCGCCCCCTCCGCGCCGGCGACGCGCGTCAGGCCGTTGGCGTCATAGCCGTCGAGTTTGTCGGCGTTGGGGTTAGGCGCCCCAGCCGGCCCGGTTTGCCCCTGCGGCCCCTGCGGGCCTGGCGGCCCCTGGGGACCGGCGGCGCCCTGCGGTCCGGCGGCCCCGGCGGGCGGCGCCTGGAAGGCGGCGCCCCCGCTGCCGTTGGCTGTGAGCACCTGCCCCGCCATCGCATTGCCCGAGGTGAGCGCCTGGGCGGTCTGCGCCGTGGCGGCGTTGACGACCGGCGCGCGCCCGCCCAGCCCCGCGGTGCGGGCGAGGAAAGAGGCCATCTGCCCACGGGTCACGAAGGCGTCGGGCTTGTAAGTGCCATCCGGGAAGCCGCTGGTGATGCCGGCCGCGGCAATCTGGTTGACGTCGTCGTGGTGGGGGTTGCTCGCGGGCACATCGGGGAAGCGGTCAGTCGCCAGGAGCGAGGCCGGCACGCTCGCCACCAGCAGGGCGAGCACCAGGGCCGCCCCCAGCCGACCGCGCCACGCGGGCCGGCGACGGGGACGGCGGCGTGCTCGTTCGTAGGTCGCCACCTTCGTGCGGAGGACCGTCAGCTCTTCGCGCTGCGTGGTCACCTCGGCCTCGAGGCCCTCTAAGCGCTCCAGGCGCGCGAAGACCTCTCGCATGGATTGGTCAGCCATGACACCCCTCCCGTCGCTGTCGGCGTTGCTCTGCGGTGGTCCGTGGGTTTGGTGCCAGTGTGGTGCCAGGCCATGGTTCTGTCAATGCCGAGCGTGCTAACAGCACAGAGGCGGGTCGCACGGGCCCGCCCCGTCATCGGGCCCGTCGGCGGGCGCGGCTATCCTCGCCGATGTACGCGGGGCGCATCGAGCAGCTTCTGGGCCCCCCTCCGTGATTCCACGAAGGGGGAACCTCGTCATAGTTCCGTGCTTTCACGGATCCCCCCTCTTGTGATAACTGCTAGAGTGATAGCAGTGGCCGACCACGGTGGCGGCGGCGACGTTGCGAAGCCAGCTAGGAAGGGGAGGGACATGCACAAGACCGTCAGCTACCTCGCGAGCCTGCTCCTGTCGCTGGCGGTGCTGGCCATGCCGGCAACGGCGGCGGCCCAGCCCACCCCGGGGGCGCCAAGTATCTTGCCGCCGGAGGGCCGCCACTACGGGAGGACCTACGGCGAGTGGGGGGCAGCCTTCTGGCAATGGTTGGGCCCACAGCTGGCGGCGGATGAAGCCAACTGCGGCGGCCCCAGCCCGACGCCCGGGGTTTGGTTCGGGGGCGGCGGGCCCGTCGGCGGTGAGCCGATCACCCTGGCCTGCACCGTGCCGGCGGATACGGCACTCTTCTTCCCTGTCCTCACGGCCGAATGCTCGGAGGCGGAGGGCAATGGCACGACCGAGGCGGAATTGCGCGCCTGCGCGATCGAGCTCGTCGACGCCATCACCGACGCCGCGGTGACGATCGACGGCGCCGCCGTGCAAGTGATACCCCGCTATCGGGCCCAGTCGCCCCTCTTCACCTTCACCCTGCCGCAGGACGACCTCTTCGGCGCGCCCCCCGGGCCGACCCGCGCGATCGCGGACGGCTACTGGATCATGCTCGCCCCGCTTTCGCCCGGGAAGCACACCGTTTCCTTCCACGCGGTGATTTCCCCCCCGGACGCGGAACCGATCTCGACGACCGTCACCGTCGAGATCACGGTCGCCGGGGTCGGGACCATGCCCAGCCTGCCGAATACCGGCGCGGGCGGCCGCGCCCGGCCGGGCGCCGGGCCACAGGCGGTGGTGGCCGGGCTAGGCAGTGTCGCCCTGCTCGCGCTGGTCGTCGGACTCGCGCTGCGCCGCCGCGTGACCTGACCGCCGTGTTCGCCACACCAGCACCACCCGGGCGGGTCGCACTGGCCCGCCCCTTCCGCGTGCCCGGCGCATGGTAGGATGCCCCACCCCCCGCGCGGCGTTCGTTGCGCCCCCGGACCGCGTCCGGTAGGATGTCCGGACCAAGTACGGAGGGGGTACGGAATGGGCACGGACTCCGGAGACGCTACCGGACCTGATTCCGGACCTGCTCCAGACCTGACGATCACCGAGGCCGCCGCGATCGCGGGGGTCACCGAGAAGACCATCAGAAACTGGATCAAGGCGGGCTATCTCCGCCGGCAGCACCATTCCCGCAATCGTGGGGCGGGTCGTTTGGCTTGCCCCTTCCAGGTTTCGGGCACAATACGCCTAACGGGTGTCCCGACTCCGACGCGGAATGCCGGGCGGGGGCGAGCCACATGGCTCGCCCCCGCCCGGCTCGCTCATGCCCGCGCCACGGCGGCGGGGTACGCCGTCGATACGCTTGGCGCGCTACGGATGCGCGGGTGGCGCGCCGCCGCCGGGGGCGGCCGGGCTATCATCGCCCGCGCTACCCGCGCCGGTGCTGCCGAAAGGCACGAAGATGACGTTCAACGAGCCGCCATGGAGATCGGCTTTGCTCGGCCCGTTGAAGTCGCGGGCCTTGGCACGGACGGTGTGCGCCCCGGCGGCGACGGGGAAGCGGGCAGTCACCGCGGCGGGGTAGTGGCCCGTCCCCGCGTTAATCACCTCCGTGAATGTCGGGTATTGATCGTCGTACGTGCCGTCGCCGGCCTGGTCGACATCAACCCCGAAGACGGTCCTGGTGCCCGTCGCAAGCACATGGATCACCGTGTGGGCGGTGACGATCAGATAGCCCGCCGTCGGCGCGGTGATCGTCGCCGAGATGATGGTCACCGTGGCCGTGTCCACCCTCACAAAGTCGGCATTCGACCCGTAGGCCGATCGCACGATGTCGTTGGCGCTCTTGCCGTCCACGGCGTCGGCGTTGGCCGCCGTCGCGGCGGTAGTGGCTGAGTTGGCCGTGGTGGCGTTGGACGCGCTGTCGGCGGTCGCCGCGCTGTCGGCGCGCCCGGCACTGTCCGCCCTGGTCGCGCTGTCGGCCCTGGTCGCCGTGGTGGCGGTCAGGGCCGTAGCGGCGTTGACGACCGGCGTCCGCCCGCCCAGTCCCGCGGTGCGCGCGAGGAAGGAGGCCATCTGGCCACGCGTCACGAAGGCGTCCGGCTTATAGGTCCCGTCCGGGAAGCCGATGGTGATGCCGGCCGCCGCAATCTGCCCGATGTCGTCGTGGTGCGGGTTCGCGGTTGGCACGTCGGGGAAGCGGTCGGTGGCCAGGAGGCCGACGGGGACGGTGGCGAGCACGAGGGCCAGCACGAGGGCCGCCCCCAGCCGGCGCGACCAGCGCGGGCGGCGCAGCGGCCCGCGTCTCGTCCGCTCACGTAGCCGTGTCACCGCGCCCCGCAGGGCGCCCACCTCCGTCTCGTAGCGCTCCCGCTGCGCCGCCAGTTCGGCCCGCAGTTCGGCCAACTCGTCGCGAATGGACTGGTCTCCCATGGTCCTACCTCCCATGCCTGTCGCCGCCGTTCGGTTGTCGTGGGTCTGGCGCCAGTGTGACACCGCCGCGGGGCGGTGTCAATGCGGCCGCACCAGGCGCGCCGCGTAGGCACCACCGCGGGGCCGCCGGCCGTGCTACCCTACGCGGTCACGGACACGGCCACACGGACACGGACGCGGCCACGGTCACGACGGAGGAGGCGGCCGCCCTCGCCGGCGTCTCGCCCCGCACCATCCGGCGGTGGGTGCAGCGCGGCATCTTGCCCGCCGCCGAGACGCCCGTCGGCTATCTGATTGTGCCGGCCGACCTCCACGCGGTACGGCTCGCCGCCGGCCACGGGCGTCGCCGCCCGGCCACGGCCACGGACAGTCGCGGGCCGGTGGCCGTGGCCGGGCGGCGACGCCGTACCGCGTGGAGGTCGAGGCGGTACGCGACGAATGGCTCGCCCCGCTCGTGGCGCAAATCACCGAGCAAGCCGAGCGTATCGGGCGCCTCGAGCTGCGCGCGACGAGCTGCGCCGGCTGGCCGAGGACAGCGTGCCCACCATGGTGGTCGTGGCGGGCTCGTCTAGCTCGACCTGGCGCGCCTGGCCGGTGAGGCGCCGCCGGCCGACGTACTGGCCCTGGCCGAGACGCCCATCGCCGTCGCCCCCCCCCCCGTGCCCGCTGCCGTGCTATGATGGGCGCCTACCACAACTCGACCGGTCGCACGCACACCACGGAAAGGGGCCAGCGATGCCGTATCTCCGCATCAGCCGCGCGCAGTTCGACCCGGCCAAGGCCGATGAGGTCGCGCGCCTCATGCCCGACCTAGCCAGCGCCAACCGGCAACTCCCCGGCCTCCAGCACTTCCATGGCGGCCTCGACCGCGACAACGGGCGGGCGGTCGCCGTGGGCCTCTTCGACAGTGCGGCCCATGCCGGGTACGAGCGCGCCACCCTCGGCGACATCATCCCGCGCCTGCACGCGGCCGGGATGCGCATCGAGGCTCCCGAAATCTACGAGGTCACGCCCTAACGCTCGCGGGGGCAACGATGGTCGGGGGCGGGCCGTGTGGCCCGCCCCCTCCTCGTGCCCGGCGCGTGGTAGGATGCCGCTCCCACAGGCGATTGGTAGGGGTTGTGCGGGGTGGTGGTCGTGGACGAGCAGGCCGAGTACATCAGCATCGCCGAGGCGGCCACGTTGGTAGGGGTCCACCGCAACACGGTCAGGAACCGTATCAAGGTTGGGCATTACAAGGCGCACAAGGTTGTTACTCCCCAGGGTGAAACCTATGCCATAGAGCGGGAGTCGCTCGGCCTCCCTCGCACGACCCCTCACAATTGGCACGCACAGGGCATCACAACCGGTGTGCGTCATAACGAGCACAACCCCTCACCAGCCGCGGCCCTCATCAGCCCCGAGCAGCAGGCCCAGGCCGACGCCGTTGTGCAGCGGTTGTTAGCCCCCTTCATCGCCGAGTTGGGCGCGGTGCGCGAGGAACTGGGACACGTCAAGGCCGAGCGCGACGGGCAGGCCGAGCGACTGGCCGAACAGCGCCGGCGGGCCGAAGTCGCCGAGGCCGAGGCCGACGCCCTGCGCCTGCGCCTGGCCGAGGCCACGGTGCCCGCCGTGCCCTTCGTGGCGGGCCAGGACGCGACGGAAGGGCCACACGCGACCGCTATAGCCTCGGACGCTCACCGCCCCGTACAGGGCCTCTGGCGGCGTCTGCGGCGGGCGTGGCGGGGACCTTGAGCGGGGGAGGTCCGTAACGGGTTCTTTCCAGTATCCGTTACGGGAGGGGGCGGCGATGGAGCGGGACGAGGGCCACCAGGCCGAGATCGCGGTCGGCGCCCACACGCGGACGGTCCGCGAGCGCCCGGTCACCTTCACCTGCCGGGAGTGCGGCGAGACGGTCACGGAGAGCCGGCGCCCCGGTCCGACCCCGCGCTACTGTAACCCCTGCTGGCCGAGCGTCCAGGCCGCCAGGAGCGCCGAGCGCGTGCGGCGCTACCGCGAGCGCCGCGCGGCACGCACACACGGCGACGGCTAAGGACGGCGCGACAGCAGGGGACGGGCGACGTGTCACGGAGCGGTGCGCTCCTCGGCCCGCAGCTACCGCATGGTGTAGAGAAGGGTTTCGTAGGTGTCGGAGGCGTTCCACCGTACCAGGAGGATGTTCTCGTGGCGGGCGACATAGAGGTCCTTGCCGCCAAACTTCGACCCTCGACTCTTGACCTCCACGAAGCGGTCCCAGACAGCATTGAGATCCGCCTCGTTGTCGAAGGCCAGGACCTCGGCAAAATACCCGAACTCGAAGAGCCCGCTCCTGTTCGCGTCAATCAGGTAACGGTCGCGCGGGAGCCTGTCCCCAGCTGCGTAAAAATCCTTCGAAACCGGCTTCTCTGCCCGCTTGGTGTTGAGCCCGTGGCGGTCGTAGTGGTCGACAACCTCGCGAGCGGTGTAGCGCGCGAACGGCGACGAGCCCCGGCCCGCCATGACCCGGCCGCCGATGAGGAAGATGCCGCCCACCAGCCCCATCGCGAGCAGCGCACCGAGTCCGCCGTAGAATATCGTCCGCAGCGGCGTCATGGCGTCCCCTCCCCATCCTCATCGTTGCCCTGTAGCAAGAGTACGCACCGGGCGCGGCCGGCGTTTCGCCAGGGCGAACATGATCACGCCCGGCACGCCCGGCGATCAGCGCGCCTCGAAGACCAGGCGGCCGCGGTGCGTCGTCACGCGATGTTCACCTGCCGGCCGCCGGCCGCGGCGACGTTCAGTTGGACGGCCGGCACCCCGAGGCGACGGATCTCGGCGAGGGCCTTGACCGACGCCAGATACCGGCGCTGCGCCCGGTCGATCGTGCGCTGCTGGTGCTCGCTCTGTTTCAGCGTCAGGTCCCCCACCCGCTGCGCGTAGATCATCTCGGCGTGGTGGAGGTGGAGCCAGTTGCTGAGGATGCGGTCGATCAGGAGTCGCTCCAGGGGTGGGGGCGCCGGCCCGCCCAGCTCGTCCCGCAACTCGCCCACCCGCCGGGCGATCGCGTGGCTGATCACGGTGTTCTTGCCGCCCATCTTGTCGATGAGGCTGATCCGCCCGAGCCGGCCCAGGTCGCCGAGGTCGCGCCAGGCGGTCGGGTCGGCGTCAAGCGCCGCGCGCAGGGCGGCCAGCGCCCTCGGGTCGCCCGTGTTCGCCTGCGGTAGCAGGCGGTTGATCGTGTCGGCCCGCGTCGCCAGCGCCTTGCCCTTCCCCACGTCGTTTTCTCCAGCGTTTGCGGTCGGCGCGACGGTAGCCGGCCAGCACCAGGGCCGCCGCGACCACGGCCGCCACCTCCCGGTCGAAGTCCTCGACTTGCCGCGCGAGCGCGTCGGCCGCGGCCCGCTCCGCGCGTTCGCAGTGGGCGCGGAAGTCGCGCTCCTCGCGTTCCCGCTCGGCGAAATACGCGGCGATCTCGCCGAGGCGACCGCCGCCGATGTACTCGCGGACCACCCGCCCGCCAACCCGACGGGAGCGCGTGAAGTACCGTCCGCCCCGCGCCCGCTTCTCCCAGCCCATCAGCCGCGCCCCGTTGTGTTACCGATTGTGCGCTGCGGCACTCCACGCACCCCTTGCTGCGGCAGATCCTCGTCGCGGCGCAGCAGGGGGATTCCGTCGCCCACCGCGCGCGCTTGGTCGCCCCACTCGCCCGCATACCGCCGGCGGTGCTCGTCGCGGTGCGCGGCGAAGTGCCGGTCGCAATAGCCGGCCACCGCGACCGGTTCACCACAGTCCGGGCAGGTCCCGCCATCCCGACCCATTTCAAGATGAAATGGGTCGACCACAGACACGCGACTCGTTTCAACTTGATTGCTAGTACCTAGCGTATTAATGCAATCAAGTTGAAACGACGTCTGGACCTTCGGCTGCCAGCGCGGCGGCGCCTGGCGCGGGGGGCGGGCACCTATTTCATCTTGAAACAGGTCGGCCTCGGCCTTCGTCAGCTCCGTCCCGTCGGCCTGCCAGAAGTCGATATGGGGCGGGGTTTTGATTTCGCCGAGGGGCCGGTTATCGGCCAGGCTGAAGAACTGCTCGACGCGGCGCGTCTCCCGGCGCACCGGGGCATCCTGGGCGGCGACCTCGGCCGGGACGGCGATCTTCTTGCGGCCGCCGTGGCGCTTCTCCTCCGGCGGGGGGGGCAGGAGGTACAAGAGCGTGTCGCCGCGGCGCTGGCGGTGTTCGGTCGGCACATGGAAGTAGGTGATCGGCACCTTCCCCTCGAAGCGGTCGGTCTTGATCGTCTCCTCGCGGATGATGGTGTCGCCCGGGCGGGCCGCCGCGATGGTCTTCTTGCCGCGCCCGAACGTGGGGACGGAGCGGCGCTTCGCGCTGGTCTTGTCGACCACGCGGGCGTAGTCCCGCCCCCCGCTGGTGATGACCTTCCCCTGCGCGTACGCGTCCTGCACCGCTTCGGCCATATCGACGGCCACGCCCGCCACCTGCTGATCGGGATGGCTGATGCAGAGGTCCAGTGCGCGCACCTCGCGCTCCAGCTCGGCGATCCGCGCGTCCTTGCGCGTGCCCGCGGCGCCGCAGCGCTCCAGCGCCACGGCCTGCTCGGCGTTCTCCCGGCGGAGGGTGGTGTTCTCCCGCTCCAGCTCGGCCAGGCGGGGCGACCGATCCCCTACGCCCGCGTATGTGGGGGCTGGGCTCGTGTGGGTGGCGGGGTCGCGGTGGGGGTCGTAGCGCTCGGGCTGATTGGTGCAAGCCCGCGTGATCGTGTAGTCGAGCCACGTGCCGGTCCCGCGGCGGGTGTACCACTTGTCGCGCCGACGGCCCGAGGCCTCCATCAGCCGGGCGATGCGCGGGGCGTCGTGGCCGGTCCAGAAGGCGAGGCGGAAGGCGAGCCGGTAGTCGGCCTCGCTCGCCCCCGGCGCGCTGCCCAGCTCGCCGGCGAAGAGGCGGGCGAACTCGCCGCCATCGTTCGCGGTGCGGGCGCGGTCCAGGAGGGCGGCGTCGTCGGCGATCACCGGGGTGGACGGGAGCGGGGCGGCCGCGCGCGCCGGCTTCGGCGCGGCGTCCTCCGGCCACATCAGGGCGAACAGGCGGCGCATCGTGGCCGGGTCGATGGCGCGCACCTCGTCATAGCGGGGGAAGGGTTGCAGCGTCATCGTGAAGAAGCGGCCGCCGCCGTACAGCTCGTAGTCGCCCTTCTTCTTCCCGTGCCGGCCCTCCTCGAGCTCCGGGCGGGGGAGCGCACCGCGGCCGATGATGTGGACGCCGCGCCCGCTCGGCGAGGGCTCGGTGTAGGTATCCGCCAGGGCGATGATCGCGCGGGCCAGCGGCGTCAGCGCGCCGGTGGCCGGGTCGCGCACGTCGTCCAGGTCGATGCCGATGGTGTCCTCGCCGACGTGGAACTCGTAGCCGGGGCCGTCGAAGCGCCCGGCCGCGCACGCGGTGGCGACGGCGGCGAAGGTGTCCCAGGTCGCGGGGTCGCCGGCCTTCGCCTTGACGTCCTCGCCGCGCTCGCCCCGTTTGACCTGGTACGGGACCTTGGTGAGCTGGCCGTCGCGCGCTTCCTTCTTCCAGCCGACCCAGTTGGGGCGGGCGACGAGTTCGGCCAGGCCGGGCGGGGGGGTGAGCGTGGTCGCCGTCATGCCGCCACCTGCCCCACGCCGGCCGGCTCCCGCCGGGTCGCGCGCTCGAGCCGCGCCCGGCCCTTAACGTAGCTGGTGTCCCACAGCTCGAGGATGGTCCCGGTCGTGACGAGGGCGACGGCGCGGGCGGTGCGGTCCCACGGCGCGACAATCGTCCACAGGCCGGCCGGCGCGTCGTATGTTCGGGCGTGCTGAGGGATCCAGCGGGCGAGGCGCTCGGCGACGAGGTCTTCTCGCTCCGGGGCGATCCCGGCGAGCAGCAGGCCACCGGTCACATGCATCAGGGT
>Ga0136611_10002761_pt1 | contig 12283 bp, 12 predicted proteins | sample AntDrymUQ2232306_2_FD_106645 | JGI IMG/M metagenome (GOLD analysis project Ga0136611, IMG submission 106645) | Polar desert sand microbial communities from Dry Valleys, Antarctica - metaG UQ223 (23.06) | ecosystem: Environmental > Terrestrial > Soil > Desert | place: Antarctica: Dry Valley... | reverse complement strand
CGCCCACCCGGCGGCCCCGGCTGCCGCGGCCCCGGTCTGCCGGGGTTGTCGGGGGCGCGGCTGGGTCTCTGTCGAGGCCGGCGAGTGGCCGGCGCGGGTCGTCTGCCGGCGCTGCCACAGGGTGGCCCCGGCGCCGGCTCCGTTCCCGTTCGACATCGATGCCGCCCTCGCCGCCTAGTCGCCGGAGGGGCGGTCGCCTGGGGTTCCCCGCAGTGCATGGGGTATCCCGGAACGCATGGGGTCGTCGATCCCAGGCCGTCCCGCCCCCTCGCCGATCGCCCCGTTGCCGGCACCGAGGGCGCCGCCAACGTGCTGCGGGCGATCGTCGTGGCGATGACCGGCGGCGACGATTCCCCCGCGGATGTCAACATTTGACAACACGGCGACCTCCTCGGGTGATGAGGTTTTGTTGTGGTTTTGTTGGCGGTTTGGCGAACGCCACGACCGACCCGAGCGGCGCCCACGATGCCGCCCCCCCAGCACCGAGCACCGGGCGCCCCTGGTCACCGCCGAGGGGCGCCCCTTGCGCCCGCGCCCCGGATCGGCCACCATCCGCCGCCTAGGCGCCGCCTATGCAGCCGGCGCATCCACCTAGGCGGCCACCTGGGCACCCGCGAGGTGCTCCTGCCAATAGTGGGCCGTCTTCGCGGCCACGGTGACAGCGTTCTTGATCTCCCGCTCGAGGCGGAAGCTGGGCCCGGCCGGGAACCACATGACGAACCCCTCGCGCCGGACGGTCATGTTCTCGACGACAATCGCCCGCAGCAGTCAGAACGCCATCCGCTCGTCGGCGAACGCTTTCCCGATTCTTGGCCAACGGGCTGTCGGGGACGGGGAAGCCCGGGCTCGCCCGGCGGACCTCAGGCAAGGGAGCAAGGTGATCAACCACTTTGTCCACGCTTAGCAGACTGGCTAAGGTGCACTTTATAGACTCTTACAGAAGGGCGTCCGAAACGGAGACGGCGTAGCGGTCGAATCCGTTCAATTCAGAAGAGCCATTCAGCAACAAGACATGGCGGTATCTGAATCCCGCTCGGAGCAGAGAGGCGATGGTGGCGGTTGCCGTTCCGGCGAGCTTGACCGCCCGCAATGTATCGCTTGAGTTGAGGGTTAATGCGCTGAGGATGAACTCCCCCAGTGTCTCGTCGTCGACGGCGCACGCCGGCCCTACCCCGGCCTGGGAAACGTAGCCGTACGCGACTAGTGCGTGGTCGCGAGATAGACCCACGAGCTCTTGCTGCTCCGCTGCCAGCCAGTACTCGTGGTCGACCCGGCGAGTAATCCCGAGCGTTCCCAGGTCCAGCCGGTCGACCTCGTCCCATGGCACGGCGTCCCGCGCGATGGTTTTGATACCAGCGATGGTGGCAGTCGGTGTTGGCCCAGAAAGCTCGATCAGCGGCAGTCGCTGAAAGAGCCCGTGTCTCGCGTAGAGCGCGTTCGAGTGCGGATTGATCGTGTCCGAGATGGCCAGGCGGTCACGAGCTTGCTCAGCGCCCGCCAGACAGCGACGAAGGAGCTCTGATCCGAGCCCATACCCCTGCCACTCAGGTTCCACGTGCAAGGCAGCCAGATACCAGAGGTGCGCTCGCAGGGTCGCGATGCCGAATCCGACCGGCTGTGCATCCACCTCCGCGATCCAGAAACGCGGTGTGTCGTAAAGGAGTGCGTGCCGTCTGAAGGCCATGGACCGCACAGGAGGAGTCGGGGAGAGCGGGACCTGTGGGAGGTTTCGCTGTCCGAGGAGGTGGTTCGAGGCAGTTCGGAAGACGGAGTACGTCGTTTCAAGATCCTCTTCCCGCGCCAGTCGATAGGCGAAGCTAGTCATTGCGGGGGCGTTCGCCTTCGCTGCGCCCGGGACCGTGCCAGGTCACCAGGCGATCGACATCGATTCGAATCAGGAACCGCTCCAGGCCGAAGGTGGCGGTTTCGTAACCGGCGACGGCCTCGTCCCCCAGATAACGAGACGCCATTTGCCGCGCTATTGCCTGCCAGTCACCATGCGTGCTGGGGCCTTCCAAGATCGTGCTTCTGCCCTGGACGAGTACCCGGCGCAGCGTCTCGGGCTCGTCGACGCTGAGTGCGGCCCTGGGTTCTCTCCGAAGGTATCGGACCCAGGCGGCGTTCTTGGCTCCGATCACCCAGAAGTGGGTCCCATCCCACTGATGCCAGACGGGAACGATGTACGGCCAGCCTCGATCATCCATGCAGGCGAGGTGCGCGGTAATCCCGAGCGTAAGAAAGTCGTCCAGCGCGTGGCCGACCAGTCTCGTTCCGGGATCGTCGTTCATCGCATCGTCAACCCGCCGTCGACTGGGATTGTGACCCCGGTGATGAACTCGGCACCGGCGGACGCCAGATATCGCACCGCGGCAGCGACATCCTCAACCGACGCGATCCGCCGGAGCGGGATGCGCGCATTCCAGAGTTCACGCATCCCGGGCTGGTTGAGCGTCTGCGCCGCCAGCTCCGTCTCGACGAAGGTCGGAGCGACCGCATTGACCCGTACGCCGAAGGGAGCCCATTCTAGGGCAAGCTCTTTGGTCAGCATGACCACCCCTGCCTTGCTCGAGCAGTAGGCCGAACGCTCCTCGGCTGGGATCAGACCAGCCGCCGACGCGACGTTGACGATCGCTCCGCTTCGCCGGGCGATCATGCGCCTGCCGACGGCTTGCGTGCAGAAGAAGACACCTTTGAGATTCGTATCGAGAATGCTGTCCCACTGGTCTTCGGTCACGTCGACGGCGGAACGCGGGATGTTGACCCCGGCGTTGTTGACCAGCAGCTGGATCGGACCGAGCTCAGCTTCGATCAGGTCGACGGCCGGCTGGATCCCGGCTACGTTGGTGACGTCGAGCGTGACCGGAAGGCACCGCACTCCGATGCGTTCAAGTTCGGACTTGACATCGTCCAACCGCTCGATGTCCCGGGCGGTGACGGCAACGTGCATCCCGGTGCGGGCCAGCTCCAGAGCGATTCCCGCACCGATCCCGCGGCTGGCGCCGGTGACGAGCGCAACCCCTTCGCTCATCCGCACCACTCCGCGATAAAGCGCGCCAGCGTCCTGGCAGTGTGCCGAACGCTTTCGATCTCCACGTATTCGTCCGGACCGTGAATTCCGCCACCGGCCGGACCGTAGTAGGTGACCTGCTCGTCACGGCCGAAATAGCGCGCGTCGGCGGTGCCGGGGAATACGGAGTGGCGCAACGAGCTGTCGAGCTCTGCCTGATGGGCGCGCGCAAGCGCCTGGTTCAGGTCGCTCTCCGAATTCCCGTCCCAGCCGCTGGCACGGAAGCCATCGAAGGCTACCGTGGGCAGATGTCCCGCCAGCCAACCGTCGGGTTGCGAGGCGGCGCGAACCTGCTCGGAGACGAAGCCCCGTACGTCGTCGAACGACCAGTCGAGCGGGTAGGACATGCGGCAGGTGAAGGTCGATTCCAGCGGTACGCTGGAGGGCCAGGCACCGCCCTCGATCTTGCCCACGCTGAGAGTCAGCGGGTTGTCGAGATGCCCAAACCCTGGATGGGTGAAGGCGGCGTTGAGCGCCGGCACCGCCGCCGCTTTGAGCCGGCCAATCATCGCCGCCGCCGATTCCACGGCATTGACGAAGTCAGCGGAGCGACCGACATAGGCCGGTTTGCCGGTCACGCGGACCGTGAACCAGACGACGCCGGGCGTCGCCGTCCAGGTCGTCAGCGCGGTCGGTTCCAGGATGATGGCGCCGTCGACGGGACCAGTGGTAATGCGTTGGGCGAGCATCCCGTTGCCGGTGCACTCCTCTTCGGTCACGCTTTCGAAGACGATTGCACCGAGCCGGTCGATGCCCGCATCGAGCGTGGCCTGGATGGCGAGCAGACCGGCGACTAGCCCGCTCTTCATATCGAGCGCGCCGCGGCCGTACATCCGGCCGTCGGCGATCTCGCCGCCCCACGGGTCGTACGACCACCAGTCGAGCGGCTCGGCCGGCACGACGTCGATGTGCCCGTTCAGCACCAACGAGCGGCCACCCTCGCCGGTCGGCGGTAGCGTGCCCCACACGTTCGGCTGCCCGGCATGGCTCCAGGGAGTCGGCGCGTACGCCTCGTGTCGGACGATCATGTCCGGATCGAGGTCGGCAATCGTTGCGTCAAGCCCCATCTGCCGTAGACGGCGGTAGAGCAGCTCCTGGGCCGGCCGCACCTGCCCTAGCGGGGAGGGCAGGCGGACCAGCTCTATCAGAAACGCGATGTGCTCGTCGAAGCGCGCGTCGACCGCGGCAGCCGCGTGCTTGCCGCGGTCGGTCATGGCCGCGAGGCCAGGCCGCCGATGATCGTATCGACGTGCATCACGAACTCGAGGGTCAGCTCGACCTTGTTGCCGAGGGTTTTGTACGAGTCCCAAGCCCAGCACCCGTCCGCCTGTTGGGTCTCGGCGTACCAGTCGCCCATGCGGTAGGTCCACTCCTCGTAGCGCTCATCGCCGGTCAGCTCGTAGAGCAGGGAGGAGCCCCAACTCGACTTGCAGACCTGCGGGTATTCGAACTGGCGGTCGGTCGAGGCCATCGAGAACTCCTGGTATTTCGTCGCGAGCCTCAGGTAGTCCGGGTTCGGGTCCGCCATGTAGAGCCGGCAGAGGAAGCCGGCCGAGATCCCGCCGATCGTCCAGCGTTGCCGGACCGCGGCCTGGTTGTCGACCAGCCGGCCAAAGCGCGCCTCCTCGCTGAACTCGGTGATCACGTTCTGCTCGGTGCGGGACCAGGCGTAGTAAAAGCGCGTCGGCAGCTCCGTCTGAACCTCGTAGATGGTCTTGAGAAAATCGTAGACCCTGCGCGCGCGGTCAATCTGGCCGGCGTCAAGGAAGGCGAATCCCGGTCCGCAGGCGTAGGGGATGTCCATGTCGTCGCTCATCGAACCATCCGGGAGGAGATCGTTCGAGCAGCCGCCGGAGATTGGATCCTGCCACTCGGCAAGCGCTTCGATCAGGCCGAGGCTCAAGTCGTACTGCCGCGCCCGGTGCGCGCCGACGATCAAAGTCGCGTTGCGATAGGCATAGCCGTCGTCGAACCTGCGGTAGGCACCGGCGATCTTGCCATCGCGGGTCAGCATCTCGCGGCGGATCCAGCCGCAGATCGCGGCCGCGGCATGAGTAGCGCCGACCTGAGTGAAGGTCCACGGAGCCCGGTAGAAATGAAACCCCTCTTCCGGATTGCCGAGCGAACCGTCCGGATTCATCTGATCCAACAACCAGGCAGCGCCGCGATCGCGAACGTCGCGGTACTTCGCGATTTTCTCCTGCTTACGCCCGGTGGCCACCTCGGTCATGCGAGCCTCTCCCTTGTTGTGAATCGGTGAGCGAATCGAGGGGTCTATAGCTTCATCCGTGGATCGAGTGCATCCCGCAGCCCGTCGCCCATGAAATTGATCGCCAACACGGTCATCGCGATCATGAACCCAGGTGCCATCCAGAGCCACGGCAAATCGCTGAGCACCACGGGCGATTGCGCGTCGTGGAGCATTCCGCCCCAGCTGGCGGTCGGCGGGCGGACTCCCAGGCCCAGAAAGCTGAGGCTGGCCTCGAGCAGGATCGCGGTCGCCATGCCGAAGGTCGCCATGACGATCAGCAGCGAGACCACATTCGGCAGGACATGCCGCAAGATGATGCGTGCATCCGAGCAGCCCACCACCTTGGCGGCCGTCACGAACTCTTGCTCGCGAATCGCCAGCACCTGCCCCCGCACCAGGCGGCATGTACCCGGCCAGCCAAGCAAGCCGATCACCGTGATAACCGACGAGAGACTAGGGCCCGCCACGGAGACGAAGACGATGATGATCAGCAGCGTCGGCAGGCTCATGAAGGTGTCGGTCAAGCGCATGATCGCGCTATCTACGATTCCTCGGAAGAAACCCGCCATCGCACCGAGCACCGTGCCGATCGTGATGTAGATCCCGACGGCGAGCACACCGACCGAGAGCGAAATGCGGCCACCGTAGATGACGCGGCTGAGCACGTCGCGCCCGGTCATGTCCGTGCCAAGCAAGTGTGCCCGGCTGGGTGCGTCGCGCACCTCGCGTAGATTGCCAAAGTCGGGTGGCTGCGGCGCCACCACCGGAGCAAACACCGCGGCGATGATGAGCCCCAGCATGACGACCAAGCCCGCAAGGGCGAGCCGGTGGCGACGGAATCTCCTCCAGGCTTGACTGCTTCTGCCCGGCGAAGCGGCGCGGTCGCTCCCCAATGAGATCGTGGCGGTGGCTTCCGACACCCCGGCGCCCTCCTATCCGTATCGGATGCGGGGGTCGATGATCGTGTACACGATGTCGACCACGAGATTGCTGACGAGCACCGCGACTCCGACCACCAGGACAACCCCCTGCATCAGCGAGGGATCGCGCGAGGTGGCAGCTTTCACCGCCATTTGGCCCATGCCCGGCCATTGAAACACCTGCTCGGTGATGACTGCGCCGGCCACGAGTTCCGGAAGGTGAAGACCGATGACCGTCACAACCGGAAGTATTCCGTTCCGAGCGGCGTGTCTGACCAGCACCTTCGTCTCGGCTAGCCCCTTCGCTCGTGCGGTCGTCAGGTAGTCCTGCCGTAGCACCTCCAGCATGCTTGAGCGAACATAACGCATGATCGGAGCGGCGAACCCGAGTCCGAGCACGGTCGCCGGCATGATCATGTGCTTGACGGTATCAACCAAGGTGGGATCTTCGCCGAGAGTGGACCGACCCCCCGTCGGGAGCACTTGGAAATGGACACCAAGGACGTAAATGAGGATTAATCCGAAGAAGAAGGGCGGCACGGCGATCATACCGAACGACCAGACCGTTAGCGCATAGTCCAGTTTGGAGTACTGGCGAGTTGCCGCGACCATACCGAGCGGGATGCCGACCACTAAGCCGATTGCCAACGCGGCACCCATGAGCTGTAGCGTCGGCCCAAGGCGAGAGCCGAGCTCTTCCTCGATCGACCGACGGCTCGAGATGGAGTAGCCGAGGTTGCCGCTCGCGAGCTCGCGCACCCACTTGACGTATCGTATCGGTGCGGGCTGATCAAGTCCGAACTCGCGGCGCAGATTCTCAATCGACTCCGGGGTCATCTGCTGCAGCGCCTGCGGGTCGACCATCGCGTAGATGGGATCTCCCGGCGCGGCCGCCAGGGCCGCGAATGCGATCGCCGTTATCCCGAAGAAAACCGGGATCGAGATCAGCAAGCGTCGGATGATGTATTGAAGCACGTCTTCCTCCGGCGCAGTGCAGACGACGGGGGTCGGCGATGGGGGACTCCCCATCACCGACCCCCTAACCCATCAGGACGTGAAGCTCCAGTTGAGGATGCCGTTGCCGGACTCCGGCGCGTAGGGGTACGCCTCGGCGTTGAGCGCCTTGATCTTGCCGTGGATGTCGAACGGCGTCCACAGGTAGATCACCGGCACCTCGTCGTTGATGATCTTGGCGGCCTGCATGTAGATTTCGTCGCGGGCCTCCTGATCGCCGAGGGCTCGTCCCTGGGTCAGCAGCGCTTCCAGATCCGGATTGGTGTAGAAGCCGATCGCGGTGTCCGGATTACCGTTGTAGTAGATCGTCGAGACATCCGGATCGAGTCCTTCGGTGCCGCCCTGGCCCCAGGCGATCTCCCACGTGTCGGGCTGGTTGCGGTAGCGATCGGTCCAGGTGGCCGTGTCGAGCGGCTCGAGCTGGACGTCGATCCCGACGTCGCTGAGTTGCTGCTGAAAGATGGGAACGACGTCCCCAACACCCGCCCAGACGGTGTCATAGATCAGGCGAACGGTACGGCCGTCCCAGCCGGCCTCTTGGAGGAGCGTTCTAGCCTGATCTGGGTTGTAGGCGTAATCGTTCAGCCCTTCATAGTCCGACATCGCGGGCGGCGCTTTGAGGAGCACGCCACGACCCTCGAAGATGCCGTCGACGATGCCTTGGCGGTCGATCGCGTACCAGACCGCCTGCCGGATTCGCTTATCGGTGATGACCCGGTTGTTGATGATCAGCTCCACGACGCCGACGCCCGGCCGCGTGATCGCATCCAGGTTCTCGTTCTCCTCGAGCCGAACGTAGTCGAGCGGATTGAGCCGAAGCCCGAGGTCGAGCTCACCCGATTCAAGCTGGGCAAGGACGAGCTCAGCGGGCAGGAACTTTTGGAACACCTTGGCGAACGTCGGCGTGCCACGGAAGTACTCCGTGTGTGCGTCCAGCTCCACGTACTGATCGGGCAGCATTTGCACGAACTTGTAGGGGCCGGAGCCGAGCGGTGCGCTCGTCGCGAACGGGTGGGTCTGCATCTGGTCCGGGGTGGTGCCACCCAGGACATGCTCCGGCAGGATGAAGTGGAACGGCTCGCGGAGCGCCTTGATGAAGAACGCGTTCGGTTGAGTGAGGGTCAGGATGACTGTCTGCGGATCGGGCGTCTCGATGCCTGGGAGCTCTTCCGTCGTGCCAGCCATGAAGTCGGCCGCACCGACCAGAGCTTGGAGACGAGTAGTGAACCCGACCGACGCCGTGTCACGCAAGTAGTACTTGAAGCTGAATGCAACGTCGGCCGAGGTGACCGGCTGGCCATCGTGCCAAGTCGCGTTCGGGTTGAGTTTGAAGGTGAAGGTCTTCGCGTCCTCGGAAATTTCCCAGGTATCGGCAAGGTCGCCGCGGATCTCAAGGTTGACGTCCAACTCGACAAGCGAGCTGTAGAACATGGTGTAGAGCAAGAACTGGTTGCCCGTCCAAGTTCCAAGCGGATAGAAGCTCGGGATGAAATCGCCCAGCATCGAGAGGCGCAGCGTGCCCTCGGGCACCGCCCCCGGCGTTGCCTGGGCTCCTGCGCTCGGTGTCCAGAACGAGACGCCGCCGATCGTTCCGGCGGCCGATGCGCCTGCTGCGACCTGAAGCATCCGTCGACGTGTCAGGCTGAGTGGCTGATTCAACATTTGGGCTCCTTCGTGTGGAATGGACGAGCTAGGCGCGAAACGTCCGAGAGAAGCTGGACCTGCCCGGAGTTGGGCCTCTCGACGATTACCTCCTTTCCTTCGGCAGTTCCGAAACCGGTCGTGCGAGAGTCAGGCTGGCCGGGGCACGGCGTGGTAGACCGCCTCGCCATCGGCGCTGAACCACTGGTAGGGCGGTCGGGCATCGATATCGACATACGGGAAGTCGATCCGTGCATTGTTGTTACGCGATGATTCGTGGGTGGCTAGAATCTGGGTCAGGGCGTGTCGGGCGTGCTGCCCGTTTGACATCGGCTCCCGGTCGTCCTGGATGGCGGCGATGAGGTCGTCAAGTAGGTACACCATCGGCGCAGGGTAGCGCATCATCTGAGGGAAACGCACCTTGGCGAGCTCACGGAACCCGCTTGAATCCATCAGCTGCCAAAGCTGCGCCTCGTGATCATCGAGCACGAGCATGCCTTTGGTGCCAAAGACCTGCGCCTGCAGGGTGACGTTGCCGTCACGGCCGTTAAGGAAGGCGCGGATCCCGTTCTCGTAAACGATGTAGGCGGTTCCGCCGACATCGACGCCACGCTGAGTCGGGACGACCTTCATCTCGGCGGTCGGCACCTCGGCGTGACCGGAGAGCCAGGCGGTCGGCACGTCGCCGGCGAAGAAGTTGACCAGGTCAAAGCAGTGGGTGCCGGTCAGGAAGAGCCGGCCGGCCCAGGTCATCGTGATCGTCAGGATGTCGCCGAGCTCGCCGGCCTGGATGATCTCCCGCGCCCGGCGTGTCCAAGGGCCGCCCCGCCGGGTGTGATTGATCGACAGCCTGACGCCGGCGGCGTCGCAGGCGGCGAGCAGCTCGTCCGCCTCCTTGAGGGTGGGAGCGAGCGGCTTTTCGCAGAAGACGCCCTTTACTCCGGCCTTGGCGCAGTCGATCACGTGCTGGGCGTGGAGATCGGGCGGGCTGGCGATGCTGACGATCTCGGGCCGCTCCTTCTCCAGCATCTCGCGGTGATCTGCGTAGGTCGCCGCCACGCCCCAGCGGCGGGAGAAATCCTCGCGCCGGCCGGCATCCGGATCGGCGCCGGCGGTCAGGTTGGTCCTAGGATTCGTCTGCAACACCTCGGCGTGGCCGACCGGAAGGATCGTGTGGCTCTTGAGGCCGACGAGCTCGTCCATGTAGTAGCTGCCCATCGACCCGCAGCCAATGAGTGCCGCACGGTAGGTTGGTCCTTCTGGGTTCATCGCCTCCAACCCTCCGGTTCTGCGGATCAATAGGTTGTCGGGGCGCCTAGTCCGAGCATCTGTCGAGCCTCGGCGGGCGTGGCAACACGTCGTCCGATATCGGTCGCAATGCGGACGATACGCTCCACGAACTGCCGGTTCCCTGTGGCGGGGTCGTCACGCCGGTAAAGCACACCGTCTTCCATTCCCGTGCGTACATGGCCACCCAGCAGGATGGACATCAAGTTCACCTCGAGTTCGTCCAGCTCGAGGGCGCATGTCTGAAAGATGGTGTTGGCCGGGAGGTTTCTAACCATGAACAGGACCGAATCAGGGGTGCACGGGATGCCGCTTTGTTGACCGAAGACGAGTTGCACAAAATACGGCGCTTCGAGCGCGTCGTGCTGAAGTAGGTACGCGAGGAGATCGAGGTGCCCGGGGTGATACAGGAAGATCTGCGGTTTCACCCCTCGCTCGCGAAACTCCACGGCCGCACGCAGCGTCGTGTCGAACGTAGCGACATAAGCCGTGCTCTTGCGGCCCGCCCCTCCCCGAAACGTCATCGGGCCGGGATTGAGGGACATGATCTCGGGGCTCGCATACATCGGGGCGGATTTGTAATAGTGGAGCGAGCCCCCGAGGATGCCCTCGTCGGTTTCGAGCTCTGCGATGGTCTGTGTGTTGTCGATGATGATGTCCGGAGCTTTGGCCCGGATGGCTGCGTTGATGATCCCATATTGGTCCGCATCGTTGGACGGCTCGGTCGGATCGTCCGCTCGTCGCCCGTGGATATGGATGATCGCGGCGCCGACATCTTGAACCTGGGCAGCGGTCTCAGCTTGGTCCTCGGCCGTTTGGGGGAGGTTCGGGTTGTCCGCCTGAGTAAAACCTCCGGTGGTGGCACAGGTGATGATCAGCGGGGGCATGTCAGCCAGCCGCTGTCGGCTGCCGATCAGCCTGTCAACCACGCCGATTCCTTCAGGCACTGTCCGTCTCCGTTTCTCGTCTTCCCGCCAAGGCAGGAGCATGCAACCACGGCATGCCTAATCCGTCTCGCTCCGTCATACCGTTGCCTGATCGCCTTCCTCCGCTGGAACGACGAATGATGAGATCCGCTGGCAAGACGATCTCCTGTGGAGGAGAAAGGTCACCCTCGATCCGTCGTCCGAGCAGATTTATCGCCAATTCGGCCATCTGCGCCACCGGTTGCCGAACCGTTGTCAAGGAGATGGATCGATAGGATGCCTCTCGGATGTCGTCGAACCCAATCACGGCGCAATCGTCGGGCACCTGGATCCCCTCGGCAGCGAGGCCGTCGATGAAACCAAATCCCGTGCGCCCAGCGCAATGGCAAGGGCGACGAGATCGCTGGACACCCCCGAGGATGGTCGATTCGCCTGCAACGTGTCCATGGTGCTCCCACGGGGCGATGGGCCATCCCGTTCCGATTGTAGCGGGTTTACGTCTGTCACAGAAGGGGGCAGGGAAACCCGCCTGGGAGGGCGGGTGGCGGCATAATCCGTCGCCATCCCGCGCCCGGTCAAGCCCGCGTGTCCGGCGGTGGCAGTGTGCCGTACATGTGGTTGAGGCGGGCGAGCATCGCGTCGGAATCGGCGACCAAGAGCGCGAGGGCGTCGTGCTCGGCTTCGGCCAACTGCCCTGCCAGCCGCTCGAACGTCTCCCATCGCATCCCGGCCGGCTTCGCCGGGATCGACCGCCAACACCCGGCTGGCCCACCCCCCAGGCGCGCCCGGAGCTTTTCCGCCCGCCGGTGCGCCCGGTCGGCGTCGCCCTCCCGCGTGCTGGCGTAGGCCAGGTGGTGGCAGGAGCGGCAGCGGAACCGCCCGCCCAGGCAGTGGAGCACCGCCCGCCGCGCCCCGCAGCCGGGGCAGCGGAACCAGGGCCGGTCGCCGCCGTAGGGGCACGGGGTCCGCTCCAGTGCCACCCGCTCCCGCACCGGCTGCCAGTCCTCGCCGGGTCGTCGGGTCCGGTAGTCGAGCACGACCTCCCCCGGACAGTCGCCGGCGTAGGTGACGGCGATCCAGTCCGTCACCTGGTCGCCGCGCCCCCAGCGCACCTCCCCCTCGGCGACGCTGCCCGGCCCGGCGGCGAACAGCCCCCGCCGCGCCAGCGACCGCACGT
>Ga0136611_10002760_pt1 | contig 12284 bp, 9 predicted proteins | sample AntDrymUQ2232306_2_FD_106645 | JGI IMG/M metagenome (GOLD analysis project Ga0136611, IMG submission 106645) | Polar desert sand microbial communities from Dry Valleys, Antarctica - metaG UQ223 (23.06) | ecosystem: Environmental > Terrestrial > Soil > Desert | place: Antarctica: Dry Valley... | reverse complement strand
TCGGCGCCGAGGAAGTTCAGCATCTCGTACGCGAGCGACGCCTCGAAGTTCGGCAGCGCCTGGCGCAGCCAGTGGTTCAGCGCGCGCTTCGTCAATCGCGTCGCGTCACGTGGGCCGCGAGCGAGCTGCTCGGCGATCCGCAGTGCTTCGGGGAGCACGTCCGCCGCCGGCACCGCCTTGCTGACGAGGCCGATCCGCTCGGCCTCGCGTCCGTCGATGAAGTCGCTCGTCATCAGGTAGTACTTCGCCTTCGCCATCCCGCACAGGAGCGGCCAGATCGCGACGGCGTGGTCGCCCGCACCGACGCCGAGACGGATGTGGCCGTCGGTGAAGCGGGCGTCCTCGTTGATGATCGAGATGTCCGCCATGAGCGCGACCGCAAGTCCGGCGCCGACCGCGACGCCGTTGATCGCGCTGATGATCGGCGTGTCGCAGTCGATCATCGTGCGGACGATGTCGCCGGCCTCCTTCATCACGCTCATCGTCTGTGCGTGGTTGCCGACCTGCTTCGCGATCCAGTCGAGGTCACCGCCAGCGCTGAAGGCCTTGCCCTCGCCTGTGACGACCACGGCGCTGATGGAGTCGTCGTCCGCGATGTCGCGGAAGATCGTCGCGAGCTCCGCGTGCATTCGGGCGTCGGTCGCGTTGAGCTTGCCCTGGTTCGACAGCGTGATCAGCAGCACCCCGTGGTCGTGCTGTGTGAACTGCAGTCGTTGGTATGCGCCGGTGTCGAGAGGTCTGCTCATCCAGCAGAGGCTCGCGCGTCACGCACCACGGCAGCGATGCCGTCGGCGTTCAGCCCGAACTGCGCGAGGATCGCCTCCGGCTTTCCCTGCGGGATGAACCGTGTGGGCAGACCGAGCACTCGCACGGGAACGTCTGCTGCGAGCGCGTGCACGCGGTCGGCGATCGTCATGCCGATCCCGCCGTCGCGGACGCCGTCCTCACACGTGACGACGAGGCTGTGCCGGGCAGCGTCGGCGATCATCACGTCGTCGAGCGGGACGCAGCTGCGCACGTCCCACACGGTCGCCGGCGTGCCGGAGGCGGCCAGCGAGTCGGCAGCCTTCTCCGCCGCGGCGAGCATCTTGCCGACGGCGAGGATGCACGTGGTGCCGTCGCCCGTTTGCGTCTGCCGTGCCAGGAGGCCGACGCCGACCTCGTGCTCGCCGACCTGGCGCGCCGCACCTCTCGGGTAGCGGATGGCAACCGGTCCCGAGCCGGCGAGGTCCATCGCGTCGTGGAGCATCACCTGGAGCTCCTGCGCGCTCGAAGGAGCAAGGACCCGCATCCCCGGGACCTTGGAGAGCAGCGCGAGGTCGTACACGCCGTGGTGGCTCGCGCCATCGGGACCCGTGATGCCGGCGCGGTCGAGGCAGAAGATCACGGGCAGGCGGTGCAGAGCGACGTCGTACACGACCTGGTCCCACCCGCGGTTGAGGAACGTGCTGTAGAGGGCGACGATCGGGCGCAGGCCGCCCATCGCCATGCCGGCCGCCCCGGTGACGGCGTGCTGCTCTGCGATTCCGGCGTCGAAGAAGCGGTCGGGGAAGCGGGCCTGGAACGGGAGCAGTCCAGTCGGGCCGGACATCGCCGCCGTGATCGCGACCACTCGCTCGTCGAGTTCCGCCTCCTTGATGATCGCGTCGGCGAACGTCTGCGTGTAACCGGAAGGAACGGCGGGCGGCGGGCCGACGAGCTTGTCGAACACCGGCGCGTCGTGGAGGTGCTTCTCGTCGTCGTCCTCGGCCGGCGCGTACCCGCGACCTTTCTGCGTGAGGACGTGCACGAGGATCGGACCTTCGGCCGACAGCTCGATCGCGTTGCGGAACGTCGTCTCCAGCTCCTCGAGGCTGTGGCCGTCGACCGGTCCGACGTACCGGACGCCGAGCGCCTCGAAGAACGACGGCGGCTGGAGGAACTCGCGCACCGCTGCCTTGAATGCCTCCAACCCCTTCTCCGCCTGCTCGCCGACGTAGGGGAGGTCGCGCAAAAAGTTCTCCAGGCGTCGCTGCCGACGCACGTACACCGGGTTGAGCCGGATGTTCGTCAGCTTGTGCGAGAGCTTGTCGGTGATCCGCGCCGGAAGGCTCGGGTGGTCGGCCATCGACCGGTCGCGCTGCGTCTCGGTCGCTGTGAGGTTCGAGATCGTCGGCGCGTAGGAGCGACCGTTGTCGTTCAGGACGATGACGACGCGCTGGCCGGAATGGCCGATGTTGTTGAGCGCCTCGTACGCCATCCCGCCGGTCATCGACCCGTCGCCGATGACGGCAACGATGTGGCGGCGCGGGTCGGTGCCGAGGTCGCGGGCGACGGCGAGGCCGTACGCGTACGACAGCACGGTGCTCGCGTGGCTGTTCTCGATGACGTCGTGCTGGCTCTCCTCCCGGCTCGGGTAGCCGGATAGGCCCTTCGCCTCGCGGAGGTTCTCGAACCCCTGCTGACGCCCCGTCACGATCTTGTGGACGTACGCCTGGTGCCCGGTGTCCCAGAGGATCGCGTCGAGCGGCGACTCGAAGACCCGGTGGAGCGCGAGCGTCAGCTCGACAGCGCCGAGGTTCGAGCCGAGGTGTCCGCTCTTCTCGGCGACCGCGTGGACGACGAAGTCGCGGATCTCGCCGCAGAGGTCGTACAGCTCCGGATACTCGAGACCTCGCAGGTCCGCAGGCTCACGGATCTCGGGAAGTGCCACCCGTGCAAGGCTACTGGCGGGTCTCCGCCGGTGAGATGTCGGGATCCGAGCACCTATGTTCGGGCCATGCGGAGCACCAGCTTGTTCGACCTGACGGGGCACGTGGCGGTCGTCACCGGCGGGAACGGCGGGATCGGGCTCGGCATGGCGGACGCGCTCGCCGCGCACGGTGCCGACGTGTCGATCTGGGGCACGAACCCCGCGAAGAACGCGGCGGCAGCGCAGCAGCTCGAGCAGCACGGCGGGCACGTCCAGGCGCTGCTGTGCGATGTCGGCGACCACGACGCCGTCACGGCTTCGATGGCCGCCGCGGTCAACGGGCTGGGTCGGGTCGACTCGTGCTTCGTCAACGCCGGCGTCGGCGGCCAGGCGAAGAGCTTCGCGACGATGAGCGAGGAGGAGTGGCGGCGGGTGATGCGTGTGAACCTCGACGGCGCGTTCTTCACGGCGCAGGAGGCGGTGCGGCACATGGTCGCGCGGCACGAGTCCGGTGACGAGAGCGGTGGGTCCGTGGTCGTGACGAGCTCCGGGTCGGCGTTCTTCGGCCAGCAGCGCGGCCAGCACTACGCAGGGTCGAAGGGCGCCGTGATCTCGATGACGAAGGGGATCGCTGTCGAGCACGCACGCCACGGGATCCGTGCGAACGCGGTCGTCCCCGGGTGGACCGAGAGCGAGATGACCGCAGGCGCGTTCGGCTGGGACAAGTTCGTCGACCACGTCATGCCGCGCATCCCGATGCGCCGGTGGGGCTCACCCGACGACTTCGGGGGCCTCGCGGTCTACCTTGCGAGCCGCGCCAGCCGCTACCACACCGCCGACGTCATCACTGTCGACGGCGGCTACTACAGCTTCTGAGTGTTCGCTGGCGCTTCCCTCGCTGCGGCGTGCCCAAAAATGTGCGGCGATGATGCCGACCGTCACGACGATGGCGGCGCCGGCGATGTCGAGTACGAAGTGGTTGCCGGTGGCGATCACTGCGACGATCGCCATCGCCGAGTAGCCGATCGCCACCGTGCGGATCCAGCCGCGGCGGACCTCCTGCCACACCGCCCACGTGCACCAGAGCGCCCACGCGACGTGGAGGCTCGGCATCGCCGAGAACTGGTTGCTGATCGGTCCGGCGCTCTCGCGTGTGTAGGTCCACGGCGCGCCGTGCACGGCGAGCGAGTCGATGATCCCGTCGCCCGGGTACAAGCGCGGCGGCATCAGCGGGAACAGCGCATAGCCGACGAGCGCGAGCGCGGTCGTCGCCATGATCGCGTTCCTGCGCAGCGAGTAGTCGCTGCGCCGCAGGAACAGCCCCAGCAGCACGCCGAGGGTGACGGAGAAGTGGGCGAGGGCGTAGAAGGTGTTGATCGGCCGGATCACCGACGGGTCGTCGAGGAACTGCTGGACGCTGCGCTCGTGGAAGATCCCGAGGGCCCGCTCGATCGAGATGATCCGCTGCGCGTTGTCCCCCGCCAGTCCGGAGCTGCCGCCGAGCGCGCTGCGCACGAGCGAGTATCCGACGTAGACGGCGACGATGAGCAGGATCTCGCGGATCCAGCGCGCGTGCCTCACCTCTCAGAGGATACGGAGGGCGCGCGAGGCTGTCGGCATGACCGCGACCACACCGGAGACCGCCTCCGGCGCCACTCCGCACACCGCATCCGACACATCACCCGACCCGACGCCACAGATGGAGGCGACCACCGTCGCGGGCCACGCGGGCGAGCAGGCCGTGGCGGCGATGATGCGCTTCGGGACCGACGTGATGTTCTCGCTGAACGGCGGGCACATCTGGCCGCTGTACGACGCGGCGCGCAACCAGGGGATGCGCGTCGTCGACACTCGACACGAGCAGACGGCGACGTTCGCCGCCGAGGCGTGGGCGAAGCTGACGAGCAAGCCGGGCTTCGCTGCGCTGACGGCAGGTCCCGGCATCACGAACGGCGTATCGGCGATCACCAGCGCGTGGTTCAACGGCTCGCCGCTCGTCGTGATGGGCGGCCGCGCGCCGGAGGGGCGCTGGGGATCGGGGTCGTTGCAGGAGATGGACCACGTGCCGGTGGTGTCGACGATCACGAAGTCGGCGCTCACAGTGAAGGACTCGACTCGCGCCGGCGAGGCGGCGCACGCCGCCGCACTGCTGTCGTCGACAGCGCACCGCGGCCCGACGTTCCTCGACTTCCCGCTCGACGTCTTCGGCCCCGCGTCGGGGGACCTGCCGGCGTTCGACGGGATCAGCGGCCGCGACCCGGACCCGGACGAGGTCGCTCGTGTCGCTGCGATGATCGCCGGGGCCGAGCGGCCCGCGTTCATCGTCGGCAGCGACGTCTACTGGGACGGTGCGTGGGAGGAGCTGCGCGCAACGGTGGAGCAGCTCCGCGTGCCGTGCTTCTTCAACGGGCTCGGCCGCGGCACGCTGCCGGCGTCGCACGAGCTGTCGTTCCTCCGCACGCGCGGGTTGCTGAAGAAGCGCGCCGACGTCGTGGTCGTGCTCGGGACGCCGCTCGACTTCCGGCTCGGCTTCGGCCGGTTCGGCGAGGCGCAGGTCGCGCACGTCGTCGACAGCGACGGCCAGCGAGCGGGTCACGTGCAGGTGCCGACGGTCGCCGGCGACCTGCGCACGATCCTGCGCTCGTTCGCGGACGCGAGCGGCGAGCGCCGCGATCACGAGGACTGGATCCGAGAGCTGCGCGACGCGGAAAACGCGGCTTCGGCGGCCGACGCGCAGCTGCTCGCCGCCGAGGCTTCACCGATCAAGCCGAGCCGGATCTACGGCGAGCTCGGCAAGCGTCTCGCCGACGATGCGGTCGTGATCTGCGACGGCGGCGACTTCGCGTCGTACGCCGGGAAGTTCGTCGAGGTCGAGCAGCCCGGGTGCTGGCTCGACACCGGCCCGTACGGCTGCCTCGGCAACGGGATGGGCTATGCGATGGCGGCGCGTGTCGCACGACCGTCGAGCCAGGTCGTCGTGCTGCTCGGCGACGGTGCGGCCGGCTTCAGCCTGATGGACGCCGATTCGCTCGTCCGCCACGGGCTGCCCGTCGTCATCGTCGTCGGCAACAACGGCATGTGGGGACTCGAGAAGCACCCGATGCAGGCGATCTACGGCTGGGACGTCGCCTGCGACCTCCAGCCGGAGTGCCGCTACGACGACGTGGTGAAGGCGCTCGGCGGTGGCGGCGAGATCGTCCGCGACGCGACCGAGATCGGCGCGGCCCTCGACCGCGGGTTCGCGAGCGGCGTGCCGTACCTCGTCAACGTCGTCACCGACCCCACCGACGTCTACCCGAGGACCAGCAACCTCGGCTGATGGGAGTGCGGATCAGCGGCGCTGTCAGGTTTCTTGATTGGAGGCGCGAGGTTTTCTGACAGCGACACTCGGCCTCGCTCACCACCAGCGACGCGGCCCCGCGCAGGCCCACCTCGACGTTCACGAGACTGACTGTACCGACGGTTGCGGCCGCAGTTCTGTGACAGGACCGTCTGGGTAGAGTTCCCCGATGATCTCTCAGGACGTGCTGCAGAGAGTGCTGGCGACTGCAACCCGAGGTGGCGCAGAGTTCGCCGAAGTCTTCGCGGAGGACAAGCGGTCGACATCCGCAGGCCTCGACGACGGCCGGATCGAGCAGGTGAGCAGCGGCCGCGATCGCGGCGCAGGCATCCGCGTCGTCAGCGGCGACACCACGGGGTTCGCGCACACCGCCGACCTCAGCGAGAGTGGGCTGATCACCGCAGCGGAGGCAGCCGCGTCAGCCGCCCGTGGCGGTGGTGGCGGCGTCCGCACGGTGGAGCTGTCCCGGCGCGAGGCGACGAAGGTGAACACGATCGAGCGCGATCCGTCGGACGTCCCCAAGGCGGACAAGGTCGAGCTGCTGCGCCGAGTCGACGAGGCCGCACGCGCCGCGGGAGCGTCGATCGTGCAGGTGTCGGCCGGCTACGGCGACAGCCGTCGGCGGATCCTCGTCGCCAACACCGACGGCGTGCTTGCCGAGGACGAGCAGGTGCGGGCACTGATGCGGATCAGCGTGGTCGCCAACGGCGACACCGGCATGCAGACCGGGTTCCAGAGCGCGGGCCAGACCGTCGGGTTCGAGATGTTCGACACCGTCGACGTGGAGGAGCTCGCCCGCGACGCGGCGCGACAGGCGCTGACGAAGCTGAGCGCCCGCCCCGCGCCGAGCGGCTCGCTGCCGGTCGTCATCAAGCGCGGCAGCGGCGGCGTGCTCTTCCACGAGGCGTGCGGTCACGGCCTCGAGGCCGACCTCGTCGCCAAGGGCGCGAGCGTGTATCGCGGCAAGGCCGGCGAGACCGTGGCCTCACCGCTCGTGACGCTCGTCGACGACGGCACGATGAGCACGGAGTGGGGTGCCATCGGCATCGACGACGAGGGCCACCCGAGCCAGTACAACGTGCTCATCCAGGACGGCGTCCTCACGGACTACATGTGGGATTACCTCCGGGCGCGCAAGGAGAAGCGTGCGCAGAGCGGCAACGGTCGCCGACAGAGCTACATGCACCTGCCGATGGTGCGGATGACGAACACGTACGTGCTGAACGGCACGGACGAGCCCGACGACATCGTCCGCTCCACCGAGCGCGGCGTGTACGTCGCGCACCTCGGCGGCGGCAGTGTCAACACGGCGACCGGCGACTTCGTGTTCGGCATGACCGAGGCGTACCTCATCGAGAACGGCGAGATCACCGAGCCGCTGCGCGAGGGCAACCTCATCGGCAACGGGCCGCAGGTGCTGCGCGACATCGACATGCTCGGCAACGACTTCGCGATGGGCAATCCGGGTACATGCGGCAAGGACGGCCAGGGCGTGCCGGTCGGCGACGGCCAGCCGACGCTGCGGGTGAAGGCACTGACCGTCGGCGGCACGGCGGCGTGAGCCTCCAGGATCTGGCCGACCGCGTCGTCGCACAGGCCCGCCCCGGCGAGCAGGTCGAGGCGTACGTCTCGCGCGGCAGCGAGACCGACGTGCGCGTCTACGAGGGGAAGATCGAGCACTTCGTCAGCGCGCAGAGCGAGGGCATCGGCATCCGGATCATCCGCGAGGGCCGCACCGGCTTCGCGTACGCCGGCACGCTCGACGAGTCAGCGATCGCCGAGGTGCTCGGCGAGGCACGCGACAACGTGGAGTTCGGCACAGCCGACGAGTGGGCCGGCCTCGCGTCGCCGGACGGTGTCGACGTGGTCCCGCAGGAGCTCTGGAACGAAGCACTCGCCGACTACGCGACGGACCGTAAGATCGAGCAGGCGATGGAGCTCGAGCGGCTGACGCTCGCGGCCGACCCGCGCATCCGCGTCGATGATTCGAACTACGCGGATGCGTTCGTCGAGACGGCAGTCGCGACAACCACCGGCATCCGCCGCTCCGGCCGCGAGAACGGGTGCTACGTCAGCGTCAGCACGCTCGCCGACGACGGCGACGAGACACAGACCGGATTCGGCTTCAGCGTCGGTCGATCACCCGAGGAGTTCGACCTCGAGAAGGCCGCGCGTGAGGCGGCCGATCGGGCGACCCGTCTGCTCGGGTCGACGAAGCCGCCGAGCCGGCGTACGACCGTGGTGCTCGACCCGTACGTCACTGCGATGTTTCTCGGCGTGATCTCGAGCACGATCAACGGCGAGGCGGTGGCAAAGGGCCGCAGCCTCTTCAAGGACCGTCTCGGCGAGACCGTTGCGAGCCCGCTGTTCACGCTCGTCGACGATCCGACGAACCCCGAGGCGTACACCGCGACCGACATCGACGGCGAGGGTCTCGCCGCGCGCCGCAACGTGATCATCGACCAGGGCGTGCTGCAGCAGTTCGTGCACTCCTCCTACAGCGCTCGTCGCGCCGGTGCGGCCAGCACCGGCAACGCGGTTCGCGGCGGGTTCAAGGGGACTCCCGGCGTCGGCTGCCTCGCGTTGCAGCTGCGACCGGGAACGCGCAGCCAGGCCGAACTGATCGCCGACGTGCAGGACGGCGTGCTCGTCCAGATGGTCTCGGGACTGCACAGCGGCGTCAACGCGATCAGCGGCGACTTCTCCTGCGGCGCGTCCGGACTGCTGATCACGAACGGTGAGCTCGGCGCACCCGTGCGCGAGTTCACGATCGCATCCACGTTGCAGCGGATGCTGCTCGACGCGGTCGAGGTCGGCAACGACGTCGACTGGCTGCCGATGCACGCCGCCGGGGTGAGCCTGGTGATCCGCGACATGACGATGAGCGGCGCCTGACGGCGGGAGACGTCAGCGTCGGCGTCAGTCGGCGAGTGCCTGCGCGAGCGTCCGACAGCGCAAGCCCATCGAGGCGGCGACCGAGGAGTCGAGCACGACGCGCGCCGCGCGCCGCACCGGGGCGTCCTGGACGCTCGACGTGCGCAGCTCGTCCGGGTCGAGTCCCATCCAACGCGCGAAGGCGCGAGCGAGGTCGGCGCGACTGACCGCCTCGGGCCCGGCGAGGTGCAGCACTCCGGTCACCTCCGGCCGCTCCGCGAGCAGCGAGATCGCGTGCGCGAGGTCGAGCGCGTGGAGCGGGCAGCGGAGCTCGTCGGTGTAGAAGGTCATCGCCGTCCGCCGCTTCAGCGCGAGCTCCACGTCGCGCTGGATCTGCGCCATCACGGTCGTCCCGTACAGCAGCGACGTCCGAACGATCAGCGCCGCCGGATGCGCTGCCTCGACCCGCTCCTCGGCCTCCGCCTTCCACTTCCCGTAGTCGGTCAACGGCGTCGGGGTGTCGCTCTCGCGGTACGGCATCGCACGGCCTCCGAACACGATGTCCGTCGACAGATGCACGAGCCGCGCCTTCACCGCCGCCGCTGCGCGGGCGACGTTCTCACTGCCGGCGACGATCGAGCGCCGGTCATCCTTGCGGTACGCCAGGTGGACGACTGAGTTCGGCTTCCACTCGCGCAGCTCCTCCATCACCTGCTCGCGATTCGTGACGTCGAGGAAGTCGGAGCCGGGGGCGACGATCTCCCAGTCGCGTGAGGCGTCGGTGCCGGTGAGGTGGCGGCCGAGGAAGCCCGACCCGCCGGTGACGAGCATGAGCTTCTTCCGCCGGCTCCACTTCACGAGCGGGGAGGCTACGTGAGCGACGGAACCCCCGGAACGGAGCGGCGAGCGGACGGCAGAGGCGAGCCGGTCGTTATCGTCGGTCCGATGCCGCAGCCGAGCGCCGATGCCGTCGAGCGCCACCCACACCTCGCGAACGCGCTCGAGCCGGGATGGGTGCGCGTCGACTTGCACAGCCACACGATGTGGAGCGGCGACAGCACGACGACGCCGGACGAGATCGAGGCGGCGGTCGTCGCGTCAGGGCTGGACGTGCTCTGCATCACCGATCACAACGCGATCAAGGGCGCGGTGGACCTAGCGGACGTCCTGCCGTGCCGGGTCGTCGTCGGGGAGGAGCTGCGCACGCACGCCGGTGAGATCATCGGGCTCTTCCTCCGCGAGCGGATCCCGTTCGGCACCTCACCCGCCGACGCCGCGCGCACGATCCGCGCACAGGGCGGGATCGTCTACGTGCCGCACCCGTTCGACGCGATGCGCCGCAACCTCGCCGAACCCGCGCTCGCCGCGCTGGTCGCGACCGGACTGGTCGACGCGATCGAGGTCATGAACGCGAAGACCTCCCTGCAGAGCCTCAACCGGCGAGCGGTCGACTACGCAGCGTCGCACGACCTCGCCGCCGGCGCGGGGAGCGACGCGCACGTCCCGCACGCGGTGGGCGCGGCGTACGTCGAGATGCCCGACTTCGACGGGGCGCAGGACTTCCTCGAGAAGCTGCGCGTCGCTCGCATCGTCGGGCACCACTGGGACGAGCCCCGCCCGTGGAGCGCGCGCGTGCTGCCGAGCACGACGAGCAGCTGAGCGCAACCGTCTCGCCCGTGCCGATCCTCCACGCCATCGTCCTCGGCCTCGTCCAGGGTCTGTCCGAGTTCCTCCCGATCTCCTCGAGCGGCCACCTGCTCCTGGTCCCGTGGCTGTTCGGATGGGACGACTTCGCCGACGCCGGAACGGAGAAGGCGTTCGACGTCGCGCTGCACATCGGGACGCTCGTCGCCGTCGTCGGCTACTTCCGGCGCGACCTCGTCACGTACGTGCGCGAGGGACTTCGGCTCGTGCTCGCACGCGAGCGGCCGGCGACGGTGGAGGGGCGACTCGCATGGCTGCTCGTGCTGTCGGCGGTGCCCGCGGCCGCGGTCGGCGCGGTGTTCGAGAACGTCATCGACGACGCGCTCGGCACCCCGACGCTGATCGCGGTGTCGCTGATCGTCTTCGGTCTGGTGCTCGCATGGGCGGACCGGCAGGCCGGTCACCGGCAGATCCACGGCTACGCGACGCGGGACTCGCTCGCCGTCGGCGCCGCGCAGATCCTTGCACTGAACCCAGGCACCTCCCGCTCCGGGATCACGATCACGGCTGCTCGCGGCCTCGGCTTCGACCGCGATGCAGCCGCACGGATCAGCTTCCTGATGAGCATCCCGGTGACCACCGGCGCCGTCGTGTTCAAGATGGCGAAGCTGCTCAGCGATGGCATCCCTGAAGGGCTCGCGTTGCCGATGCTCGTCGGCATCGTCACCGCCGGTCTCGCAGGCTGGCTCGCCGTATGGGGCACGATCCGGCTCGTCCGCACGCGGACGTTCCTGCCGTTCGTGGTCTATCGCTGCGTGCTCGGCGTGGTGGTGCTCGTGATCGTCGCCGCCGGCTGGCGCTGAGGCTGGACGCGACCGAACGCGAGTAGTCCCATCGACAGGAGCGCAGCGGTGAGCGACGCGACGAGGATCGCGAGCTTCGCATGCTGCTGCTCGACGGGGTCGTCGAATGCGAGCTCGGTGATGAAGAGCGCGACGGTGAAACCGATGCCGGCTGCCGCGCCGATGCCGAGCACCTGTCGCGGCGTCCCGTCCTGCGGCGGATCGGCCACCCGCGTCCGAACCGCGAGGCGCGTCGCAACGATGATCCCGAGCGGCTTCCCGAGCACGAGCCCGGCGATGATCCCCCACGTGATCGCGGAGGTGGCGGCGTCGCGGAGACCGTCGATCGAGATCTCGATCCCGGTGTTCGCGAGCGCGAAGACGGGAACGATGAGGTAGCTGGTCCACGGGTGGAGGACGTGCTGGAGGTACTCGACGACGGACACCGAACCGCGTGCGAGGTCGGTCGTCGTCTGCACGGCGACCGGGTTGGACACGTCGAGGAGCTCGTCGACGTCGACGAGCTCGGGGTTGAGGCGCGACGTCGACGGCGCGAGCAGCCCCATCGCGACGCCGGCGAGCGTCGGGTGGATCCCGCCCTCGTGCAGGCACAACCACACGAACGTCCCGACGACCACGTACACGGGCGTGAGATAGATCCCGAACCGGCGCATTGCCGGGACCACCAGGAGCGCCGCTGCGGCCGCCGCGAGCCAGCCCCATCCGATGCCGCTGGAGTAGAACGCTGCGATCACCGCGATCGCGCCGATGTCGTCGACGATCGCGAGGCCGAGCAGGAACACGCGCAATGACGTCGAGATCCGCGGCCCGAGCACGGCGAGGACGCCGATCGCGAGCGCGATGTCCGTCGCCATCGGGATCGCCCAGCCTCGCGGTGCGCTGCCGCCGGCGA
>Ga0136611_10002759_pt1 | contig 12285 bp, 12 predicted proteins | sample AntDrymUQ2232306_2_FD_106645 | JGI IMG/M metagenome (GOLD analysis project Ga0136611, IMG submission 106645) | Polar desert sand microbial communities from Dry Valleys, Antarctica - metaG UQ223 (23.06) | ecosystem: Environmental > Terrestrial > Soil > Desert | place: Antarctica: Dry Valley... | reverse complement strand
GGTCTTCGGCGGATCCACCGCCGCGAGCCACAACGATAACATCGACTTCGGCCATCTGGAGGTGCTGGAGTGCATTCACCACTGATTCAGGGGCACCATCACCCTGCATGACGGCTGGCGCCAACACGAGTTCCACCAGGGGATAGCGACGCTGCAAGACCTGCTGGATGTCGTGCCACACAGCCCCTGTTTCCGATGTGACGACCCCAATCCGGGAGGGAAAGAGTGGCAAGGGACGCTTGCGTGACGGATCGAACAATCCCTCTGCCTCAAGTTGTTGCGTGAGTTGCTCCAGTTGGAGTTGCAGGATTCCGGCGCCAGCCGGATAAATGACGTCCGTCTTGATTTGGAACCGCGTGTTCTTTTCGTAGATCGTGGCCCCGCCATGGGCGACGACCAGTTCTCCAACTTTCGGTTGGAACGACTGTCGCATCCGGGTTTGCTTCCACATGACACAGTCAATTGTGGCCAATTCATCCTTGATCGCGAAGTAGGCATGTCCTGAGCCGGCGACGGTGAACGATGACACCTCGCCTTCGACCCAGACATCCTGCATGACTTCATCGGATTCGACGAGTTCACGAAGATAGGCCGCCAGAAGCCCGACCTTGATAATGCGGGAACTCACGCAAGCGAATCCGTTTGATCCCCAAGGCGAATGAGCGGCGAACCGTATTCCACGGGCTGGGCATTCTCGACCATCACTTCAAGAACCACGCCGGCCCGGTCCGAAATGATTTCATTCATGATCTTCATGGCTTCGACGATGCCGACGACCTGGCCCACCTCAACTTCGTCGCCGATATGGACAAACGGTGCGTCACCAGGTGAGGGGGCTGAATAGTATGTACCGATCATCGGCGACGTCACCACATGCCATGGCTCGTCCTCGATGCGGTCGGCGCCCCCAGGCTCGAATGGCGAATGTCCGACCGATGAACCCGACGGCACATGCGTGTGGCCCCGAAGCCTGATCGTGATATCGCCTGTGGAAAGATCCAGCTCCGAGATCCCGCCTTTGCCCATCATCGAGATGAGCTCGCGAACGGTCCCGATCAGGCCGTCGGGCGCAGATCCAATCGGGGTTCCTTCAACGGAGTTACCGGCAAATCTTTCCATTGGTCGTCCCTCTAACCCACACGCTCAATGTATTCGCCGGATCGGGTATCAACCTTGACCTGATCGCCTTCACTCAGGAAAAGCGGCACGTTGACCACCAACCCGGTTTCCAGCGTGGCGGGCTTGGTGCCGCCGGTAGCGGTGTCACCCTTGAACCCCGGATCGGTCTGGGTGATCGACAGCACAACCGACGAAGGCAGTTCGATATCGATTGGCTCTCCATCGTAGGTGAGCAGGTCGATGACGTCCTGTTCGCGGAAGAACTTCGCCGCCTCGGCGACTGTCACTTCATCGAGCGTGATCTGGTCGAAGGTCTCCGTGTCCATGAAGTTGTACTGAGCGTCTTCACGATACAGGAATTGCACGTGCTGCCGTTCGAGCCGGACCGACTGGAACTTGGTGCCGGCCATCACCGTGAGCTGGGTGTTGGAGCCCGTGCGCAAGTCCTTGAGAGACATCCGCAACTGCGCCGAGCCGCGGCCCTGCTTGTTGTGCGAGAAGTCGATGACCTTGACCAGCTTGCCGTCAATATCGAGGGTGCTCCCCTTGCGAACGTCACCTGTATCAATCATGCGCGGCACTCCCTGATGCGATCTGCACCCATTTATACTTGAACATAAAAGAATCCCATCATGTCAGGATGGTGATCCACCTTCGCCGAGGAATTTCGGGGCATGAGTGAGATTGGCGCAGCCATTCCACTCGACAACCACTACGTCTTCGATCCGAACGCCGCCCCACCCAGGAATATACACTCCTGGCTCGATGGTGATGACCTGGCCGGCTTGCAGGACATCCTGCGACTGATTCCCCAGGAATGGCGACTCATGGATGCGCAGGCCAATTGCATGACCAAGGCCATGCACGAAATAGTGCTCAACATCGGCTGCGGCAAAGACGTCCCGAGCTACCTGATCGACGGTTCGTGCATCCACACCGCTCTTGATTGCGGCAAATGCGGCCCGTTGCGCTTCAGCAACGAGATGGTACATGGTACCAAGTCGGGAGGAGGGCTGTCCCACCCAGACCGTGCGTGTCAGGTCGCCGCAATAGCCTGCCACCCGGGCACCCATGTCGATGATGACCGGTTCCCCGGGCTGGATCGCCCTGCTGCCAGGCGAATGGTGGGGCCGAGCGGCGTTTGGACCCGAGGCCACTATCGTATCGAACGCCTGGCCGTCCGACCCCAGATCCTGGAACTGCTGGTCAATGAAATCGGCGAGCTGCCGTTCGCTAAGGCCGACCCGCAGATGCGAGGCGGCGCGACCGAAGGCGATGTCGGTCAGGTCCAGCGCCTGCCGGATCAGTCCCAATTCTCGCTCGGTCTTGACCGTACGCATGGTGTCGATGGCGTCAGCCACCGGTACGAGCCGGACGCCTTCCTCGAGTTTGTCGGCCAGCTGCCAGAAGTGGGCCACTGGCGTCACCGCGTCTTCGAACCCGACGATGGTGAACCCTCGCGCATTGACTTCGTCCGCGAGGGCGCTCGGCCAGCCCTGGCTCAATTCAACGGTGGTGACACCCGGCAGTACCTCGGCCCTAGCCCAGGGCAGGTTGGTCGGGGACGCGAACAATATTGTCTCGTCCGGTGCTATCAGCATCACGCCCGAAGGCCGATCCGGAGCGTGGTCATCGGCGGACCAACCGGAGAAGTACCGGCGGTTCGTGCTGCCAACCACAATGAGCGCATCGATACCGAGGCCATCCAGAAATGTCATCGCTCTACCGCCCGCCTGTTGATGCCGCAAGGTGCGACCTGTGCCATTCCAATGCCAGCCGATACCCCTCGACCCCGAGGCCGACGATCTGCCCGGTCACGATCTCGGCGATCACAGAATGATGGCGGAACGATTCGCGGGCGTGGATGTTCGTGATATGCACTTCAACGATGGGTATCGAAAGATTCGCGAGTGCATCGCGGATGGCGTAGCTGTAGTGCGTGAATGCTCCGGCATTAATGATCACCCCGGCTGCCCCGGCCCCTTCAACCTGCAGGAAGTCGATCAGGTCGCCTTCGTGGTTTGACTGAAAGGCGTTGACCGCAAGCGCCGGACTACCGGCGCTTGCCCGGAGATGAAGATCGTCGGTAATCGACCGGAGTGTCGTCGACCCATAAAGGGCCGGTTCCCTGGTTCCAAGCATGTTCAGGTTGGGCCCATTGATCACCAAGATCAACGGCGTGTCATGCGATTCGCCCACAACTTTGCCCCTACCCAACCGGTTGCTGGCTGTTGACTAGCGCCGGAACGTAGGCGGTGATCGGAAACGAGGTATCCGAGCCCTCGGGGGTGACGGAGCCGCTGAAGACATAGACCGGTTGCAGGAATTGGGTTTCGCCGGGAATGCCGGACGTTGTGTAACCAATCGACACGCTGTCGTAGACGGACTGGCCAGCGATCGTTGTGCCGGGTTCAGCGACGCCTTCCGGAACATCGACTTGCAGATATGAACGTTTTTCGGCAACTTCGGTCCACGCCGTGTCCACGGGCCGCAGGCTGTAGGTATCGGTGGTGCTCAGGGTGGACCAGCGAAAGGACGCCTCCAGCACGAGGGCATCCGGGCCCATGATCACCGTAATCGAAGGATATTGTGAGAGAAGGTTCTCTGGCCGCAGCGGCTCGATCGACACGATGATCCGCGCGGGTTCTTCAACCCGGGCAATGACCGAGCCTTCCCCGGCATCGGCTGGAAGGAGTTGCGTCTGACGCAGCCACTCCCGGGCAAACGCCACTGCCTGGTCGTCTTCCGGCAGGTCGCCTTCCGGAATCTCCGCCGCCGACGTGTACTGCTCCAGGCCACCGGTGATGAAAAGGGTTCCGGACTCGCCTTCCACCTGGAATGTGCCGCTCCCCTGATCCTCGACCTCGCCATCGATGCCTAATCGCGATGCCATCTGCTCGACGGAAGTGAGATCGTGAACGGGCACATTCAGCTGGTAGACCAGAGCCTCGCGAGGAACCGAGTCGAACGAACCTGTCCAGGACGATTCCAGCTCGAACAGGTAGCCCTGCTCGTTCATGTTTGGCAGGGCGGCGGCGGGCAATTGGGTCGTGACCTCCGAGTCACCTGGCGGTTCAGGCGTCGTGTCCTGGGCGGTCGCGACCTGGCTCGACGATGCGGCCATGGTCACAGCCACCATGATGAGCCAACGCGGCATACCCTGAAACCATCTTGAACGCATAGGAAAAGTCCCTTCATACGATGCGAGGTGCGCCGGCGGCAACGCCTGAGCGCGTCATGCCCGGACCGGGTCGACTTCGATGATGCGCCGGAGTTCGACGATCTGGTCCCGCAACAGTGCGGCCTTTTCGAATTCGAGGTCACGAGCGGCCGTTTTCATCTGCGATTCGAGGTCCTTCACCATCCGCGTCAATTCGTCGCGCGGGATTTCGGAAATCACGCCCGGACCGGAGTCATTCGTCGAGTACTCGGCACTTTCCTCAGCGACCGCACGAACACGGTCGGTCAGGTCGCGAATCTCCTTGACGATACCGCGCGGCTCGATGCCGTGCCGTTTGTTGTGCGCGATCTGGATTTCGCGCCGGCGGTACGTCTCGTCGATCGCGATGTTCATCGACCGGGTCATGTTGTCGGCGTACATGATGACCTGTCCTTCGACGTGCCGCGCGGCCCTGCCAATGTTCTGGATCAAGGCGCCCGCAGACCGGAGGTAGCCCTCCTTGTCCGCGTCGAGGATAGCAACTAATGAGACTTCTGGCAGGTCGAGGCCCTCGCGAAGGAGGTTGATGCCCACGACAACATCATGGATACCAAGCCGCAGGTCGCGCAGGATTTCGATCCGCTCGAAGGTGTCGATCTCACTGTGCAGGTAGTGCGTGCGAACGCCCATTTCCTTGAGGTACTCGGACAGATCCTCCGCCATACGCTTGGTCAGGGTGGTCACGAGCACGCGCTCGTTCTTTGCGACACGCATGTTGATCTCAGCGAGTAGGTCGTCGATCTGGCCCTTGGTGGCTCGGACGGAAATGCCGGGATCGACCAGACCGGTAGGCCGAATGACCTGTTCCACAACTTTCGAGGAGTGCTCATGTTCGTAGGGACCGGGCGTTGCAGACACGAAGATCGACTGCACGATCATCGATTCGAACTCATCGAACCGGAGCGGACGGTTCTCGCGGGCAGAGGGCAGGCGGAACCCGTGCTCCACAAGCACGTCCTTGCGCGACCGGTCCCCACCGTGCATCCCGCGTACCTGAGGCAGGGTGATGTGCGATTCGTCGACGAAAAGGAGGAAGTCCTGTGGAAAGTAGTCCAGCAGCGTGGCGGGCTGGTCGCCAAAGTTCCGTTGGGAGAGATGCATCGAGTAGTTCTCGATACCCGAGCAGAACCCGGTTTCCTGCATCATCTCCAGGTCGTACATCGTTCGCTGCTTGAGCCGGGCTGCCTCCAGCACCTTGCCCTGCGATTCGAATTCCTTGAGGCGATCCTCGAGTTCCCGCTCGATATCGCCGATCGCCTTGCCCAGCTTCTCCGAGTTGGTAATGAAGTGGCGAGCCGGGTAAATGACAATGTCCGGGCGTTCGGTGAGGATCTCGCCGGTTAACGGATCGACATCCGAGATGCGCTCGATATCGTCACCGAAAAACTCGACCCGTACCGCGATTTCTTCGTACGCCGGGTAGACCTCCAGCGTATCGCCGCGTACCCGGAACGAGCCGCGGGTGAGCGTCATGTCGTTGCGGTCATACTGAATGTCGATCAGATGCCGGATCACGCGGTCGCGGCGGATCGGCATCCCAACCCGCAAGTCGACGGTGGTATTCGCATATTCTTCCGGTGTCCCGAGACCGAAGATGCACGAAACCGATGCAACGATCAGGACGTCCTTGCGGGTGAGCAGGGCCCGTGTGGCCGCGTGCCGGAGTTTGTCGATTTCTTCATTGATATCCGAATCCTTCTCGATGAAGGTGTCGGTCCTCGCAACGTACGCCTCAGGCTGGTAGTAATCGTAATAGGAAACGAAGTACTCAACCGCGTTCTTCGGGAAGAATTCCTTGAACTCGCTGTAGAGTTGGGCTGCCAGGGTCTTGTTGTGCGCCAGGATGAGGGTTGGACGATTCACTTGCTCGATGACGTTGGCCATCGTGAAGGTCTTGCCGGAACCGGTCACGCCCAGCAGGGTTTGCATCCGCTCGCCGGCGTCAAGACCTTCCGTGAGTTCCTTGATGGCAACGGGTTGGTCCCCGGTCGGTCGGAGGTCAGAGACGATTTTGAAGTTGGGCATGGGTTCTCCGGAGCGCAATCACGATGTGCCTAGCCGCTTAGTATAGGCCTATTCGTCGCGATTTGGAACATCCGTTCGCCTGCCAAAATGGGTCGGTAAACTCTCGGCGTCCGCGTCCATTGTCACCAGCCGCTCGGCGTTGGCATCAGGTTCTTCCTGAGCGTTTCTGTTCGCGACGTCATCCTCGGCAGCGCCTGTGTCATCCACCACTTGCGCTTCGACATCGGGGAGTGTGATCTTCCCCCCAGAATCCTCAATGGCAGTCGCGGCTGCGTCTTCTTCAAAATCTGCTCGAGAGCTGAGTCTGGGTTCCTCGGGAAGTTGGAGCCGATACAGTTGCGACTCAGCCAGTCCGGCACTCATGAGTTCATTGATGTGTCGGACCGCCCATCGCTGGCCGGCGAAGGGCAGGCGCGCGATCGCCTGGTTCGTGTCCCACCAGGCGCACTCCTTGAGTTCTGGCCCCAGTGTGACCGGTGCCTGTGGGCTGACATTGACGGCCAGCACCGGCGCCAGCACCACGACGTCACGCGTGTCATCAAAGAATTCGTTGATGTGGTCGGCGGAATACACCTCGCTAACGGTCAAACCAGACAATTCGCGAACGGCGCGGCGACCCGCCTCGATTGTGGACTCATATCCCTGAATTTGCGTATGGAAAGATTGCCACGTGTTGCCGAGCGGTACGTTCGGCCTCCGTTGCAGGAGTAGGAATTGAACTCGGGCGTTGAGCCGTCGGAACACGTAGACGTCGACAATATCCGAGACGATTTCTGGCATGCTTAAACCTGTACACATGTGACAACGGAAATGTCTACCGCTGTCGTGACTTCCACCAGTCGCGGGCTGCATCAATCGGCGACGCTTGGTCAGGTGGTTGGGAATCGATGACCTGGCCTCGCCACATCCGGATATCCGGAGGGGCAGATGGACGGCGGCGAAAGCGTTGCACCATAGGCATGACGACGCAGACCACCGCTGCCAAGCTGAGCATGGTGGCAAGCAGGGCGGAGAGGTCTGATACGAGCAGTGCGACAATCGCTAATCCAAGAGCCAGGACAACGGGAGAGGCTAGTAGTTCCCGCGCCTTCGGTGGAATCATCGACTCGATTGACGATGCCGATTGCCGGGGCGCTGGTTTGGGCCCGGGTGGTTTGGAGGCTTGGGGCGGGGGAGGCAGAAGCCGGATATTCTCGTTCTTCGAGAGGATTTCGTCCAATTCGCGGTCGAGCCGTGACTTGCCGGTGCCATCGTCCGAAGGGGTTTCAGCTGGTGGTGATTGCATGCTGACTATCCTCTCAATCGAGGTAATGGAGCTTTTTGGATATGGTACAGTACGCGGCCATCGGTTCGAGGTATACCGGTCCATGTCCCATCGTCGATAGAACTCATCTACAAGCGCTGGAGCAACCGTGGCGACGACAGTGTTTCGTTTCAATAGTGTCGATGAATCCGGTTCGGTAAGTTTTGTCGGGCCTGCTCACGGACTTAAGGTATTGGCGGCAGCTTGCAGCAAGGGACCCCAAACCACCCAGGAATTGCTCGATTATGCCCGAACTTACGACCCTGACTGGATTGAACAGATACGTTTGGGCCTCATGGTATTCGATGAACATAACATTGAGGCGATTGCCCCAGACTACGAAGCCATTGTGACGAGCGAGGACAGTCCGGATCACCGGGCCTTCCGAATCATCGATGCCACTACCAGGGCTCGAAGCATGCAACCCGCCCAGCTCGGGCTCGTGGTTGTGAACGTTCGGGAGCAGCGAATCATCCAGATTCAGAACAGCTATGCGGAACTCAATCGAAAGGGGAGGGGGCGTATCCGGTCCCGCGGCGTTCCTACGCGAGCACTGTTCCACTATGAGTTACCTGAAACCTGGAGCATCGTACCGTAGCCAGTCTGTCGCAATTCCAGCGAACGGATACTACGTCATGTGGAGCGCAGCGTAGCAGTAGGCCACCCAGCGAGCCGGGAGACTCCTGCGCGGTCTCCAGCTTGTCATTTCGAGCGTGGGAGAATTCTTTGGGCTTCGCGGTTCCGTTGGTCCATGGAATGACAAATGGCGGAAGTCGCGTTCGTTTCGGCAAGAGAGGTCTCGTCTCCGCTCGACATGCCAACGAGGGATAGGGGCCGATCACGATTCGATCTTTCCACCTACCCGTGAACGTTCCTCGATCCCGTTACTGGGGCGGCTTGGTGTCCTTGCGCTTCCGTCCGAAACCACCGAGGAACATGCGACTCACCTGATCTGACATCGATTGCGACGCCAAGCCGTCCTCCTCCGACTTCTGCTCTGACGACCGGCTCTGCTTGTACTCGATTTTGGCGCGCTCGTCCTGGGCCCGTTCCAGGAAGGCGAGAAGTTCCGTACTGGCCACTTCCTGATCGCTCGTCAGCAGTGTCCGCGATCGCTGAAGTGAGTCGATCATCTGTTCGATCCAGCGGACGACCGCATCTCCGTTTGTCATCAGGATGTCGCGGTGCATGGTCGGGCTACCAAGGGCCAACCGGGTGGTGTCCTTGAATCCCGATGCCGCCAGCGACTTCATGTCGCGCCAACTGGCATCCGCCGCCACGGCATCGACCAGCGTCGCGGCGATGAGAAAGGGGAGGTGACTGATCCCGGCGACGTAGCTGTCATGCTCGACCGGATCCACGAAGAATGCTTCCGCATTGGTGGCAGCGATGATGCCCAATACATTCTTGATCGACGATTCCGACGCGGTCACGGAGGGGCAAACAACCCACGTGGCGCCTGAGAACAGGTCCGCATCAGCGGCTTCAAGGCTCTCGGCCTTCCCTGCCATCGGGTGACCACCGATGAAGTTCACGTGACCAGGAAGCGTTTTGGCCCATGTGAGCACATCATTCTTCGTCGAACCAGTGTCAGTGACGATTGTGCCATGCTTGAGTTTGTCGCCGATGTTCTCGAACACCTCGCGTATCGATCCTACTGGGGTGGCGACAATCACGAGATCGGCCTTCTCGACCGCGTTGGCCAGCGACCACTCAGTGTCATCCACGGCGCCCATCTTCTTCGCCTGGGACTGCTTGCTCATGTCGTCGTCGAAACCGGTGATGTGGAGCACGTTGCCATTTGCGGTCGACCAGCGGCGCAGGGCCAGTCCAATCGATCCACCGATGAGTCCGAGTCCGATGATGGTGACGTTCTGCATGCTGATCGCTCCGGATGATCGAAGGGTCGGATCGCCTAGGGCTCGTATTCCTCGACGTCGATGGCACGAAGCCAGCCTTCGGTCCCGTCTTCAAGCTGGAAGAGCAACCATCCTTCCTCGCCATCGACTTGAGGATTGTCGGAAGGTTGGGTTTCCCCCGTAGATTGAAGCAATGTGCCTTCGGCGAGCCCAAGGATCACTGTTTCGTTGCGTCCCGAGGTTGAAGGCTCCGACCTGAAGTTGAGTCGTGCGTTCGGGGATGATTGGAAGTCCGGTTGGAACTCGTCAGACTCCTCAGTTGGCTCAGGTTCTGCAGTGGGTTCAGGAGTCGGTTCTGCGGCGGACTCTTCCTCCTCTGGCTCCTCGGGCGGTGCGTCGCCCTCTGGATCGTCGGTTTGGGCCACACCGGCTTCGGTGGGTTGCTGGGTAGGAATAACCGGTGCCGGCACATCGCGGGCGACGAAGTCGCTCACAGTGTTGTCCAGCGCGGCGTATATAAACGAAAATCCCGCAATGCACACGGCAATCGTCACCGCCATCGATATGCCGATCATGAAACCGGCGCGGCGCGATCGTTGCCGAAGCCGTTGGTTCAAACCCGGATTGGTCATGAGTCCTTTCTCGGCTGCATGTTTCGCATTGGTTCAATCGCCCTGGACATGCCTGCGGGACGAATCGGTGACTCCATTGGAGGCCGTGGGAATGCAGCGTGTGGGTTGCCTCGCGTCGACAGGCGGGAAAGCACATGCCGGGTGTTGGGCAGTGGCCTTGGGGAACGCCCGTAAAGTCGACTATTTATAGCACGCACGGGCTGTCGCATTGGTTCCGGGCATTGATCGGCCGCACCTTAAGTGGTAAAGTTCTGGTTGCCTAATCGATCTCGGTGGGATCAAACGTGGGCCCGCGCCCACGTTTCGTGTTGTTCGACGAACAACTTTTCCGATTCCGCTCCCCAGGCATTGTTCTCTTTTTTCTCAAACTTCAGGAGGTGCGCGGGATGAAGAGTGATCTCTACACCGCGATCGCCCAGATTGCCGCCGAGCGTGGCATTCCTCGCGATGCCGTGCTGCTGTCGATTCAGCAGGCGTTGACATCCGTTTACAAGAAATCAACCGGCTCCGACGAAGAAGTCGTTGTGGAACTCGACCAGACCACGGGCGAAATGCAGGTGGTGGTGCTCAAGACCGTCGTCGAATCGGTCTCCAACCCGGATACCGAAATCAGTGTCGGCGACGCTCACGAGTACTCGGCGGCCCCAATTATCGGGGACGTCGTAAAGCTCCAGCGAACGCCGGAGAACTTCGGGCGGATTGCGGCTCAAACGGTGAAGCAGGTGGTGCAAACCCGGATTCGCGACTATGAGCGCGAAACGGTCTTCAAGGAATACCAGGACAAGGAAGGCGAGGTCCTCAGCGGTGTCGTCCAGCGAGCCGATAGCCGCGCCGTCATCATCGAACTCGGCAAGGCCGAAGCGGTGATGCCGGCGCGTGAGCAGGTTCCCTCCGAGCGGTACCGCCCCAATCAGCGGGTGAAGGTGCTGTTGACCGAGGTCAACGCCCACGCCCGGGGCCCGCAGCTCATCGTGTCTCGTTCCGATCCTCGCTTGATTCGCCGCCTCTTCGAACAGGAAGTACCGGAGATCCAGACCGGTGCGGTCGAGATCATGGAGATTGCCCGGGAACCAGGGCTGCGATCCAAGGTCGCCGTTGCCGCCCGCCAGGAAAAGGTCGATCCGGTCGGGTCCTGCGTGGGTGTTCGAGGCGTTCGTATCCAGAACATCGTCAACGAGCTCTATGGCGAAAAGATTGACGTCATTGAGTGGTCGCCGGATACGGCGTCGTTCATCTCCAATGCACTCAGCCCGGCCAAGCCAACCAATGTGTCGCTGAATGATTCCGGTGACCAACGGGTTGCGACTGTGATCGTTCCAAGTGACCAAATGTCGCTGGCGATTGGCAAGGAAGGCCAGAACGCGCGGCTGGCGTACAAGCTGACTGGTTGGAGAATCGATATCAAGGGTCCGGAATCCCTGCTCGAAGCCGGCGGAGAGTTCTTCCGCAGTGCCCAGCCGACCACGGCCGATCTCATGCCAGATTTCAGCTGGCAGGGCCGGCAACCGCGTGCGGTTACAGTCGACGGTATGATCGCCATCAGTGGATCCACGTATGGGCCACTCACCGATGACCTCATTCGACGACAGGTCGATGTCGACATCGTCGATGGCGTCGTCGAAGTGTTCTACGAGCGCGACTTGCGCGCCCGATTCAACAAGGAGAGCGGCGCCCGACTGCCGCTCGATGACAGCGAACTGATCGACGAGCCAGAAGAACTCGGCGCGACCAGCGAGCAGCTGTTGTCCTGAAAGGAGGCAGCACATTGAGCATGCCCCTGCCAGACAACAAGCCGCGGCGAAAGAAATCCAAACCGGTACGTGCCAAGCATGTGCCGGTTCGGACGTGTGTTGCCTGCCGTGAGTCCGGTGCCAAGCGCGAACTAACCCGGATCGTCCGAACGCCCGATGGAGAGGTCAGGATCGACCCGACCGGTAAGCTGAACGGACGTGGGGCTTACCTGTGCGATAAGTCCGGCTGTTGGGAACGCGCAGTTTCCACCCCACTTCTCTCCCGTTCGCTGAATGTGCAATTGACTCAGGAAACTCGTGACTACATCAAGGAATGTGCGGCAGGTCTCACGTCTCTGGGGGGCGTTCGAGATGCTGAAGTGGATTCGAAGGAGCT
>Ga0136611_10002758_pt1 | contig 12286 bp, 9 predicted proteins | sample AntDrymUQ2232306_2_FD_106645 | JGI IMG/M metagenome (GOLD analysis project Ga0136611, IMG submission 106645) | Polar desert sand microbial communities from Dry Valleys, Antarctica - metaG UQ223 (23.06) | ecosystem: Environmental > Terrestrial > Soil > Desert | place: Antarctica: Dry Valley... | reverse complement strand
TAGAAGTGGCCGTGGATGGCCAGGACGAGCGGTTTCGACACAGCGGTCGAACGTACCGCGCCCTTACTGTTCGGGCGCCAGCCAGATGACGGAGAGCGGGGGCAGGGTCACGTCGGCCGAGTGCGAGAGTCCGTGCCACGTCGCACCGTCGGCGTTGACCGATCCGCCGTTGCCGGCGCCGCTTCCTCCGAACTGGGCGGCGTCGGTGTTGAGGACCTCGCGCCAGGTGCCGCCCCGGGGAAGTCCGATGCGATAGCCCTCGCGCATCACCGGCGAGAGGTTGGCGATGCACGCCAACACCCGACTGCCGTCGGCACTCACTCGCAAGAACGAGAGCACATTGGAGTCGACGTCGCTGGCGTCGATCCACCGGAATCCGTCGGGCGTGAAGTCGCGCTCCCACAGCGCCGGTTCGTCGCGATAGGTCACGTTCAGATCGCGGACGAGGTCTTGCACACCCCGGTGTTCGGGGAAATCGAGCAGGTGCCAGTCGAGGCTCACGTTGTGGTTCCACTCCGCCGACTGAGCGAGTTCGCCGCCCATGAACAGCAGCGGCTTGCCCGGGTGGGCCCACATCCATCCGTAGAGCGAGCGCAGGTTGGCCGACTTCTGCCACCGGTCGCCCGGCATCTTGTTGAGCAGCGAGCCCTTGCCGTGCACGACCTCGTCGTGTGACAGGGGGAGGCAGAAGTTTTCGCTGAACGCGTACAGCAGTCCGAAGGTCAGCTCGTTGTGGTGGAACCGCCGGTACACCGACTCCTTGGCGAAGTAGTCGAGGGTGTCGTGCATCCACCCCATGTTCCATTTGAAGCCGAATCCGAGGCCGCCGACATAGACCGGACGGCTCACGCCCGGCCACGACGTCGATTCCTCGGCGATGGTCATGACGCCAGGGTGGGCGCCGTAGACGACCTCGTTCATCTCCTTCAGGAACGAGACGGCGTCGAGGTTCTCTCGACCGCCGTGCTCGTTGGGCACCCACTCGCCCTCCTTACGGGAGTAGTCGAGGTAGAGCATCGACGCCACCGCATCGACCCGCAGACCGTCGATGTGGAACTCCTCGATCCAGAACAGCGCATTGGAGATGAGGAAGTTGCGAACCTCGTTGCGGGCGAAGTTGAAGACCAGGGTGCCCCAGTCGGGATGCTCTCCCTGGCGGGGGTCTTCGTGCTCGTAGAGCGCAGTGCCGTCGAAGTGGGCCAGGGCCCAGTCGTCCTTGGGGAAGTGGGCCGGCACCCAGTCGACGATGACGCCGATGTTGCGCTCGTGCAGCTTGTCGACGAGGTGACGGAACTCGTCGGGCGAACCGAAACGCGCCGTCGGCGCGAAGTACGACGTGACCTGGTATCCCCACGATCCGCCGAAGGGGTGCTCGGCCACCGGCATGAATTCGACGTGGGTGAAACCCAGATCCTCCAGGTACGCCGGGAGCTCGTCGGCCAGCTCGAGGTAGGTCAAGGGACGATCGCCGTCCTCGGGCTTGCGGCGCCACGATTCGAGGTGGATCTCGTAGGTCGACATCGGACGGGCGAGCCAGTCGGTGTCCGCCCGTCGGGCCAACCAGTCGTCGTCTTTCCACTCGTAGCGGGGGGCGCAGACGACGCTGGCCCGCCCCGGGGGGACTTCGGTGGCGAAGGCCAACGGGTCGGCCTTGAGGGTCAGGGCGCCCGAGGGCGTCACCACCTCGAACTTGTACCGGGCGCCCGGCTCGACATCCGGGATGAACAGTTCCCACACCCCCGACCCACCGAGCGCCCGCATCGGGTTGACCCGGCCGTCCCAGAGGTTCCAGTCGCCGACCACCCGCACGCCCTTGGCGTTCGGCGCCCAGACCGCGAACGACGTACCCGAGGCCCCTTGGTGCGTCCGGTGGTTGGCACCGAGCTGCTTCCAGAGGTCGTGGTGGCGGCCCTCGCCCATGAGATGGAGGTCGAGCTCGCCGAGGGTCGGCCAGAAGCGGTACGGATCGCCGAACGACGCCGACTCGCCTGACGGATAGGTGGCCTCGAGGCCGTAGCCCTCGTCGCCTGCGGTCTCGGGAACGTCGGCCACGAACACGCCGTCGTCGTGGATCTTCTCCATCTCGACGTGCCTGCCATCGCCGAGAACGACCCGCACCGTCGTCGCGTCGGGCCGATACGCCCGCACGACGGTTCGGCCGTCCACCTTGTGGACGCCGAGAACGTGGTGGGGGTCGCCGTGCTCGCCCTGCACCAGGCGGGACAACTCCCCGGCGACAGGATCCGTAGCCGCCTTCGGGGGCGTGGCGACGGGCGCGGACGGGCGGGGCGTTCGGGCCATGGACTCGGCCCTACCCCGGAACCATTCGGGCGATAGCGGCTTCCGGGATGTCAACCCATTCGGGCCGGTGATCGCGCTCGTATCCCACCTCGTAGATGGCCTTGTCGAGTTCCCATGCGGTGAGGGCGCCGTCGATGTCTGCAGGGTCGGCCGGCAAGAGACCAGCGATGCCGTTGGTGGAGAGGAATCCATCGAGGAATGCGGCTCGATTGCGCTGCTCCCAGGCCTGTGCCTTGGGCACGATGGCCTCGCGTTCGAAGTCCTCTCGATCGCGCAAGGCGACGGCGGTGGCGTAGTGGAACGAACGGAGCATCCCGGCGACGTCTTTCAACGGCGATGAGCGCTCCCGGCGCTCGTCCAGCGGGCGCGCCGGCTCGCCCTCGAAATCGAGGACGAACCATCCGGTGTCGGTACGCAGCGCCTGCCCGAGATGGAAGTCGCCATGCACGCGGATGGCGGCGCCGGGGTTCGCCATGTCGCGAAGGTGCTCGAACACGGCCCTGGCCGAGGCGTTCCACGTCGATTGCGCGGCGATTCGCTCGAGTTGGCGCTCCATCAGACCCGCCCACTCGCCGGTGTCGGGCGCGCCCGTGCCGAGAGCATCGGCCAGCGCCACGTGCATCTTGGCGGTGACATTGCCGAGACGACGGGCCTCGGCCGCGAAATCGCCGCCGCAATCGGCGGGGTCGTCGCCGTCGTTGGCGTAGAGATCACGCAGGGAGGTGAGCGCTAGCGCCCAACCGTCAGTGCCACCGGCAAGGTAGGGCTGGACGACGGCGAGATGGGTCCCGTTCTCCTCCCACGTGGCCACCGGCGCGGCGACGTGCTCGAAGCCGGCGTCGGCCAACGCCCGGGTGACCTCGACGTCGGGATTCAAACCCTGATGGATGCGGCGGAAGACCTTGAGAACCAGTCGGTCGTCGAAGACCAGAGAGGTGTTCGACTGCTCGGCCCCCATGGGACGTACGCGACTGACCACCTCATCCGGGGCGAGGCGAGACAGGAGCACCTTGGCCAAGTCGGGATCGAGCAGGCCGTCGAAGGCGATCTCGCTATCGGCCACCCCCAACACCTCAGGATCGTGGCCGTGGAGGAACTCGGGCGGCAGCCCGGCCACCATGCCGATCAGCAGCTGATACCGGGCCCCGTCGGCCTCGGCAAGGACCCAGTGCAGGCGGTCGCTCAGCTGGGCGTGGTCGACGACCCCGACCGACGACGGCTTGGAACCCGCGAACCACCGCTGGCGGGCGAGGTAGGCGGGAAGCAGGGGCGTGAGCTGTTCGATCTTCACTTGGCAGTCTTCACTGGGCCGGCGCCGATCCGTGGTCGACGAGTTGGAACCAATAGAACGAGTACGGCCCAAGGGTGATGAAGTACGGCAGTTCGCCGATCTTCGGGAACGGCACGCGCCCGAGCAACTCGATGGGCGTCATCCCGTCGAAGTCCTGCAAGGGCAGCTCGGCCGGCTGGGCGAAACGACTCAGATTGTTGATGCACAACACGGTGTCGTCGCCCTGTCGGCGCACATAGGCCAGCACCGACGGGTTGTCGACGTTGACCACCGAGAACGATCCGGTGCCGAACAACGGGTGCTGCTTGCGGATGTCGATCATCCGCTTCATCCAGTGCAGCAGCGAGCTCTGGTCGCGTTGCTCGGCCTCGACGTTCACCGACTGGTAGCCGTAGACCGGATCCATCAGCACCGGCAGGTACAAGCGGGCGAAGTCGGCCTTGGTGAAGCCCGCGTTGCGGTCGGGGGTCCACTGCATCGGCGTGCGGACGCCGTCGCGATCGCCGAGGTAGATGTTGTCGCCCATGCCGATTTCGTCGCCGTAGTAGAGGATCGGACTCCCCGGCATCGAGAACAACATGGCGTGCAACAACTCGGCCACGCGCCGGTCGTTCTCGACCAGCGGTGCAAGCCGCCGACTGATGCCGACGTTGCGCTTCATGCGCGGGTCCTTGGCGTACTCGCTGTACATGTAGTCGCGCTCTTCGTCGGTCACCATCTCGAGAGTCAGCTCGTCATGGTTCCGCAGGAACATGCCCCACTGACAGCCCTCGGGGATCTCCGGCGTCTGGGCGAGGATCTCGGTGATCGGGAACCGTTGCTCGCGACGCACGGCCATGAACATGCGGGGCATCACCGGGAAGTGGAAACACATGTGGCACTCGTCGCCGTCGCCGAAGTAGTCGACGACGTCGGACGGCCACTGGTTCGCCTCTGCCAAGAGCACGCGGCCAGGAAACTGTTCGTCGACCTCCTTGCGCAACTGCTTCAGGAAGTCGTGTGTCTCCTTGAGGTTCTCGCCGTTGGTGCCGTCGCGCTCGTACAGGTAGGGCACGGCGTCGAGGCGGAACCCGTCGAGGCCGATGTCGAGCCAGAACTTGATGACGTCAACCATGGCCCGCCGGACGTCGGGATTGTCGTAGTTGAGGTCGGGCTGATGGGAGAAGAAGCGGTGCCAGTAGTACTGCTCGCGGACGGGATCCCACGTCCAGTTCGACTTCTCCGTGTCGACGAAGATGATTCGGGCCTCCGGCCAACGATGGTCGTCGTCGTTCCAGACGTACCAATCGGCCTTCGGGTTTGTCTTGTCCTGTCGCGACTCGAGGAACCACGGGTGTTGATCGCTGGTGTGGTTCATGACGAGGTCGGCGATGACCCGGATCCCCCGCTTGTGGGCCTCTTCGATGAGGGTCAAGGCGTCGGCCAGGTCGCCGTATTCCGGAAGGATGGCGAAGAAGTCGCTGATGTCGTAGCCACCGTCGCGCAGGGGGCTCTCATAGAAGGGCAGTAGCCAGAGACAGTCGACGCCGAGCCACTGGAGGTAGTCGAGCTTGTCGGTGATTCCCCGCAGGTCCCCGGTTCCGTCGTCGTTCGAGTCGAAGAACCCGCGCACGAGCACCTCGTAGAACACGGCCTTCTGGAACCAGTTCGGATCGGTGAGTTCGAGCGGCTGGACGACCTCGACGGCGGTGTTCGCGTCGCTCGGGCTCACGAGAGCGGCCGCAGGTGCAACACGTGGGCGACGTCGTGCAGCGGATCGAGGCGGATGAACGGCTCGGCGCCCTGCCACGTGAACGACTGCTTTGTGAGCTCGTCGTAGGCCTCGAAGGGACGGTCCCAACTCAGACCGAGCGCCGCTAGGTCGAGGAGGAGGGTGCCCTCCTGGGTGGCCCACGGATCGAGGTTCACGATCGTGAGCACCACGTCGGTGCCGTCGTCGCTCGCCTTGGAGAAGGCCAGGAGCGCAGGGTTCGACGTGGCGTGGAAGTGAAGGTTGCGCAGTCGTTGCAGCGCAGGATGCCGCCGCCGGATCTCGTTGATGGCCTGGAAGCAGCCGGCGATCGAGCGGGAGTCGTCCCAATTGCGGGAGCGGATCTCGTACTTCTCCGAATGGAAGTACTCCTCGTTCGCATCCGACATCGGCTCGTTCTCCACGAGCTCGTAGCCGGCATAGACGCCGTAGCTCGGGGTGAGCATGGCGGCGAGAACGGCCCGCATCCGGAAGGCCGAGGCCGTGCCGTTGCGGAGCGAGCCCGCGAGGATGTCCGGGGTGTTGGGCCAGAAGTTGGGGCGCATGTAGTCGGCGGTCGGGCCCTGAGTCAGTTCGGTCAGGTAGTCCACGAGCTCGTCGCGTTGCGATCGCCACGTGAAGTAGGTGTAGCTCTGGGTGAACCCGACCTCGGCCAGCTTGGCCATCACCTTCGGTCGGGTGAAGGCTTCGGCCAGGAAGAGCACGTCGGGGGCATCGTCCTGCACGGCGGCGATGCACCACTCCCAGAAGGCCATCGGCTTGGTGTGGGGGTTGTCGACCCGGAAGATGCGCACGCCCTTGGCGATCCAGAAATCCAGGATCTCCTTGCACGCCTGCCACAGCGCCTTGCGATCGGCTTCCTTGTCGGGCCAGAAGTTGATCGGGTAGATGTCCTGGTACTTCTTCGGCGGATTCTCGGCGTAGGCGATCGACCCGTCGGGCCGATGGTGGAACCACTCGGGATGCTCGGTGACCCACGGATGGTCGGGGCTGCACTGCAGTGCATAATCGAGCGCGATCTCCATGCCGAGCTCGGAGGCGCGGTGCACCAGGTCCTCGAAGTCGGTGTACGTGCCGAGGTCGGGATGGATGGAGGTGTGTCCGCCCTCGGGTCCGCCGATGGCCCAGGGGCTGCCGACGTCGTCGGGGCCGGCGGTCAGCGTGTTGTTCGGACCCTTTCGGAACTGACGGCCGATGGGATGGATCGGCGGGAAGTAGACCACGTCGAAGCCCATCGCGGCCACGGCGGTCAGCCGGTTCCCGGCGCCTTGCAGGCCGCCCTCGCTGCGGGGGAAGAACTCGTACCAAGCGCCGAAGAGGGCGCGCTCGCGATCCACCCACAACGTCAGCGGTGAGCTTCGGGTGATGCTCTTGTTCGAGGTCGGCCCGGCGAGCAGTGCCTCGACCACCGGGGTCAGCGCCGGCGCCAGTCGCTCGTGGTGCGCGGCCGCTCTGTCTCGGAGGCTGCGGGCCACCATCTGCAGGTGGGCCTTGTCGTCGGAGCGCTCAATCTTCTTGGCCCTTTGCTCGACGAGGCGGGCGCCCTCTTCGAGTTCGGTGTCGATCTCCTGGCCTGCGCCGATCTTCGACTCGGCCTTGTGGCGCCAGGTGGCGTACTGGTCGACCCACGCCTCGATCACGAATTCGTGGCGGCCGAGGGCGGTGGGAACGATCACCGCCATCCAGCGATCGAGTCCGGGGTTGGCCACCCGCAGGGGCGCTTCTTCCCAGGTCGCCTTGCCTTTGGGCCGCCACCTCACCCGTCCGGCGAGGAGATCGTGCCCATCCTTGAAGACGTCCGCGCTGATCTCCACGCGCTCGCCCACCACCGCCTTGGCTGGATACTGCCCGGTGAGGGTGCGGGGCCGAAGGTCGTCGATGACGATGCGCCCGATCACCCCCGCGTGCCTACCACGGAGCGGTACCCGCTGAAACTCGTTCTCTTGGCCTCGCTCTGCGTCACTCGGCTGTGCCTCGCTCCTTGCCGCTCGGCTGCCGGCTGCTCGCTGGCGCTCCCTACGCCGGCCTCAGGGAAAGCCTTCTGGCGCAGCTACTACCGTGGGCGGTCGATGAAGGCGCTTCGCAGCTTCACCGTCCGCCCGAAGCTGCCGGAGACGCTGGCTCCGTTGCACGAGCTGGCCATGAACCTCCGGTGGTCGTGGGACGACCGCACCCGCGACCTGTTCCGCTGGGTCGACCCCGACCAGTGGGAGGTCACCGGACATGATCCGGTTCGGCTCCTCGGCCTGGTGCGGCGGGAACGACTTGAACAACTGGCCAAAGATCCCGCCTTCACCACCTTCCTCACCGAGGTCCACGGCGACCTGCGCCGCTATCTCGAGAGCGACCGATGGTTCCAGAAGCGGAGCGGCAGCCCCCTGCGCAACGTCGCCTACTTCTCCCCCGAGTTCGGCATCGCCGAAGCCCTCCCGCAGTACAGCGGCGGCCTCGGCGTGCTCGCCGGCGACCACCTCAAAGCGGCATCCGGGCTCGGTCTGCCGCTCACGGGCATCGGCCTGTTCTATCGGCAGGGCTACTTCCGCCAAGAGCTCAATGCCGACGGGTGGCAACAAGAGCGGTATCCGGTGCTCGACCCCCATGCCATGGCCCTCCGCCTTGTCGACGACGTGCGCGTCACGGTCGATCTCGCCGGCACGCCGTTGCACGCTCAGATCTGGCGAGCCGACGTCGGCGGGGTGCGGCTCTATCTCTTGGATGCCGACGTCGACGAGAACGGCGTCGAGGGCCGCCTCGTCACCGACCGGCTCTACGGCGGCGATCCCCAGGAACGCCGCATCCGCCAAGAGATGCTGCTCGGCGTGGGCGGTGTGCGGGCCCTCGAGGCCCTGGGCGAGGAGGTGCAGATCTTCCACACCAACGAAGGCCACGCCGGGTTCCTCGGACTCGAGCGCATCCGCCGCCTCATGACCGACAACGGGCTGACATTTGCCGAGTCGATCGAGGCGGTGCGCAGCGGCACCGTGTTCACCACCCACACCCCCGTCCCCGCCGGCATCGACCAGTTCGCTCGGCCGCTCATGGAGCGGTACTTCAAGTCGTGGGCCGACGAGTGCCAGGTCGGCTTCGATGATCTCATGGCCCTCGGTCATTTCCCGGGTGCGGCCAAGGACCAGCCGTTCAACATGGCCGTCATGGGCATGCGCCTCGCCGGTATGTCGAACGGCGTGGCCAAGCTCCACGGAGCGACAAGCCGTTCGATGTTCCAGAGCCTCTGGCCCGACGTTCCCGTCGACGAGGTGCCCATCACTTCGGTCACCAACGGCGTCCACGCCCACACGTGGACGAGCCCGGAGATGGACGACCTGCTGTCGCGCTACGTCCTCCCGGCATGGAATGAAGCCGAGGCCGAAGACTGGGACCGCATCGACGACATCCGTGACGACGAGCTGTGGCGGGCGCGCGAGCAGAGCCGCGACCGCATGGTGGCCTTCGTCCGCCAACGTCTTCGCCACAGTCTCGTCAGCCGCGGGATGAGTGCCAGCGACGCCGCCTGGGCCGACGACGCCCTCGACAGCCGCGTCCTCACCGTTGGGTTCGCCCGTCGCTTCGCCACCTACAAGCGGGCCAACCTGCTGCTCTCCCAACCCGAGCGACTGAAGGCGTTGCTGCTGAGTCCCGACCGCCCACTGCAGATCGTGTTCGCCGGCAAAGCCCATCCGCAGGACGATCAGGGAAAGGAGATGATCCGACAGATCATCCAGTTCTCCAGCGATCCCGAGATCCGTCACCGCATCACCTTCGTGCCCGACTACGACATCGCCGTGGCCCGCATGCTCTACCAGGGCTGCGATGTCTGGTTGAACAATCCGCGCCGGCCCTTGGAGGCGTGCGGCACCAGCGGCGAGAAGGCGGCCCTCAACGGTGTCCTCAACTGCTCGATCCTCGATGGTTGGTGGGACGAGATGTTCGACGGCGAGAACGGTTGGGCCATCTCCTCGGCCGAGAGCTACGACGACCTCGCCCGGCGCGATGCCGTCGAGGCGGGCAGCCTCTTCGACATTCTCGAGCGTCAGGTCGTGCCGTTGTTCTACGACCGTTTCGAAGGACCGGTCCCCCGCCGCTGGGTGCGGCGCATCAAGTCGTCTCTGCGGTCGCTCGGGCCCCAGGTGGTGGCCAGCCGGATGGTGCGCGACTACGTCGAGCAGCTCTACGAACCCATCGCTGCGCAAGCCGATGCACTCGCCGCTGGAGGCAACGCTCGCGCTCGCGCGCTCGCGGCCTGGAAGACCCGCATCCGCGACGGATGGACGGGCGTGAAGATCGTGAGCGTCGAGACCGAGGCGGCCGTCACCGACCTCGGGACATCCCGGCACGTCGATGCCATCGCCGTGCTCGGATCGCTTGAGCCGTCCGATGTCGCCGTCGAACTCCTCCACGGCATCGTCGGACCCACCGACGAGCTCGTCTCCCCCACCTGCGTCGCCCTCTCGCTGCGCGACCTCGGCGAGGAGAGCGGGCACTATCGCTACACCGGCGAATTCGCGTGCGAGACCGCGGGTCGCTACGGCTTCGCCGTCCGCATCGTCCCCTCCCACCCCGACCTCACCACCCCCCTGGAGATGGGCGCCATCGCCTGGGCATGACATGGCCTCGCTCTGCGGCGCCGCCCTCCGGGCCGAAGCCTTGCCGCTCGGCGGCCGGCTGCTCGCTGGCGCTCCCGACGCCGGCAGCGCGTACCGGGTCATCGTGCTCGCTCGACACTTTTGTTGGGCCGTTGTGGCTGTTGGATTGGGGTTAATGGGCCCTTTTGGCCGCCAGAAGGGCCCACCAAACGTGGATGGCAACGCGTGGAGCGGCACGGGAGCGGTAAGGCTGGCGGGCTATGGCTGAGGAACCGGAGCTGATCGTTTCGTTCGAGGGGGCGGTGGCTCGGCTCACCTTGAACCGGCCGGGGAAGCTGAACGCGCTCGATGACGGGCTCCGACGGGCGTTGGCTGAGACCTTCTCCGAGCTCGAAGAGCGGCCCGATGTCCGGATCGTCGTGCTCGCAGGTGCGGGGCGGGCGTTCTCGGCCGGGGCCGATCTGACCTCGACCGCCTATCCGCCCGTGGAGGGCGACTGGACGACCAGACGCCATCGCACCGGCACCTGGCAGCGGTTGCTCGAGCAACTCGACCGGCTACCTCAGGCCACGGTGGCCCGACTCCACGGGCACGTCATCGGTGGCGCGGCGCTGTTGGCTGCGGCGTGCGACATCCGCATCGCCCACGAGGACACCGTGGTGCGCATCCCCGAGTTGGCCATCGGCATCCCGCTCACCTGGGCCGGCATCCCCCTCCTGGTGCGGGAGATCGGCCTTCCGCTGACGCGTGACTGGGTGATGACGTGTCGCCCCGTCGCCGCCGATGAGCTGTTGCGGTCGGGCTTCGCACAGCGAATTGCGACGGGCAAGGGCCTCGATGTCGCAGTGTCCGAGTGCGTCGAGCAGTTGCTCCGAGTGCCTGCGGGGCCGCTCGCTATGACCCGGGCGATCACGTCGGCCATCGGGCGCTCGTCGCCGGCGATGCTCGCAGGATGGGGGGACGCCGACCATCAGCAATGGGCCTTCAGCGAGGACGAATATCGCGATGCCGTCCGGTCGTACCTCCGAGGCATCCGCACGTGACGCAACGAGAAAGAGCCGGCCCTTTCGGGCCGGCTCTTTGCGAATCGCGTGCTGGCTGCGGAACTACAGGACTTCGCGGTCCCGGACGACGGTGCGCTCAGTGCGGCCGCCGAAGCCACCCCAGCTGTTCCAGAACATGGCCGACATGAGCAGGCCGATGATGCCGACGACCATCAGGATCACGCCGACGGTGTCGAGGTTGATACCTGAGACTTCAGCGTTCAGGGCGAACGTCATGATTGCGCCCACTGCGAGAAGGAAGATGCTGACTCCGATGCCCATGGTGTTTTGCCTCCTGGCCGAAGCCCCCCTCGGGGCGATCGATTGATTGGCTCAGTCGTCCCCGAGCGCCGGGATCGCTAAACCCCTTTTACTTCCCGGCGAACGTCGCCTTCCCCGGGCCGTGCTCGAGGAACGACTTCACGCCGGCAGCAGCATCGTCGGTAGCGAACACGTCGGCGAACAGGTCCTGCTCCCACGCGAGTCCCTCGGCCAGGGTGCGTTGCAACCCGTCGTCGATTGCGGACTTCGCCAGCCCCTGGGCGACCACGGCGCCCTTCGCCAGCTCGGCGGCCCACGCCAGCGCCGTGTCGAGCACGTCGGTGGCCGGAACGACACGATCGGCGAGACCCATGTGCAACGCCTCGTCGGCCGCGACCTGTCGTCCGCTGAGGATGAGGTCCTTGGCGCGTGCGGGGCCGACGAGCCGGGCGAGGCGTTGCGTGCCACCGCCGCCCGGGATGATGCCGAGCAAGATCTCGGGTTGCCCGAACTTTGCGTTCTCGGCCGCGACCCGGAAGTCGCACGCCAACGCCAACTCACAGCCACCGCCAAGGGCGTAGCCGTTGACGGCGGCGATCACTGCGCGAGGAATGGCGGCGACCGCATCGAGGGCACCACGGAACTTGCCACCGATGATGCGAGCTTCGTCCGGCCCCTTGAACTCCGAGATGTCTGCGCCTGCAGCGAAGATTCGCTCGCCTCCCCAGACGACCACCGCCCCGGGCGGATCGGCGGTCAGCTCGCCAGCGGCCACAGCCAACTGGGCCAACAGCCCGGTCGACAGCGCATTCATCTTCGGGCGATCGAGGCGGATCACGGCGACTCCGTCATCCCGCCGCTCGATCGAAACGAACGTCTCTTCGCCAGTCTCGGACATCAGGACAGTTCCTCCAGGATCTTGTCGGCGGCTGCATACGGATCGAGGCGCCGCTGCAACACGTCGTCGTGGAGACCGGCGAACTCCGGCCCCCGGCACAGTTCGTCGGCCCGCTGTTCGAGCCGCCGCACCACGATCTCGCGCATCTCCTCGTCGATG
>Ga0136611_10002757_pt1 | contig 12289 bp, 13 predicted proteins | sample AntDrymUQ2232306_2_FD_106645 | JGI IMG/M metagenome (GOLD analysis project Ga0136611, IMG submission 106645) | Polar desert sand microbial communities from Dry Valleys, Antarctica - metaG UQ223 (23.06) | ecosystem: Environmental > Terrestrial > Soil > Desert | place: Antarctica: Dry Valley... | reverse complement strand
CAATAACCCAGACTCCAATAAACTTCAGTTTCTTCAAATCCAAACTCGGCAAGCTGCGTTTTGAAATCTTCGGTTAAAAATTCGGCATCGTTCCAATCGAATCGCTCCGAGCGGTTTTGTTCTTCGGATAAGGCAAAATCCTGCGCTTCCCTGCTAAGTTCGGAGAAAAACCGCAATCCTTTCGGGCGCGCCGGAATGCAGTTAAACTTCGCGCGCAAAGCTGAAAATTTGATTTGATTTTCCATCTCGCACGCCTCGGTCAATTTGCAAAATGCACGTTGTTGGAATTCTCGGTTTTCCCCGCCGCTTCCATTTTTATTTTGAAAACCGACGTGCGCGGGCAATATGAAGTTTTGATTTGGAAATCGTTTATTTCAACTTAATTTGCTCGCCCCACGGCGAGTCTCCGGCGATGCCGTGCGTCGCCCAGATGACGGGAAAGTTCGGCTCGTCTCCGGTTTCGCCATAAAGGTCGGTGAGATAAACGAGCGCGTCCGGCTCAAATTCAGCCGCCGCCTTAATCAACGGACGAAAATCCGTTCCGCCGCCGCCCGTATATTTGATTTCTGAAAGTTCGTTAGACACCTGCATCCAATCAATTTCAACGATCTGGTGAACCGCCGCATCGCCGATCAGCAATACCAAATTTCGCTGATTGAACTCTACAAGCGCGGCGATTTCGGCTAAGAATCTGCCCAAAAGTCCTTCGTCAATCGAGCCGGAAGTGTCGAGCGCGACGGCGAGCCTTGTGCCGCGCTTTTTGATTGCGTCAGGCGAAAACGGCAAATCAATTCCGTTCTCGGCGCGGTAATCCCTTTCGAGCGCGAGCCATCGCCGACTGGGGCGTGAATAGTTTTTCCGAGTTGCTTCTTGGAAAGCCGTCTGCACAAGAGAGCGAAAAATTTGTTCCCATGGCGTTTCTACGCGCGGCAAATCCTTTGCGAGTCTTTCCAGCAATTCGGGAACGCTCCCGCGCAAAAGGCTGAGGCGTTGCTGCCAGTTCCGTTTTTCTTCGTTAGCCGTTTCAGGTGTTTGAGAATTGCTCGAATTGGACGCATCCGGCTTTTCAATTCGCAAATCACCGGCGAGCGCGTCTTTCGTATCAAATTCAATTACCAGATTGCAAAAACCAGATTCACTTCGGCATCGGCTTTTCAAAAAATAGTACAGTTCTTCGCACGACCAACGATTAACCGAACAGAATTCCGCTCGCGTGAGATTTGCTATTTTTCTCTCCGGTCGCGCCGCGACATTAAAAGAGTAATACGGCGTGCTTTTATTTGATTCAGTTGCCTGCGGATTATTTTCGTCTTCGCTTTTTTCGAGGCATTGCCAGATTCTCGAAAGCGTCCAGGCATCTTTTGGAGTTTCAAGAGCGGTTAAATTTTCAAGGCTCGAATTAATGACGGCATCGGCGGCGATGTTCAAAAGTTTCGGGTTAAAATTTACCGGGTCGCGCCTTTCAAGTTCTCGAAAGCGTGGCGGATGACAAAGCGCGATGTGCAGAATTTCGTGCAGACAAACGAATCTCCGCTCCTTCGGCTCGCGCCTTTCATAGTCCGCGCCGGCGTAAATCGTGCTGCCGTCGGTGAAAGCAACTGCGGCTTCATCCGTGTCGGCAAAGTTGCACCACAGCGCGAGGCTTGCCAAACCCGGCAGATATTCAATCGCCGCCTCTAAATCGGGACGCATCCGGCTCGCGTCGCAGCGTTTTAATCGGGTATCCATAACAGGTAAAAATCGGAGTTTTGAAATTGATTTGGTTAGGAATTTTTCAAGCTGTGGCGACAGAGGCTGCGGGCGGCGTTTCGTTCGTTTCGATGACGCTATTATTTACGCTCGCGGCGGCTTCGCGTTTTTCGTTGTAACGCCAGAATGCTTTCGAGTTTTCCACTTTCCAGCCCGCCTTCCAGATTTTATCAAGCAGCAGGCTTCCCGCCATCGTTTGAAGGTCGCGCATCGGCAAAGCATAAAACCGCTCGCCCGTTTGCTCGTCGAAACGGTTAATGAGTTCGAGCAATTCAACTGCCGTGTCTTCGCTCGCGCTGGTTGCAATCGCAAACGACAGCGCGTATAAGCCGTTGATTGTATCGGGCAGATACGCTCCGATCTTCGACGGCGTTTTGCGTTGTATCTCAAGTAGTTCGTCCACCGATTTCATATTTTTGACTTCTTCGGCAAGCAGCATAAATTCCGCCGCGACCGAATCGCCGATAATGCCGGCGACCGCGAGATGTTTCGTCCGTTTATCGGCTTTCCGCAGTTCTCCTACAATTTTCGAGACCTTTTCCCACGAAGCCGGGCGCGGGTAAATCTCGTGTTTCTGGTGGCGCGCCGCTTCTTCGCCCGAAAGATGTTGCGGAAAGACTTTCAAAAATGCGAGGACTTCCGCCGCCACGCCGATTTTCATAAAGTGCGCTAAAGTAGCTTCGAGTTGCGGCTCGATGACGATGTGCAGCAGACGACGATTCGCCGCCGCACCCAAGCCGCGAGCGTTTGCTAAATCTTCAGGTCTGTTGCCCGCCGCGACGATGATCCAGTTGTCGGAAATCTCGACATTTCCCTGCCGACGTTCTTCCAAGATTCCGAGAACCGCGCTGCGCGTATCGTCCGGCGCGAGCGAGATTTCGTCGAAAAACAAAACGACGGGTTTTCCGTCCGAACGCGGCGCGAGAAACGCTGGCGGATAAAAAATGGTTTGTCGAGTTTCGTGGTCGAGTGCGGGCAAGCCACCGATGTCGGTCGGCTGTTTTTGGCAGAGCCGGATGTCGCGCAGTTCCACGTCCAATTCGGCGGCAAGCTGGCGCACGGATTCGGATTTCCCGACTCCGGTCGCGCCCCACAGCATAAAGCTCAATTTCAAGGAGCGAAGACTTTTGATTAATTCTTTAGCTTCGTCCGGCGTGCAGGAAACAGTATTTATCATAATTTTACAGTTAATTTTGAAGATTGTTTTTAACTTTCACCATTTGTCAGCCGCTTTTTTTCCGCCAGGGTGGTTGTGGCATCGGCACCGCGCATCCATCTCTCAGAAGAAGTGCGAGCGATGATTTCCGCCGGAGAATAAACCGCTTTCATTCGCAGAAAAATCAGCCGCTCGAAAACTTCCCGCACGGCGACGAGTTGTTTTCGTGCGCCCGTATTTTTGACGAAGGCGCAGCCGAAAATTATTTCGGCAAGAAAGACGGCGAAGGAGTTGTGAGAGACGAGCAATGTCGCCGGGTGATCGGAATGTTCAAGCGGAAAACACAGAAATTTTTTAACGGCGGCGCAGTCTGTTTGCGACAAATTAAACGCCGCAAGCAATTCATTTTCGCCCGTGATTCGGTCGACTTCGATTAAAGCGCGCTTTTTCGCTAAGAATTTGTAATAAGGATCGTTTTCGTCTTGCAACAAATCACGCGCCCAGTCTTCGACCGAAACGACTTTTCCCACATCCTCGATTAAATGTTCGGTCAAAATTCGACGCGTTTCGACAGTTTTGTTTTCGCTGTTGCCGATGCTCGCCCCAAAAATCCGTACGCCGAGTTCGATTCCTTCTAGGTGGTGCAGCAAAAAGCGATGTTTGAAATGGGCGCAGGCTGACTTGCTCGAATCCAAAAAGTTGTGGATTTCGATGTAATCCTGCCACTTGCCGCCGTAAGTTTTTGCGCTGATTTGCGCGTGTTGGAGCGGTTTCATAATTTGCTGTTTGCCCGCCGCTTATTTAACTTTTTCAGCGTTCACTAAGAAAAGATTTTGTGTTATCTTTTCTTAGTGAGTTTCGATAAGAAAGTTTCTTTCTTAAAATATGCAGCTAAAAACAAATCGTGCCGGATTTCTCGTTAATTGTTCGACCGCTGGAGAATCATTTCAGGCATTTGTGCCAAATGCTCTGCCGCCCGCGCCATCGCTTGACCTCAATGGCGAACATTTTGACCGTTTGGAGCGGGCGAACCGCGCTCTTGGAAAGCTCGACGGATTATCGCGCTTCCTGCCTGACGTTTCGCTTTTTGTTTACTGGTTCGTGCGAAAGGAAGCCGTGCTGTCATCGCAAATCGAAGGCACGCAAAGCTCCCTGTCAGATTTATTGTTGTATGAACAAAAGGAGATGCCGGGTGTTCCGCTCGAAGATGTCGAAGAGGTTTCTCGTTACGTCGCGGCGGTTAATCACGGCGTTAAAAGACTGCGCGAAGGCTTTCCGATTAGTCTCCGCCTGCTGCGCGAAGTTCACGAAGTTTTATTGCAGACGGGACGCGGCAGCACCAGAAGCCCTGGCGAATTTCGCCGCTCGCAGAATTGGATCGGCGGCACTCGTCCCGGCAACGCCCGCTTTGTTCCGCCTCCGCCGGAAAATTTGATGGATTGTTTGGGCGATTTGGAAAAGTTTCTGCACGACCAGCCCGAAAAAACGCCGACGCTGATTAAAGCCGCGCTCATCCACGTTCAGTTTGAAACGATTCACCCGTTCCTTGACGGCAACGGGCGCGTCGGAAGACTCCTCATCACTTTGCTGCTCTGCGCCGAAAATGCCGTTTCCGAGCCGACTTTGTATTTAAGCTTGTATTTCAAACGGCATCGAGAGATTTATTACGAGCTACTGCAAAGGGTGAGAACCGAAGGCACTTGGGAAGAATGGCTGTTGTTTTTTCTCGAAGGCATCGAAGAAACGGCGGAAGAAGCCGTGTCCACAGCAACGCATATTTTAGAGATTTTCGCCCAAGACCGCGCTCGTATCGAATCTTTGGGCAGACCTGCCGGAAACGCCCTGCGCGTCCACTCGCTGCTGCAAAGAAAACCCGTGGTGTCGGTTACATCAGCGGCGAATGAATTGAGCTTGACCGCTCCCACAGTGAGAAGCGCGATTGATAATTTGCAGAAAATCGGCTTGGTGCGCGAGGCGACCGGCAAAAGGCGCGACCGTCTTTTCGTTTACAGTCGTTACCTCGACATTTTGCAGGAAGACACCGACGAGAGTTTTTCCGGCTCGTAAATATAAACGGCGAAAATCAAGAATACAAAACGATTCGATTCCCGGCGCGCGTCTCCGTCATATCAATCACGCGCTGGTTGCCGCTGCCCGTCCACAAGCCTGCGCTTTGCGCGAGCGATTCGATGTAAGCTCCGTCAATCAAAATATCAATCTCGCCCAAACTCGCGCCGATTGCCGGTTGTTTAATTGATTTTTCCCGAAGCTGTTCGAGCGTGTAGCCGCTGTAACAAACGATGTGCGGGCAACTGCGTTTTCGCAGCTCTTTGACGAGAGCGAGCAAACCTTCGGGTTGTGCGAACGGTTCACCGCCCAAAATGCTCACGCCGTCGCGCTCGAATTTAGAATCGAGTAATTCTTCAGCTAACACGGCAATAGGAATTAATGTTCCGGCTCGCTCGTCGTGCAGGTTTTCAACCCAGCATCCTTTACATTTCAGAGGACAATACTGAAATAAAACCGAGCTACGCCTGCCGGGACCTTCCGTCAAAGAATCGTGGTAAAAACCCGCGATGCGAACCGAAATACTGTTAGTTGGTTGTTTGGAAAAACTGACGGGCGGCTTGGTGATTTCAAGCGGGCGAGCGCATCCGATTTCCTGCGATTCGCCTAAAGTTTCGCGTAAATGCTCGATTGCATCGGCATTTAAATCCGGGTTATCTTCAACCAAAATCGCGCCGCGCACGTCATCAACGATAAGAGTTATTTCCGGCATCGTTTTTTATTCGCCGCCTTTGGTTTTCACAACGGCTTCGGCGGCTAAATCGGCTGGAGTATTGGTTTCGTAAATCGAAAGGCTGCGCTTCACAAATTCAGAGCGCGGAAAAGGCTCGCCCGTCGCCTGCTCGCGGATCGCGTCGTGCAGTTTTTCCGTGAACGCGGGCGAAAACGTCGTTACTCTAATCGCTTTGACAATTCCGGTCGCGGCTTCGACAAGAATGATTTTGAGCAAGATTCGCTCTGCCGGGTTTGCTTGCGGCGCGGGAATTCGGCGGTCTTCCTCCGCGACGTTCCACCACGAAAAGGCAGAATCCGACCAAGGCAGGACTTCACCGAACCGATATAAAAGAAAAACGATTCCGTTTTCGCAGTAAATCCCGAACTCGGCTTCTGCTTCGCGGACAGCTTCGATTTCTTTCGGATGCAGATTTTTCATCGAAAGAAGAAGCGTGTGGTCGCCCGATTGGTAATTGTATTCAATGGCTTCGGGCAACTCAGTTCGATTTTCAAAAAGCGGTTTTCCGATGGCGACGATTTGCATAAGTTTGTAATTTCAAAAGAGGGTGCGCCGCCCGCGAACAAGCGATGCGACGCGCTGGTTTTGGTTTGATGTCGGGAAAGCTATTTACCTTTTATTTGCCGCTTCACCTGCGGCTGAATCGTATATTCGCGCGTTTTTTCGTCGCGGGAAGGTTTGCCGAAAACCTGTTTGATGGCTTCGGCGGTTTTCTCGCAAGCGGGTCCGGCGATGCCTTTGATTTTTGTGTCCATTTCGCCCGTCTCTGCGTTGATTTCAATTTCAATTTCCGGCATAAAGTTTTTGATTCTCCGTTTGGTTATTCAATGTCTGTGATTTCCGGCTGATAAAGGATGGTTTCGGGAAAGATTAGGCAGTAAGCCGCGATTTCGTCCACATCTTCATCTTTACCCGCGTCGAGCGCAGCCGTGATTATTTGCGAAATCCGCTCGTCGAGTTCGCTCGTCTCGTCCGCGTCGAAATTAACGGCGACGGCTCGCGTTTTACCATCGTCCGGGCGATGACCGATTGCCGAAACCGAGTCCGAATAAAAAAGCGCCTCCAAGAATGAACGCGCTTCGCCAGCCGTTTGGTGGACGACCTCAATAATATGAGCCATAAAATTTTAGTATTTAATGCGAATTTTAATCGTCGAGCCGACGCGCTCCTTGTGCAGAGTGCCGCGCAAATTGCGGGCGAGCTTTTCAGCCGATTTCAAGTTGTAATTCGTCCGCAGATTCGTCAAAAACTTGCCCTGCATAATATAACGCTGGTCATATTCGCTGATGACGGGAACGTAGCCGCTTTCGGTTTTTTGAAATCCCAGGTCGTTCGACGCTGCGCCGATAAATTTACGTCTGACGACGATCTGAGCCGTCTCCGGTCGCCGGTCGCCTTGATAACCGTAAAGCGATAACGCTTCGCCTTCTTCCGTCTCTGCGTAACCGCATTCACGAAGTGCTTGAACAAGACATTCGCGGTCTTTGAATGCCGCGCTCGTGAACGTCATATACTTTGACATTTGTTGGTGTCCACTCCTCTCGAAAAGTATCTTCAAAATCTACTCTTTACTCGCCGCTTTCTTTTTGTTTGTTTTTTGAACCGCGCTGGAATTAGAGTAAAATCCTAACTTTAAACTTGAAGCGATTGATGAATGTTTTACAATACATTGAAGAAACAAACCCGCCGGAAGTCCGCGAGATTTTAATTGCAGCACATCATTTTTTGCAGGAGAATCTGCCGCCTTTCGCCGCTTGCGCTATCAAATGGAGAATTCCCTTTTACACCTTGCGCCGAAATTTTTGTTATTTGAATCGTCACAAAGACCACATCACGCCCGGTTTTCCGCACGGCTACAAGCTCGTCCCGCGACCGGGCATCCTATTGGACGAAACCGGAAAACTAAAGCAGATTCGTTATCTTGAAATACGCTCCATTGAAGATTTATATTCCGAAGAAACGCACCAGATTTTGAACGAAGCGATTATTCTTGATGAAATGATGGCTAAAGTTAAGCCCAAATTCGGCAGGAAAATCAAACGCGCTTTTTATTAGAATCTTAACGAATTAGATTTCCAACACTCTCGCGCCGTTTCCCGGTGCCGCTTGATTAACTGCTGAAGCGTTGCGGTTGCCCTTGATGTTATTTTTCGCCCAATCGCGGATTTCGTCAATCTTGGTTTTCATCATCTCGGCGGTCGGCGTGATAGTGTCGATTGCTCCTAAAACGTCTTTTGTCTGGGCGGCGCGATTGCCGTCAATAAACGCTTCAAGAACCGCGTCTTTGACCGCGCCTTCGATTTCCGCGCCGGAAAACTGTTCGGCTTTTTCGGCTAAAACGTCAAGGTCGAAATCTTCCGGCTTTAACGTGCGTTTTTGCAGATGAACGCGGAAAATCTCTTGCCGGTCTTCCTTCGTCGGCAAATCAACGAAATGGATGTAGGAAAATCTGCCGATTCTGAACTGTTCGCTTTCCAAATCGCGCACGTCGTTCGCAGTGGCGAAAACGAGAACTTCTTTGTTGTCCTGCATCCAGTTCAGAAGATAAGAAATCGTCCGCGCCGTTTCGCCTCCGTCGGTTTTGCCCGACGATTTCATTCCCGATACGGCTTTTTCAAATTCGGAAATTCCCAAAATGCCTTTGACGGTCGTAGCTATCGAAAGCGCACGTTTGATTGAAATCGCCGATTGCCCAATTACGCCGCCGCCTTCGCCCATAATTGAGCCGAAATCAAGGTCGAGTAGTGCGCGGTTGGTAATCGAAGACGCGACTCGTTTGCACAAATCCTTGCCGCAACCGGGCAAACCGACGAGCAGAATGCCTTTACAGGGTTCGACGTGCCGCGCTTTGGCTTCGGGCGAAAAAGTGTGCGCCGCCTTTTTCAAAATTTCGCGCAAAGATTGATAACCGCCTAGAGAATTCGCCGGTTCGGGATGGACATAAGTCAGCGCGGAACTGCCGCGAATCACTTTTTTCTTTTCGTCGAGGATGATGGCGAGCGATTTATCATCGAAGCCGCCGCAACTGATAATCGCTTTGCCAATGACGTTTGAAATTTCATCATTTGTCAGTCCGAGCAGAGCTTGAATCAGATTGCCGCGGGTTTCCGCGCTCAAATCAATTTTGATTTTCTGTTTCTCGAATTTTTCGAGCTGAATATCGAGCGCGTTGATGATTTCCGATTCCTGCGGCAAATCGAGTTCAATCGCCGAAACTTCTTTTTCGAGCGTCTTAATGTCTGGGAAATTCGGTCCGGCGAACAAAACCGTCGCTTTCGTGATTTTCAGTTTCCATGCGACTTCTCTTAAAAGTCTGACCAGCACCGGGTCTTCCTGACCGTAAGGCGCGATATAAGGCGTGAAATCGCAGAGCAGAAAAATTCCGGTTTGCTGCGCGGCGATAAATTCGAGCGCGGACATCGGGTCTTGCGTTTCGGGAATCGCTTTGGCTTCTTTGAGCGGAACGCCGCCTCCTTTTTCATCAACTATTTTGACGATTCCATTGGTGCGACTCCAAAAATAAAGCGGTTTTTCCTTGTGCTTTTCGAGCGTAACGAGTTCTAGCAGACATTCTTTGAGCCGTTCTTCCTCATAAGTGTTGACGGCGAGCAAGGTGTAACGCGCCCGAATGAGCGTGTCGAGTTCTTGGAGAAGTTTAGCTTCGCTTGATTGATTTTCCATATTGAACGATTTTTTGAGCGTAGTACAGGTAAGCTAAAATTCCAGAGCGTCGAGATTGTTCAGATTCAAAACGCCGATTCGCTTTGAACGAATTTCGACCGTCGGAGTTTCCGCTGCTTGCTCGCCGCTTTCTTTTTCCGCCCTCGAAGAAATTGAATTAACAGATTGAGCCGCCGGTTTGAAATCAATTATTTTCGCCAACTCAATCGGTTTTGCCGCGACGGTAACTTCTGCGCCGAACTGTTTGAAGGTCGGGCTGGTCGAAGCGTTCAGCGTCTGGGTGTATGGCGTTTTCGGGTGATAAATCTTTTCATTCAGCTTCGCCGAGTATCGGCTTTGCGCGAGGATGAGCGAACAGTTCTCGACTAGCGGCAAAACTCTTAATTTCGCTCCGCTCCGCCCGTGTTCGCTGATTGCGCTGTAAGTGCCGTTTTGATTATCAATGAGAAAAAGGTTGAAAACTTTGTCCGAATTGATAGACGGGTTGTAATGAAAAAGAAAGCATTTTTTGACAATGACCGGCATAAAATCTAGTTCGGCGACAACTTGCGGCGCAGCGAGTCGAATTTAAGAAAATTCGGGAATTTGCTTTTGGAGTTTAGAGTTCGAGCGCGTCGAGTTGCTCGGTCTTCAAGAGTTTTCGGGCGCGTTTCGACGTGGCGAGAATCACCTGGTCAATGGCTTCTTTCATCTCCGCCGCAGTTCGCGTTTTAGCGTCGCGGCTGGCGATTTTATTGAGTTCGGCGAGAACCGTTTCCACTTCCGCGTCGCCCGTAAAGTTCATCAGCTTGAACCATTGATACATTTCGCGGGCTTTTTTCGCCGTGCCGCCGGGAACGAATTTGGAATCGTTGAGCCGCTCCGCCATTTCTTTGGCGGCTTCGTAAATCGTGCTGTTAAGCTGGTCGAGACCTTCCTTGAGCGGCGAAATGCTCGTCTCGACTTCTCTTTTGACCGCTTCGATTTTGATTTGCCGGATGCGTTCTTTTAATTCCTGCTCGCGTTTTTCATCTTCAAAGACGGTTTGGACTTTGATCTTATTGATTTCTTTTTGCGCGTTAATTTCAATCGCAAGCTCGGTTTGAGCTTTTCGACTTTGTTCGGTTTCAAGCTCAAGTTTCGCCGATTTTACTTGTTCTGCACGCATCTCAGAACCAAGCAGAATAACTTTCGGGCGCATCTCAATTCGCATTCCGTCACGGATTGCCGCTGGCGTAGGAATCATTCCCATCGCTCGCGCAACGGTTGTGTTAATAAACTCGTCGCGGTCAAACGGCTCTTCTTTTACCGTCGCCGCCAGACGCTCGGCGGAATCCGTCGCAAGTTGGCGAAAAGTTACGCGAAGCGTTTCGAGAATTTCCGGGTAATTTTCGATTACAGCAGACTTGGCGCGGGCGAGAGTTTCCAGCGCGGCGGCAAACTCTTTTTCAAAGGCTTCAAACGCCGTGAAAGGAATCCAGCGATATTCGCTTGAGCCAAGCACGGTTTCGCACAGCGCGAAGCGGAAGCTGTAACGGTCGAGTGCATTGTGCGCCCTGGACGCCGCGCGTTGCAGCGGTTTGCGGTAATTGTCGGGAAGAAGTCCGGTGCGCGGCGGGCTGAGATGAACCGTTTGCTCTTTCGGAAGCTCAATGCCTAAAGATTGCCAATCGAGCTGGCGGCTCAAAACCGAAAATCCGGTTGTGTCAATGTTCAGAAAAATTCCCGCCCCTTCGAGTTCGGACAAATCGAACGGCATCGTTTCGACTTCCGCCGCCAAAATTCCCAAATGTGCGGCTGCCGTTTCTTTCTTTTCTTCGAGCTTGCTTAAAATTTCGGTCGCTAAATCGGGCGCATTTTTTATCAAATTATCCTCCAAACCGACAACAACTTGCTGCGCCTCCAGCGCGGAAGTTGCCGCCGCGGTATTTTCCTGCGCGCCGAGCATCGCCCAAATGTCGTTTGCCATCTTGTCACCGTCAAAACTCGTAGTGTTCATTGATTGATTCATAATTTTTTCCGGTTGTTTCAAAACACCTGCTCGCCGCTTTTATTTTTATTTCCGTTTGCTTTTAGTTTTTGCTTCGGCAGGTAATTCATCGTCGCCGTAATCGCTTCCGGCGTGCTGTAAACCGAGCGGCTCGCGCCCGATTCCAAATCGAAATAAGCCGCGAAGCGTTTTAATTTTTGGGTCAAAAGCATTTCAGACAAAATTTCTGACATTTCAACGGCGACTCTCTGGTTGACGTTCAGACTTTGCTCGCCCAAACGGATTCGCTCGGCGCAAGTAACCGCCGCGCCCGCCGCCTGATTTCGCTGTTCGGTTGATTTCGGGTTTTCCCCTTTGAGCAGTTCCGGGTGTTGAAGGCTCGGCGCCGGCAGAAGCGATAGAATCGGAGATTTTTGCGCCGCGTCTAGAATCGCTTTCCCGTCTAATCGGTTGCCGATTAAAACCTGTCCGCTGTCGCGCCCGTTGCCGCCGTCAATCCACCAAAGGCGCGGGTTTGAGCTATCATATCTTTGCTCGTTGTTAATTCTGACGGCATCGTGCATTTGTCGCCGCGCCAGATGATTGTCAACGCAGCCGACGAGAAAGGTGAGTTTTTCCGACGACGAAGATTGAACCGTCCAATCGTCGTTTTTGCTTTGCAAAAGTGCTGGAGTAAAGCCTTCTTTCACAAAACCGATCTCGATTCCCCACGCGCGGGCGACGCGCCCGGCGAGTGTTTCTGCTTTATTTGCTCCGATTTCGGCGAAACAAAAATTACTTCGCGGAATGTTGCCTTCCTCCACGCGGTCGGGGTCAACGACGACGATGCTCGCCGCCTTGCCTGATTGTTTCAGTTCAAAGGCGAGCCGGGCAAGATTCATTGCCATAAAACTGCCCGTACCGCCCGCGCCGACGAGCCAGAACTCCACCGATT
>Ga0136611_10002756_pt1 | contig 12289 bp, 6 predicted proteins | sample AntDrymUQ2232306_2_FD_106645 | JGI IMG/M metagenome (GOLD analysis project Ga0136611, IMG submission 106645) | Polar desert sand microbial communities from Dry Valleys, Antarctica - metaG UQ223 (23.06) | ecosystem: Environmental > Terrestrial > Soil > Desert | place: Antarctica: Dry Valley... | reverse complement strand
GCCTTGAGTGTCAACCCAAGCTCGGCACCGCTCTTTCCCCGTTCAAACTCAGCAACCCAATAGCGACTCGCGCCGATCCGTTCGCCCAGTTGGGCTTGAGTTAAGCCGTTATTGGTGCGGGCGTCCCGGACGAGTGAACCAAGATCTTTCGGAGTGAGTGATCGCATGACATGTGGGTGATCGTCAACAGCGGGATGATGTTGACGATAGCCAACTTACAACCAATGTTGATGATCGTCAACACAGCGGAGATGGCCCGTCATTCTGATGCCCCATACAGATCGCGCGTGTCATCGAGCAGGCGACTGAACTCCTAGACGAGAGATTCAGGCGCGATCGGGATTGCTTCTCCGCCGAATGAGAAAAGCCATTGTGCAAACGAGTGAGCGGCCGGAACTTGAACTTGCGCCTGTCGGGTGCGCCCTCGATTGCTAGGACAAGTCGTGCTCGGCTTTCGCTACGCCTGAGGCGGTTCGAAAATCGACTATTGCATCATTCGCGTCGCCATCGCCCAGGTCCCACGGTCGCTTCGACTTCGCATGCCGTCGAAGATTGGAGTTCGCCGGAATGGAATCTTACGCCTTCCCTTCGCCATCGTTGATGGAAGCCAATCCGAACGTGACACCATTGTTCTCAAAATGCAATTCAGGATCCCCTCGATGGAGCCGCGGCGTCGCTGGAGACCGTGGACCTAATACCTTCGTCAAAGCGTCGGAGAGCTCGTTCCGGCCGGCAAATGTCGTTGAGGTGACCTTCCTCCATTCGTTGTATTGCCTGTAACGACCGAATGGGCTTCGACCATAGTTGGGCCGTGGTTCACGCTGTAACTGAACGTCAAGTTGACGGCGATCGCACGAGGGCAGAAACGTACAGACGATTTTGAAGATCGTGGCGGCCAACCGATACTCACACCAAGACTACTCTGACAAGAGCTTTCGTGGTGTAAGACGTCTACTAGGGTCGCGCGGTTGCCTCCATCAACGTCTGCCATGTAACCACAAATGGTGCGCCGAGGAGCAAGTTGGGGTCGATATGTCGACGCAACCGATTGACCGTCGCAAGATCTATCGTATCTGGCCAATCCGCATCGAGATCTGCTAGTTGAACACACAAGTACGTGTCACCTTTAGGATTGGGATAATCGCGGGCGGCTAGATCATCCTTCTGCAGCAGTAAGGGGCCTCCCGAAACACGCTGAAGAACGGTTCGGTAAGACCAGTTACCGTATAGAAGAACATACTCCGCGCCGAGCTCGCTCCCATTCAGCTGGATTCTACCTCGGCGACGCTCGTCAGCTCTCAGGTTATATAGCCGATTAGCTAGCACCCATTGAAGGTGTTGTTCGCTCTTGGTGTACCCAACTAACACCCTCACATCTGCTGGAGGTTTGTTAAGAAACGATAGCGCGCTAGCCCCGATCATATCAGGCGGTACTGGTTTGAAAATATTGTGGCTCCAGTAGCGACCGCGTTCGTGCTGCGTAAACTGTGACGCGGTATGACTGATGACGTCATCGAGAAACTTAGAAAGCGTCTGCTCGCCGAATGCTTTTCCTTCCTGAGATGGTTTTAAAGCAAATGCACCCAGGCCGGGGAGCAGTTCGTGATATTCTCGAAATTCGTCGTCTTGCGAACCAGGATACAGCACGTACGCACCGGCAGACCTTCTAATCGAATCGCGATATGCGTGCATCTTTAACAGATCATCTCGCTTACTCACCGATCTTTCGACCTTTGGCTTCTCAGCATCCTCATCCAGCCCAAACACGTCGACTAACTCGTCAGCTCGATACTTCGCGTCGAAATGAATCCAAACTGAACGAAAGTCATCAGCCGCTGAGCCCATCGGCCGAATAAGTATTGAGCAATCTGGGCGCATTCGCCTACTCCAAGAACTTGGAGCGGAGCCTCTGCCCGGGAACGAACGGTTAAACCATAGCTCAATCTGCATACGACGGTCCAACCGCGAGACGACGCCCGTTAGGTGAGTTTCTCGCCCACGCGTTAGAAGAATATTTAACCCGTCCGCCGTGGGTCGCAGTAGTTCTTTGAGATCAAGCGGGGTGTCGCAAAGATTTGCGAGAACTTGAGCTAGCTGTACGAAACTCCAAAACTCGTAAAGCGTTGCAACATTGCGTTGTCCCGCTGAGTAGATGTCCTCGCCTCCATCCCAGGCAAGCCGCGCTGCCATTTCAGCCTGGATAAACGCGCGAAGGATTTCACGATATCCTTCCTTTCGAAGCAACACTGGATTCGCAGTTGGCAAACCCGCAACGGTTTCTACATTTGAGAAAAGAGGGGCCGACAGAACTGTCTCTAATTCATTTACAGCCTGCGTCACCTCCTCGACACCTCGACCCACAGGGGCGCTTGTCTTTTCAGCCTCGAGAATTTTGAGAATGGCCAGGAATTCTGATCGCCATTTTCTCAGGGCAAACTTTACGAACCGGTTTGGAGGGTTGTCTAGCACCTCGTCGGTGCGGCGAATGTGCATTCGCCGCGGCCACGGAATCATTCCCGCGGACGTCGCGACTGTATAAGACGTGCGTGCACCTGGGCGGCACAGTTGTCTGCTAAGGTGCGAGCTCGCGCGAATGCCACCGGACGGTGCACGAGGTTCCTCAGTTTCCTGCCATGCAACATATGGACGGCTCAATATCAGCCGGATTGCCGATTGAAATTGCTCGTCCTTCAATAAAGCATTTAAGAAAGCGAATCTCTGATACAGTGTGCGCGCGTTGCCTGACTCATCTATTTGAAATTGCTCCTCGGTAGGTCCGAATCGTTCCATTATCGCTTCGGCAAAAACCTCCGCAATGTCCCTGAGCATCCATCTGTATTGAGTGAGATACTCCAGCTTCCGGGATCTTACCTCGAATGCAACGCTCGCAAGCGTATCATCGAGGGTTAGGTTGACCGGCAGTCGTCCAACATGCATTCCCGGTCTTAGTCTGCCGCCGCGCCCTGAATCGTCATCTGGTTGAAAGATCTCGGGTCGATCGGTTTCGACCCGTGTCACCTCCGCAGCGCAATCGATACGGTAGCGATACTCGGCGCCTTCGAGTAATTGTATCGGTTCCAACGACGCATCGCGGCCACTGTCCTCGCGAAAGTCCAACAGTGCTTCTGGATGCTGTTTGTCCGACGTGCCTGGAAGCAGCGTTATGTGGATGAGCGCGCGCTGCAAATCCACCGTGCTTGCTAGCTCGACGGTAATGGACCGCAAACTCAACGGGTCACTAGTCCGAGAAACTTGCGAACTGATTCGCGTTTAATATTCGCTTAAAGCGAACGATTCTGACGTGCGAGCGACGCAGTGTGGGCGCCGTGACCGGGTCGCGATTGGCGTCGATAGCGTTAGGATCTCTTGCGAAGCCTTCCAACGCATTTAAGGTAGGCTCAAGATTTCTACGCGACCCGTGCAAGCGCGGCAAGATCTTCTGGAGAACAAAAAGGTCCAGTGCCTCGGAAGAGTCGCCTACGCCGGCTGCATTGATGATTGACGCGAAGCGAATGGCCTCGTAGAAAACGCGATGCCCAAATTCGAAACCGCCGTCTGCTAGAATCGTGTGGAGAGCGAACAGATGGCTCTTAAAGGTGTCAAACTCGGCAGGTACATGGGATAGGTGCCAATTGCTATCGCGCGAGACTTCCAGGAATCGGCTCACCAAATTGTCCGGTCCAGGCTGGCACTTTCGTGGCTTCTGCGCGTGAGGATCAAGATCCGTCGCGCTTACCCGGAACTCGAGTGTATTGGCTCTGTCCAACACCTTTGGAGAAAATGCATATGTTGTTTCATCAACGTTGACCGTTCCAACCAAAAACAAATTGTCGGGGAATGGAATCTTGTCCGGTGCAGCCACTTTGACCAGCCACGTGCCTTTCTCTTTGACAAGGTTCGGTATGCACGCTTCATCCGACTCCATACCGGAAAGAACGTCCGCGAAATATCTCTCAACGTGAGCCAAGTTCATTTCGTCCAGAACTAACAGGTACGGCGTCGCCGGATCACCTGCTGCTTTGAGGATAAATGAGAGCGCGTCGGGCACAAACCACCCTCGCTGCGCTCCGACCAGAGGTAGCAAGGCGTCTTCATATCCCAATAACTGCTCTGGGCCGGTCCAATCAGGGCGGACCGGTATGACGCGCGAGTGGCCCGCGCCCAACCATTCCCCGAAACGAATCGCAAGCTGAGTTTTGCCAGACCCCGATAGCCCGGTAAGTATTACGAAGCGCTTCGCCGCGAGGCTTGCAAGAAACGTCCTTACCACCTCCTCGTGTCGATTGCCGAAATTGATATGGCTTTCGCGAAGCGCCTGTGCGAACGAGGTGACTATCCCCTTCAGATCAACCGTTGCACTCGGGGTTGTGGACACAGGTCCTCTTACATTCGCATCGCCTTCGGTGGAAATGCCAGGGACGAGTTCTTTACCCGCCACCTGTCTGTACGCGTCATTGAGGATATTTATCAGCGACGGCGGGGCGGGCGTTAAATACTGACCTTGGTTTAAGTTGCCGTCGGCGGCGTAGAAGGTGTTCTTTAATCCGCTTGAGAGTAATCCGAGCATCCGGTCTCGGAATCCCGAGTTCCGCAGGAACTTGTCGCGATGAAGCGTTGGGTCGAGTTTGCGGTAGTCACGGAGGCGGACGAAATAGCTTGGCCTGTCGCTCCAGTTCGTGTTCGAGACACCGTTAAATTCTTCTGCCGCCGCGTCAGCTACGGAAACCCCCGTGAATCCTTCGTTATCGGTCAAGTGGAGAACGACATCACCAGGGCGGACTTCTCGCATGAACCGATAGATGTCGGCGCCTCTACTACCTGATTGCGGCGACCACAACATCTTGCCAAGTGCAAATTCCCCCGCGATCCGATCAGCTCGATTCGTAACAATGGTCTTTTCGACCCATATTGCGGGTGACGCTGACAGGTCAGTATCCGGCGTTTGCTCGGGTTTGGACGATCCAACGTCCCCGACTCGAACCTCAAATCCCAGTTCTTGTAGCTTCCGGCCAACGGTTGCTTCGCCACCGCTGAACTCAGAAGATTTTAGCGGCCCCTGTTCGGGGAATTGATAGCCGTGGGCCGCTCCTATGATCGCTTTCGAGTCAAACAGCCGGCCGTCTTTGTCTAGGAAATAGCTTTGCGCCTTCTTAAATCCGTATTTCTGAAGGAATGGTCCCTGGCCTACTTGCTCGTATTCCCGGATCGCGGCTTCAACCGCCTCGCTTGAAGAGATATCGCTGAGAGCCATGGTTCGCTTGTTTTAGTTTAGGCTTTCGACCGCGGAAGTGGGTCCCAAGACAGGCTGGGTGATGCCATACCATACCAGCGAATAAACTTGTTTCGTTTTGTGGCCGATTGTGAGACCCATCTAACTTTTGTCATTCCGCCGACGTCCGGATATCGGGGGCTCCAGATTGCAGCGGGGTCACGATTTGCTCACTCGTGCGCAAGCCAACGCGATTCACCGCCTCCAGTGGAGCGTCGAGGCTCGCGTCAGCTGACGCCGCTTTTGAGCAGCGCTGCGACGTCCGCATACACTGACAGTGTCTGTGCGCACATCTCCCGACGTCGAATGCCTCAGCAATCAATGCTTATCGCACTATCCAATGCTATTGCGACTCTGTAACTGGCACGCTCTCTAGCGGTGAGAAAACGATAAAGAAACGCTTATGCTGAAGAGAGCGACTCGTTCCTGCCTACCGCTATCCTAGGGTTCGTACGCGCGCGGCAAATGTCGAATGAAATTTGTCGAGCGTGCTACGTAGCCACTTATGCTGATCAGGCCAGTCAGTTCGGCTTAGAGGGTTACTATGTTCCCGGAATAGGCCGATTTGACTTTCCTTCTTGTCCGGCATTTCGCGCCAATCGAGCTCTTCACCGAATTGAATTTCAATTGCCGACCGTTCGGCGAATAGTTGATTAAAAAAGCCTTTTGCTGTCATGCCCGTCATCACGAGATTCACTCCAATACGCTCGTCAACAGTGTTCACCAGTGCTGACAGATGGATGTTTGACCGTCCGATCGCAAACGTGGCCCAGTGTTGAGGAAGCGGTTTTTGGGGCCTAACTCTGCCAGCGGCAACCGGCATTCCTTTGACGAGCTCCGTCCAATACTCAAGTTGTGTCTTCTTTGTGTTTGTTAGCTCGTCCGCAATTCCTGTCGCTGCCCGCGAGATGGCTTCAGACCAGTCATTGGGCTTGGAAACGACGTTGAATTTGGGAGCCAATGGCGAAGTACCAATCCGCCAGAGCTCAACCTCTAATCCGAAAAAATTCACCCCTTCCGTGGTGACTTCATTCAGCCAATCAAGGGCAGCCCTGTGTTCGTCAGCAAACCGTGGCGCTACCCAAACTATCGTAACCGCTTTTAGACCGGACGCGTAGGTTATCAATTGACCAAGGTGCACATGGTCGGTGCGCTCTAGCTGATTTTCAACCAAGACCCAGTTGCCGTTTGCGGTATCCTTGCAAAGTATATCTGCTCGAAAGGGCCCGACATTTTTCTCTGTAGCTTCCACTTCCAGATCTACACCAATGGCCTCCCCGAGCAAAACGATATTTATCTCCTGCGCCAGCCAAGGAGTGAACTCGCCGGATTCTGACTTCCAGGCAGTTCTAACATCGATTTTCTCCAGCTTTCCTAAAGGTGGAACAGACATGATGTCAGCCCTAGTTTGCGGAAGCGTTTACCCGAACGTCCCATAGATTCTCTTTTTCCTCAATTCCTTGAGGCGAGTGTCTCCGGGACAATGTGCTGGACAGCCGCGCCTCGGGCAACTGAGATCGGCAGCCACACCAACGAAGCAGCCTTGGCATTGGCGCGATGGTCACTGTTGGTCGACGAATCTAGATAATCATGCGAATCGCTATTGCTTCAATCATCTCAACACAGGGTGGTCACTTCATCGTATGAGATCCTTGGGACTGGCGCTCAAGAGGCTCGTGGACCCCCCGCGGAATCGGGAGAAATCTGAAACGCGAGACCGGCTAATTGGTCTTTCTCGGGGCTCGGATAAAGGTCGACTTCAGCAACCGGCGGAAACGAACCACCCTGCCAAAACTTGGTAAGGTTAAAGCTAAATTTCGCGACGAGCCTCAAACCGAAGTCGATTTCGTTCGCCAGGTATTGACCTTTTTGATCCATACTCCGCATATCGGGATACTCTCCAACCAAGAATCCCTGCTGGACGTGAGGACGGAGCGCCGTTGGCGGGCAAGCGCTAGCGAGTCTGACGATCTGTAAGCCTGCTTCTGCGCTGGCCGTGATAGCGCCGCTTATGTTCGGAACCCCGATGACGAATAGGTACCCTTCGTTGGAACGATTACCGTGTGTTGCAAATGATGCAGCCACACGAAGAGATTGTGTGACGTCCAATAGCGGCGTTGCGCAGATTCGGTAGTGTTGGAGAATCGCCCATCGAAGGATTTGCTGACGTGTAAGTCGCTTGGAGTCCGCAAATCCTGCGTCTGTATAGCATCTAACTAAGGCCTGCTCTTTAATCCTCAACTTTTCGAAGGCCGGGATTAGCTTGTCACGCCCGGGATTGCTCAGTCCTATGCGACGAAATAGCTCCGGCTTAAGGGTGCTATTGCCTGCTTTGTTTAGGTAATCCTTGTCTTGTCCTCGAAACAGGAGTACGTGCTCTCGATTCTTGAACTGAAGCTCAGCGACAAGTGTGGTCAACTCGAGAAACGAACGCACCATTCGGCCAGGAGCTTTGCGTATCTTTGTGTTTGTGCTCGGACGAATAGCGCCAGTTTCCGCCAAATACGTCCAGATTGTTTGCCGTCCGATCGTCTCCATGAGGATCTCCGTCACTTGGTATTGGTACGACCAACAAGGCAAAGCTACGCAACCGTCACATGCCGGCCATCCGCATGTACCAATGCGCTCTTACCAACTTTGCTTTCGCTGTAGTGCGCGTGCGACATGGAAACAGCAAGAGCTTAGCATCGACCGCACTGAGCCTTACTGTCGTGAAAGCCCCCGTTTCCGGCAGCCTCAGTTTACGTCTTTCCTACACCTGGGCGTGAGAGGACACGTCCGCAGCGCGACTCAATAGTGTCAGTCCACCTTCCTATATTGTCTGGCAATGAAGCTATACCTCACCAAACCCCTCTACTCGGCGACAGACCTCCTCAACTTCCTCGGCTGCGATCACGCTACGGTTCTGGACTTGGAAGTAATGACGGGCTCGCTCTCTCCATCGAAAAGCCCGGACGACGCCTACCTTGAAATCCTGAAAGAAAAAGGCCTCGAACACGAGCGCATCTACTTCGAGCGGTTAAAGTCCGAGGGAAAGTCCTCGATCAAGATCGAACGCGACGAATCCACTACTATAGAAGAGATGGCCGAGCTAACCCGCCAGGCCATGCGCGCCGGAATCGACGTCATCTTCCAGGGAGCCCTCACCGCCCCGGGCTGGCACGGATACTCGGACTTCCTCCTCAAAGTCGACACTCCATCCGACTTGGGCCCGTGGTCCTACGAAGTCGCCGACACCAAGCTCGCTCGCACCGCAAAGCCCAAGCACGTGGTGCAGCTCTGCCTCTACTCTGAAATCATCGCCCGCGAGCAGGGCATCCGCCCCGAGCACGCTCACGTCGTACTCGGCGACGGTACCGAGTTCAAGGTTCGCCTCCACGACTATCTCTACTACTGCAACCACACGCAGGAGCGATTCAATCAGTTCGTCTCGGGCGACGAGCGAGACACTGTTGCCGAGCGGTGTCCGCATTGCGGGCTGTGTCGCTGGTCGGAGAAGTGTGGCGAAGAATGGGAGCGCGACGGAAACCTGAGACTCGTCGCCGGCTTGAGTGCTTCGCAGGCGGAGAAGCTGCGCGCAGAAGGAGTCACTTCCATCGACGAGCTGGCGAACCTCGATGGAGATGTCAGGATTCCGAGAATTCAGCCTTCGACGCTCGAGCGTCTTCGTTCGCAGGCAGAGCTCCAGATGGTCAAGCGAACGATCGACGAAAATCGAGCCGAGGTTCTCCCGCTTTCGGACCGTTGTGGCTTCAGTCGACTTCCCGAGCCAGCCGAGGGAGATCTGTTCTTTGATATGGAAGGCGATCCGGTCTATTCGGCGAAAGGTTCGTTAGAGTATCTCTTCGGATTCCACTATCAGGAGAACGGCGAAGACTGCTACACGGCCTTCTGGGCGACCGATCGCGAGTCCGAACGCAAGGCATTCGAGAACTCGCTCGATTTCATCACCAACCGGCTCGAACAATATCCGAATGCGTACGTGTATCACTACGCATCGTACGAGCAATCTGCACTCAAGCGGCTAGCAAGCGAGTATGGTAGCTCGAGCAGGCACGAGAACGCCATCAAGCGTCTCGCGCAATCATATGGAACGCGCGAGAACGAAGTCGATGACCTCCTCCGCAACCGGAAGCTCGTCGATCTGTACAAGGTCGTGCGCGAAGGCGTGCGCACGTCTGAGCCGGCGTATTCACTCAAGAATCTCGAAGTCTTCTTCGCGCCCAAGCGCACTCAGGACATAACAAGTGGCGGCGACAGTATCGTCGCGTTCGAGAACTGGGTCACAACCGGCGACGATGCCCTATTGAAGCAGATCGAGGTCTATAACGAGTTCGACTGCCTTTCCACGCGTCTCTGTCGCGAATGGCTGCTGTCGCTTCGCCCGCCTGACGCAACGTGGCTTGATCCCGCCGCGGAGAATGCTGCGGATGATGCCGAGCGGGAGGCTAAGCGCCGCGATCAGGATGCGGTGATTCTCCAGCTACGCGAGGGACTCGTTGCCGGCACAGACGGCGACGAGTACAGATGGCGCGAACTACTTGGCTATCTCCTGGAATATCATCGCCGCAAAGGACGCAGCGAGTGGTGGCACTACTTCGATCGGCTGGATCCGGCTCATGACCTGATCGAGGACTACAACTGCATCGGTGGCCTAACAGTAGATACGGCGTTTCCGCCCCGACCTGACAAGCGCTCATTGATCTGGCGGCTCAACTTTGCGGAGCAGGAATTCAAGATGGGCGTCGGGGACAAGCCTGTCCGGTACGATACGAAAAAGGGAGCAGGCGAGATCGTCGCATTGAACGCAGACGAACGGTGGTTGGAACTGCGCGCTGGGAACAAGCAGCCTGCTTTCGGCGAGACCGTCTGTCTGGTCGCGGGTGGGCCCATTGAAGACAAAGGAATCCGCGAAGCCGTCATGCGGTACGCCGAGGCAGTGCTCGATGGGCGGTCGGAGGAGTACTCCGCCGTTACTAGCATCCTGCGCAAGGACCGCCCGCGCATGGAGGGAGATGGGGTTTTGCCGGGTCTTGCCGATCAGTTGACGGAGACGGTCGATGCGATTGCGAGGATGGATAGAACTCACCTCGTGATTCAGGGACCACCGGGCAGCGGAAAGACATACACCTCGGCCCATGCGATCGTGTGGTTGCTCGATGCGGGCAAGAGGGTTGGCGTGATGTCCATGTCGCACAAGGCGATCAACAACCTTTTGCGAGCGGTCGAGGAAGTCGCCGCTGAGAAGGGGGTGAAGTTCACGGGGATAAAGAAGTCGAGTGATGAAGACCAATGCTTTAATGGTACGGTGATCGAGGATACCGACAACAACAACGATGTTTTCGGCGGCAGTCACGGAATCATCGGCGGCACCGCGTGGCTTTTCTCCAACCCGGCCATGGCAAACAAGCTCGACTACCTCTTCGTGGATGAAGCTGGCCAGGTGAGCCTTGCCGACATTGTTGCCACCGGCATCTGTGCGAAGAACATCGTTCTCGTCGGAGATCAGATGCAGCTGTCGCAACCGGTGCCTGGCGATCATCCCGGCGGCAGCGGTGTTTCCGGGCTCGATTACCTGATGGGTGAATGGGCCACGGTTCCCGAAGATCGCGGAGTTTTTCTTGAGCACACGTGGCGCATGCATCCGAGCATCTGTCGCTTCATATCAGATGCCTTTTATGAGGGGAAACTTGAATCTGCTGAGTGCACCATCGGCCAGAAGCTGATTCTCGAGGGCGACGAAGATGCGTCACTCGCTCCGACGGGGCTCAGGTTCATTTCAGTGGAACACGAGGGTAATTCCCAGAGAAGCGTCGAAGAAGCGACACGGGTTGACCAGGCGTATCGCTCGCTACTCGGCCAGAGCTGGGTGAATCACAAGGGCGAGACTCATCCCATCACGGCCGGCGACATCCTTGTTGTGAGTCCGTACAACATGCAGGTGAATCTTCTCAAGAAGGCGCTGCCAAAGGGCGCGCGCGTTGGAACGGTGGACAAGTTTCAGGGACAGGAAGCGGCAGTCGTGCTGGTGTCGATGGCATCTTCGAACGCGGACAGCGCGCCTCGCGGAATTGATTTTCTCTTTTCGAGGAATCGGCTGAATGTTGCGTTGTCGCGGGCAAGATGCCTGTCCGTAATATTCTGCTCGCCGTCACTGCTCGATGTGGTCTGTTCCGATCTCGAGCGGATGAACCTTGTGAATACAGTTTGCTGGGCCAAAAAGTACGCAGGTGCAGACTAGGCCCCACGTTATTATCGCTCCCAGCCTAGACCAGGGCTGCTACCGCCGCGTGCCTTCGGATTTTCGCGATTTCCTTCGCTTTCGCAGAGTGAGCTGCGTGATATAGATCCCACCGGAGTTGCAGATTCATCCAGAACTGTGCTTCCATCCCGAAGAATCGCTCGAGACGAAGTGCAGTTTCAGGGGTGATGCCGCGCTTCCCGTTCACGAGCTCATTTACCCGTGCGAAGGTGACGCCGATTCCCTCCGCCAAAGCGCTCTGTGAAATCTTCATGGGCTCTAGGAATTCCCTGAGCAGCATCTCCCCCGGGTGCGTGGGCGCCCTGTGTGACGGAATGCAAATCATTTTTGCAACTCTCCACTATGTTGAAGCCCAAAAACCACTGTGAAACCCGACGATACTGATATCTACCGAAGTGGACTACGACCTCTTAGTGGTAGTCCACAATTTATAGGAACTACTGATTGACGATCACGAGCTGAATGAGCCTTACGCGGCCTTCGACGCCACGCTGATGCTCACACGATGCAGCCCAACGAGATCGTCCTGCTCCATCGCCCCGCCGAAGTAACCGCCGGCAATTGCAAACGCGATCGGGATGTGCCGCGACGTGAACCACCCGAACACCAGCTCCTCCCTCTCACGCAGGATCGCCGCATCGATCCCCGCAATCCACCGATCCTGCAATGCTCATGCGGATCCATCCCGGAATTGTACAGGCAGATTCCCGGGTTCCACCCACTGCTGCCGAGGTCGGAAAGCCGGCGCTCGATAGTGC
>Ga0136611_10002755_pt1 | contig 12291 bp, 10 predicted proteins | sample AntDrymUQ2232306_2_FD_106645 | JGI IMG/M metagenome (GOLD analysis project Ga0136611, IMG submission 106645) | Polar desert sand microbial communities from Dry Valleys, Antarctica - metaG UQ223 (23.06) | ecosystem: Environmental > Terrestrial > Soil > Desert | place: Antarctica: Dry Valley... | reverse complement strand
GCCTATAACAGGCGCTAACTTTCCATTTACCCACATCTTGCCCATATTATTGCCAAAACGCCGTGAGTACCCATCCGCATAGCCAATCCGCACTGTTGCAATTACAGCATCTTCCTTTACTACTCCTCGCCGGTTGTAGCTAACAGTATCGCCTGCTTTTAAATGCTTCACCTGTGCAACCGTTGTTCGTAAGGTGGCAGCAGGCTGCAGATCCAGTTCTTGTGTTTCGATTTCTATACCATATAAGCCTATACCAAGCCGAACCATATCCATTTGCAGGTGAGGATGACGAATAATAGCAGCAGAGTTAGCAATATGTTTTACAAAACCGTATGGTATAAATTGCTTTAGCGCATTAACTGCCAGGTCAAAACAAAACGCCTGATGGTATGTATATTCATCTTGCGAAGCATCTTCACTGGCGGCTAAATGACTGTATATACTCATCACCCGAAATACTGAATGAGCCAAACCCTTTCCAAGCTCCTCTACATCTTCTACAGCAAAACCCAGCCTGTTCATACCGGTTTCAATTTCAAGGTGTACCGGGTAGGATTGCAAGCCCTGGGCTTTTACAAAGTCGGAAAATTGATGAAATAGCCCAAACGAAAATATAACAGGTTCGAGGCTATAATCTATAATGGCACTAAAACTGCTCTCATCAGCATTCATCACCATTATTGGTAGTGTTATACCGGCTTTTCTTAAATCAACGCCCTCATCTACATACGCTACACCCAAATAACTAACCTTATTAAATTGGAGTATACTGGCTATCTCTGCTCCACCACTACCATAAGAGAAAGCCTTAACCATCGCCATTATTGAAGTGCCCTTATTTACTTTTTTGCGGTATTGCTTTAGATTGTGAGCAATAGCATTTAAATTAATTTCCAACCTTGTCTGGTGTACCTTTTGCTCAAACAAGCTTACGATTCTTTCAAATTCAAATTTCCGGGCTCCTTTAATCAAGATCATCTCGTTATGATAAACAGACCCCCTAAAGCTTTGAATAAAAGAAGAAGTATCAGCAAATTGTACAAGTTCGGTTGCTTCATCTATATACCTGGGAAGGTATCTGGATATTTTTTCGCCTATACCAACCACGCTTTGTATCTCGTTTTGCTTCAATGCCAGGGCAATAGCTTCATATAGTTCGTCACTTTTCTTACCCGTTTCTATAAAATCGGATAAAATTACTTTTCGTTTTTGTGCTGAATTTTGCTGCTTTAAGAATTGCAGGGCAATATGCAATGAGGTAATATCTGCACTATAACTGTCATTAATAATACTGCAATGGTTAATACCATGCATAAAGTGCAGGCGCATATCAATACTATGCAGCTTTGCAATACGCTGGTTGATGTCTCCAGGTGAAAGGCCTAAATAAAGCAGCACAGAAACACAACTAATTGCATTTTGTATAGATGCTTCGTCCGTGAAAGGAATTGTAAGCGTTACAAACTGGCCATTTAACCTGGCCGATACGATGGATTGTTGTTGTTGTAAGCCGCTTGTTTTTTCAATGGCTAAAAGCTGCAAATCTGCCTCCAGCTGTGAGCCCCAGGTAAACTTTTTCTCCTTTTGCATCCGGAGCAGCTCATAGGGTCCAATTACTATTGCAGCAGTTTGAAACAGGAGCAACTTTTCTTCCAACTTCTGTTCCTGAGAGCTAAACCCCGCATTGTGAGCTTCCCCAATATTTGTAAGCACGCCAATATCCGGATTAATAATTTCTTTTAACTGGTTCATTTCTCCTGGCTGCGATATTCCCGCTTCAAAAATTCCTAGCGTGTGTTCTCTATTTATCTGCCAGACGCTCAAGGGAACACCTATCTGGGAATTATAACTTTTAGGACTGCGGACAATATTGTAGTCGTCGCTTAGTAGCTGGCTGAGCCATTCCTTAACAATGGTTTTGCCATTGCTTCCGGTTATACCAATTACGGGTAGGGAAAACTGATGCCTGTGAAACGCCGCTAACTTCTGCAGCGCTGCCAATGAATCCTCAACTACAATAACATTTGCCTCGGGCATGCCTGCCGGCACCCTTCCCCTTGAAATAACAAAGCTATGCACACCTTTACCATAGGCATCCTCAAGAAATTGATGCCCGTCGGAATGGTGAGAAACGAGGGCAAAGAAAATTGTTTTGTCTACCACAAACAGCCGCCTGCTATCGGTAGACAGGTCGGTAATCATACACTCTTTCCACAGTTGTATGATACTACCTTCTACAATGGTGCAAATCGTTTGAATAGAATACACAGTTATAACTCCTGGGTGTTTGAACGGCGACTATTTACCTGGATAGAATAAGCAATGGAGCCTCCCAGGCACACTACTATCATAAGTAAAGACACATAGATAGGCACATGGACATCAAAAAACTCAACAAGCATTTTTAAGCCGATAAAGATTAATACAATAGCAATGCCTTGCTGCAGGTAGGAAAACTTGGTAACGGCACCACGTAATAAAAAGAAAAGAGACCGTAACCCCAGCACAGCAAATATGTTACTGGTATAGATAACAATGCGCTCTTGCGAGATGGCAAACACAGCCGGGATACTATCCAAAGCAAACACAATGTCAGTAGTAGCCAACATGATGATTACTACGAACATATTGGTATAATAACGCTTACCGTTTTTTATAACAGTGAACTTACCGCTTATGTCCTCATGGATAATAGGAAAGAAGCGATTGATGAATTTATAAACCGGATTATCAGCAGGATTATAGTCTTCGCTTTCCTTAGCTGTAAATATTTTGATACCTGTAAAGACCAGCAAAGCCCCAAATATGTAAAGTATCCAGGAAAAATTTTCTACCAATGCTACTCCTACGGTTATAAAAATAATCCGGAATACAATGGCCATCATAATACCAATAAGCAGTGCACGGGCATAATGATCTGAGCGTATCTTGAAGAAAGTGAAAATAAGTATGAACACAAAAATATTGTCAATACTCAGGCTCCATTCCATAAGGTAAGCACTTAGGTATTCAAGTGCGGTCTGACTCCCTTCGCTCCACCACATAAAGCCAAAAAAACCCATTGCTAAGGCCACCCAGAACAAGGTTTGATACAATGCTTTTTTAATACTTATAGCTTCCGACTTTTTGCTTAGCAATCCCAGATCAAAAACAAGGGCTACTAATAAAACAATTCCAAACACCAAATACGTTAATTGATCTGCCGTCATAATTAAACTTTCTGTAAGTGTGCAAAGATAATGAAGCCGCTGCTTGGCTTATACCTTCGTAGATGCGTATTTGCGTTTGCGAATTTGCTGGTAAATAAATCCGAAAAGAATTATAATTGAAATAGGCAGAACTATATTGATGAGTTGCCATTTGAAGCGCCCGTCCTCTATTTTGCGCGGATCGAGGAGGCGAAGGACCACCTCCTTATTTCTTGTTTCTATGATGCTGCCCGAACTGGTTAGGTATTCAAGACAATTAAGCAAAAATTCGCGGTTTGCAAATTGATATTCATATTGCGATCCTGATGTAAACAAGTTAAGACCCATAGGTAAAGGCCCTTCTTTCGCTGATACATCATTAAGAATAATATCACCATCGGCCACTAAAATCATCTTGTTCTCTTCCTTATTTCCTTCCATAAATCCACCTGTCGGGGAGAGGCTGTCTACTTGTGCGCGGCTAATCCGGTTTTTGAAGAACGAGGTGAACTTACCTTCCAGTAAAACAGCGGCGGGAATATCATGCTGCCTGAACAGCTCATTCTGCGGTGCATTGCGGTTTTCATTGGGGCTTATAAGCGCCGGGGTACTTATAATACGGGAGTTAGCAGAACTTTGAAGCAAATAGGTTTTCTTAATTTCTTTTGAGCCTACGGTGTCTATGGAATTTACAAATCGCCCGGCCACAAGGCCCATATTTTTATTAATCAGATGATTATCTTTTGATTCGAATAGGGGATAATAATTCCAATGTAGAAATTCGTATTGCGGTTCAGAAGCGCTACCTCCCACAGCAAAGGGCAGGAAATCGCATTGCAAATCCATCACAAGGTCAGGATTTATTCTTACTCCATACCGAAACAACTGATCTTCGAGGCCAAGGTTACGTTCGTATGCAATTAGCTGCGACTTAAAACTCAGGCTGTCTTGTTCTGCATGAAGGTTATCTATAAACCAGATCACTTTTCCTCCATGCATTATGTATTGATCAATTTTTAATTTCTCGCCTTCCGTAAAGGGCACTGTTGGTTTAACAATCATCAATGCTTTAATGGTTTCCGGGATGGCAGGTTGCACCTTCAGATCAAACATGCCCAGGCTATAATTACTGCTAATGGTTTGCTGCAGGTCATAAGTAGAGGCGTCCACAGGTTCTCCATTTCCTGTAGCGTATGCCACCAGTATTTTTTGGGGCTGAAGGAGCTGGCTGATAGACTTCGTAAACTGGTATTCCATCATTGCCTCGGCCTTATTGATTAATTCGGCTGCAGATATGCCTTTCTTACTGTTCTGGAATAAGTTCACCAGGGCAGTGTCGCCTTTATAAATGAGCAATGCGAAGGGGTAAGCATTCTTTTTTTCTTCCCCTGACTTTACCTGCACAGTAATGTTTATTGGACTGATGCCTAAAGCTTGTAATGTGTCTCCCCAGCTCTTTCCATCAGAAACCTCATCATCAGGATCTATAAAACGGTATTGAATTTTAGAAGGGCCCGCATCCTTCATCACACTCAGGAACTCGCTGGTGGCATTACTTAGCTTACGGAACTCCGATGGGAAGTTGCCTTTTAAAAACACATTAATTAATAAAGGCTCCTCAAGACTCCTTACCAAACTCTTTGTGGCGGTTGTGAGCGAATATTTTTTCTCTTCGGTAAGATCGACACGAAAGTGAAAGAAGGAAGCCAATATATTAAGCGCAAATAGAAGGATCAAAGTTCCAATCCAGTCTAATGTTATTCTGCCTGCCTTCTTTTTTTCCATGCTTATTTTCTCTGCAGGTTTTGCCTTGTAATGAATAAAAAGAAACAAATCAGGCTTAAGAAATAAATGATATCGCGACTATCCAGCACTCCCCTGCTGATGCTTTGGTAATGGTATTCTATACCAATTAGTTCGATATAATAATCCAGCCCATTGCCGAATACAGGAAGCTTGCTTATTGCTGTAAAACCGAAATAAAATAAAATACATGCAATAAGACTTACAATAAAAGCAATCACAGAGTTGGATGTAAAGCTGCTAACACAAATACCGATTGACGTGAATAAGGCTATTATAAAAATTAATCCCATATAAGCGCCTGCTGTCGCGCCGGCATCGATGCCCGTAGTAGCCGCTAAATTATTAATGGAAATATAGTATACCGTGGTAGGGATTAATGCAATTACTGCTACCACAAAGCTTCCAAAAAATTTTCCGGTAACAATCTGCCAGGTGGTCAAAGGCCTGGTACGTAATACTTCATAGGTACCGCCCCTGTATTCATCTGCAAAACTGCGCATCGTGATGGCTGCAATTAGGAACAACAGTATCCACGGCGCAAAGGAAAAAAAGCTTTCGAGTGAAGCATATCCGATATCCAATATATTATTGCGAAAGACAAATAACACGAGCCCGTTGACCAGCAAAAAAACAATGATAGCTATATAGCCGGTAAGGCTACTAAAAAACTGGGCTAATTCTTTTTTACAGATAGACAACATGCAGGGTGTGAAAATAGGGAAATAACCAAAGCCGGCAAAAGAGAACAAGCTTTGCTAATCGTGCTCCTTATTTTGATCCATAATCCACTGTGGATGTAATTGTCTCAACTCCATCACCGCCTTTATTACCGTTTCGATTACGTAATCTATTTCCGCTTCCGTGGTGCTTCTTCCAAGGCTAAACCTTAGCGAATTTTTTGCAAGTTCACCTATGTTCAAAGCCTCCAGTACATGCGATGGCTCCAGTGAGCCCGAGGTACAGGCCGAACCGGAGGAAAGCGCAATTTTCTTTTGTAACTGCATCATTAAAGCATTACTGTCCACCATTTCAAACGCAAGGTTAGTAGTGTTTGGCAAACGGGAAGTAGTACTTCCATTTACAGTAACTCCTTCTATTGCTACCATTGCTTCTTCCAGTTTATCGCGCCATTGACTAAGCCGGGTGCCTTCACTATTCATCAGAGAGGTACACAGCTCGCATGCCTTCCCTAAACCAACAATGGCTGGTACATTAAGGGTTCCGCTTCTTATATTTTTTTCATGTCCTCCGCCATGTACCTGGGCCATAATAAGCGCTCGTGGATTTTTTCTCCGTACATATAAGGCTCCCACTCCTTTCGGTCCGTAAATTTTATGTGCAGAAAAAGCAAGCAAATCGATGCCATCCTCCTGCACATTAACAGGAACCTTACCCACCGCCTGGGTAGCATCTGAAAAAAATAAAATCCTCTTTTCTTTCGCCAGGGTTCCTATGGCTTTGATGGGCTGTATCACCCCAATTTCGTTGTTTGCATAGATCACCGAAATTAAAATAGTAGACGGCCTGATGGCTTGTTCTAATTCGGCCAGGTCAATCATCCCCTTCCTGTTTACTTTTAAATAAGTTATATCAGCACCCATTTTTTGAAGGTGATGGCAGGTATCTAAAACTGCTTTATGTTCAATGCAGGTAGTGATAATATGGTTGCCTTTGGTGGCATACCTTTCATAAATACCTTTTAATGCAAGGTTGTCGCTTTCAGTAGCGCCGGAAGTAAAAACAATTTCATTCTTTTCAGCGCCAATCATATCAGCCACCTGGGTTCTGGCGATTTCTACGGCCTCCTCAGCTTTCCAGCCAAAAGAATGATTCCGGCTGGAAGCGTTGCCAAAAATATCAGAAAAGTAAGGCAGCATAGACGCTACAACAGCTGTATCACAAGGCGTTGTTGCATTAAAGTCCATATATATTGGAAGGCGGATCATATATTAAAGGTGAACCAAAGGTACCGGAACGTTATTTGTTTTATCTGCATCAAATTAGACTATAGTTTTACCCTTATACTTACACTATGCTGAAAATTGAACACATTGGAATTGCCGTTGATTCACTGGCGCAATCTATTCCTCTATTCGAAAAGTTATTAAATACACCGTGCTATAAGACTGAAGAAGTGTGGACCGAAAAAGTGAGAGCTGCGTTTTTTAAAAAAGGAGATACTAAAATAGAGCTGTTACAATCTATTGCCGACGATAGTGTGCTTACAAAATTCCTAGAAAAAAAAGGCGAGGGAATTCACCATATTGCTTTTGAAGTAGCCAATATTGAAGAGGAAATGAAACGCCTGGAAGGGGAGGGATTTACTTTATTAAACAATAAGCCGAAAGACGGAGCTGATAATAAACTTGTCTGCTTTTTACATCCTAAAAATACAAACCAGGTTTTGATTGAGCTATGCCAGGAAAAAACCACTCCTGGTAATCCAGGCTTAAATACGAAATAGGATAGTGCTTCTATAACAGTACTTGTTTTGTAATATTACTGATTCCATCACTTATGACTATAAAGTGATTGCCCTTGATAGAATTTTGTTTGAAAACTATTTGCGCAGGCGGTTCATTATATTTTTGCGTTGAAACTACCTGGCCAGAAAGCGCTACGAGCCTAACGATCAAGCTCCCTTTCCATACTTTTAAAAATGTTACTGTTATATCGTTATTTGTTGCAAACACCTGAACGTCCGTGTTTCCTATAGCATTTTTTTTGAGGTATCTGACAGCAGTATAAATTGAGTGGCCATCCCTATCAACCTGCCTGATACGATAGTAATTGATCGGTGCGATGGCAGCTTTATCAGTGTAGAAATAACTGTTTAACGACGTGCTGTTACCCGCTGCGTTTATCGACGCAATTGCCTGCCAGTTTCTACTATCAGTACTGCGTTCAATAATATATATATCTGCATTCCATTCTTCAGCGGTTGACCATCTAATTTCGTTACCGGCAGTTGTGGGGAGCACATTATAAGCAACAAATTTAACGGGTAATATTACAGGCGCAGTTGTACTGAAATTTAATGTTATAGGTCCGGCCATTGTTCCTTGAGAACCTGAATATTTTATTACGTCCCCGATTTCGATACGATCAGAGGGATTGCCTTGTTTTGAAGTAATAGTACCGCCTGAAAAAACGGACACTATGCTTCCCGACCCTAAAATTAATTTCCCAACCTGGAAGTCTAGCTTACCGAAAACATTTATAGTAATGTTAGCGGGCGAAATAGAAAAATTTTTGTCTACTAATACCGAGCTGTCTTTAGGAATTGAAACCGTTTCGCCAGCTATGGGCGAACGCCCTAAACTCCACGTACTATTCTCAGACCATTTGCCGTTGCTAATAACCACCACGTTGGTTTGAGCTTTGGTTATAACCAGGGCGAACAGGAAAATTGAGATAAGGCAGATGTGTTTCATTGGTACGGTACTTTAATTTCACTTAGGAAAGCTAAACAAACTGCTTACTGTTTTCTAAGGGATTATACTTACAGGGTGTTTGACAGCAGCAAAACTATATTCCTTTTTTATGAAATGCAAGTACCACAAAACCGTTTATGTAAAACCCATAGCCATATTAGTACGTGACCCTAAGGTTGTCAATAAAAAATGAATGCTTTTTCAGGCAACCTTTAAAAATATTGCCTTTCTTGAAGCCTACTGACGAAGGTTACCAATAGGCTGTTAGGAATTATACCCACATATACTATAATTGAAGTAGCGGATACAGCGTTGTTAGTAAGACGGCATATCTTCATTTGTGCGCCTACCCCTTATAAGTTGAAGGTATAAAGCATATTAATGCGTGAAGATTATTAAATTATGCCAGGAGAAGCGGCATTAGCTATTCCGAGCTTTTCTACAGCAAGCTGGGAAGCAATTTGGGAAGCATCCTTTTTATTAAAAGCCATGCCTTCGGCAATTACTCTCCCGTTAACAACGGCGCCTACGGTAAAAAGGCGACGGCCATTTTCTATTTTCTCATTAAGCGTTTCAAACTCCAAAGTCTTACCATTTTTATTGGCCCAACCATATAACTTATTCTTATGGTTTATTTCCAATATTTCAAGGTCATCAATAAACATATGCGGTATAATCATCCTTTCGCTTACCCAGCGTACTGTTTTCTTATATCCTTTATCAAGATAAATTGCACCCACAAGCGCTTCAAGCGTGTTGCCAAATATCTGGCTCACTTTTAACGAAGAATCCGATTTGTTATATACGGTAACTTTCTTCAAACCCATTTTTAGTGCTATGTCATTCAACTGCTGACGGTTTACCATCTTACTGCGCATTTCAGTTAAAAAACCTTCTTCTTTATACGGGTATCGTTTAAATAAATAGTCGGCCACAATAGCACTTAATATGGCGTCGCCCAGGTATTCAAGACGTTCATTATTTTCATGGCTGGTTTCTTTAACTGATCGGTGCGTTAAAGCAGTTTTGTATAAAGAAACATTATCGGGGGAAAAGCCTAATATCACTTTCAAATTTTTCTTGAAAGATGAATTAGGATGCTTTCTATAAAGAGATTTCCAAAACTCCACAGGTGGGTAAGCTACAACTTTTTATAAGGCTTAGAGAACAGTTCCTTGAATTTTCAGGGTTTACTAAGCGTATTTTTTTACGATCACACAGGCATTATGTCCCCCAAAACCAAAAGTATTACTTAATGCGGCCCGCACAGTACGATGCTGGGCATGTTCAAACGTAAAGTCGAGACGAGTGTCTAATTCCGGATCATCTTCAAAATGGTTAATAGTTGGTGGAACAATATCGTTTTGTACGCTCATAATGCATGCAATAGCTTCTATTACACCTGCTGCCCCCAAACAATGGCCGGTCATGGATTTAGTAGAACTTATATTCAGTTCAAAAGCATGATCTCCAAACACATTCATAATAGCTTTTATCTCTGCTACATCTCCTAAGGGGGTAGAGGTACCATGAGTATTTACATAATCAATATCAGTAGGCTGCAAGCCTGCATCCTCCAGCGCTATCAACATAACATTCCTTGCGCCTAAACCTTCCGGATGCGGTGCAGTAATATGATGGGCGTCTGCTGTAGCTCCAGCTCCAGCTACTTCGCAATAGATTTTTGCTCCTCTTTTTACCGCATGCTCCAACTCTTCGAAAACCAATACACCTGCACCTTCACCCATTACAAATCCGTCGCGGTCTTTGTCGTACGGGCGTGAAGCTGTTTTGGGATCATCATTGCGTTCGCTCATAGCCTTCATGGCATTAAAGCCACCAATACCTGCTTCGCAAATTACACTTTCAGCACCACCAGTGATGATTATGTCTGCTTTGCCAAGCTTGATAAGATTAAAAGCTTCCATCATTGCATTTGTAGAAGATGCACATGCACTTACAACTGCGAAGTTCGGCCCTCTAAACCCGTGCCGCATCGAGATGTGTCCTGCAGCAATATCAAGTATCATTTTCGGAATGAAAAAAGGATTAAAGCGCGGAGTACCATCGCCCTTGGCAAAATTCATAACTTCTTCCTGGAAGGTCATTATGCCGCCAATTCCACTTGCAAACACAACGCCCACCCTGTCAGGATTTACATTCTCTTTAGTAATAGAAGCATCCAGTACTGCCTGGTCGCTTGCAACAACGGCAGTTTGCGTAAACCGATCCAGTTTCCTGGCTTCCTTACGATCCAGGAAATTGGTTGGATCAAATCCTTTAATCTCGCAGGCAAACCGGGTCTTGAATTTAGATGCGTCAAATTGAGTAATCACATCAGCGCCGCTAACACCATTGCGCAGGTTATTCCAAAACTCAGTAATGGAATTACCCAATGGTGTTAAGGCTCCCATGCCTGTTACCACGATCCGTTTAGAATGCATATGGACGCTGGATTTGTGTAAGATAAACCGCCTTTGCTGCGTTAACAGTCAAAGGCGGATAAGCTGGTTATTCCATCAATATAATGAGGAAATTATTTTGCGTGCTCTTCCAGATAAGAAACAGCCTGGCCAACAGTAGTGATGGTTTCAGCCTGCTCGTCAGGGATAGAGATGTTGAATTCTTTTTCAAATTCCATGATCAGTTCAACGGTGTCCAAAGAGTCGGCTCCTAAATCGTTCGTAAACGAAGCTTCTGTTGTAACCTCAGCCTCGTCAACTCCCAATTTGTCTACAATGATCTTTTTTACTCTTGCTGCAATGTCTGACATGATGTAAAAGTTTGGTTATAGTGGTGCAAAAATATAAGATTTAAAATTAAATAACATTTAGAGAAAAAATGCCCGGAAAATGTTTTTAATCCTCAACTTTATGTACAGCCTTTATTGGCCGGGTACATAGTTAGTTGTAATTTGAACGCTTCCCAATTTTATTTTTAATGGCACTGAAAATCTTAGATCACGATAGCTCAGAATACCATCAAATGGTTTCGCTTCGTGACGATATTTTACGCAAGCCACTAGGATTAACTTTCTCTAAGGAAGAACTAGAGAAGGAGAAGGACCACCTTTTGATAGCAGCCTACGAAGATGAACAAATCCTTGGATGCTGCATGCTTGTAGAAGAAGGCAAGACTGTCCGTTTACGACAAATGGCTGTACTTAATGATTTACAGGGAAAAGGTATTGGAAGAGCATTAATGGACTTTGCCGAAAACCTTTCAAGAGACAGGGGCTACAAAAAAATTACTATGCACGCCAGGAAAGACGCTTTAGGATTTTACCAAAAATTGGGATATATAGTGGAAGGAAATGAATTCCTGGAATTAAATATTCCTCACTACAAGATGGAGAAGAAATTATAATTGGGTTCCCCCACAACCTTGCAATAGTTCATTGGCATTAGCGTCCTTAAAGATAATTTCAAAAAGGTCAGGATGTAAGAAGTTTTTCTTTTAACAGTTGTCTCATTTCATAAACTTCATCTCTTGAAACAAAGCCTGTTTTTGGAACAAGAAAAAAGGAAAGACTATCAAAATATAAATGAAAAAAATGTGGCGTTTCTTTAAAAAAGGCCACTTGCTCCCAGGGCCACGACCGTTCACCTCTTTCATTTCCTACCGAAAAAGAATCTGCTTCAAAGCTCATCGTAAAATGGTCAAGGAAAGTTGCACTTCTCCGATAAACTACACCAGGAAGCAGGAACCAAAATGTAATCATCAAAACAAACCAAAGCGTTGAGGCCGTTAGAAGAGCCAAAGGAGTAACTTTTTTGAAATAGAACAAAACCGCTGCAATTAAGGCAAACACATTTACCACAACAATCATAATCCTGATTTCAGGCCGTGATATAAAATGATAG
>Ga0136611_10002754_pt1 | contig 12296 bp, 10 predicted proteins | sample AntDrymUQ2232306_2_FD_106645 | JGI IMG/M metagenome (GOLD analysis project Ga0136611, IMG submission 106645) | Polar desert sand microbial communities from Dry Valleys, Antarctica - metaG UQ223 (23.06) | ecosystem: Environmental > Terrestrial > Soil > Desert | place: Antarctica: Dry Valley... | reverse complement strand
TTCTCGATGCGGGTGAGGTGGTAGGCGAACTGGCGGCGCATGTCGTCCTGGTAGAGCTCCAGCTGGCGCTCGATGTTCTCGATCGTGGTGAGGTCGTCGGCGAGGACGGCGAGGCGGTCGGTGGCGCCCTTGAGGTAGCGGGCCGTGAGGTGCTCGGCGATGCCGAGCGGGTTGAGGAGCTTGAGCCGGATCCGGCCCTCTTCATCGAGGGTTTCGACGACGTAGTTCTCGAGCGGCTCGAAGTGGCTCTCGGCCCAGAGCCGTTCGCTTTCGGCCGGGTTCTTGCCGGCGACGGCCTTGGCCTGCTGGGCGAGGAGGGCGGAGACGGGGAAGATCTCGGGATCGAAGCCAAGGAGGCGGTCGATGCTTTCGCGGACGAAGTCGACGACCTCGGTGCGGGCCTTTTCGTCGCGCAGGAGGTCGACCTTGTTGATGATGACGATGATCTTCTTGCCCCACTCCTGGATCTGGGCCATGAACTCGCGTTCGGACTCGGTGAAGGGGCGGTCGGCCGAGGTGACGAAGAGGACGAGGTCGGAGCGGGGGACGAAGCGCTGGGTGAGGGCTTCGTGCTCGCGGATGATGGCGTTGGTGCCGGGGGTATCGACGACGGTGATCTCTTCGAGGAAATCGGCGGGCCAGGTGCGCTGGATCACGCCTTCCGGCAGCATGGTTTCGGACGGCTCCGCGCCGAAGCGGAGGAGGTTGATGACGGCGGTGGTGGGGGTGACGCCCTCGGGCATGACCTCGGCGCCGATCAGGGCGTTGATGAAGGCCGATTTGCCGGCGTTGAACTCGCCGACGATGACAAGGAGGAAGAGCTCGCCGAGCTGGTGGGCAGCCTGGGCAAGGTCGGCGCGGTCTTCCTCGGTGGCGGGGAAGGTGTCGAGCACGGCGAGGAGGCGGGTGAGGAGGTCGGTTTCGGTGGCGAGAAGCTCCTGCTGTTGGGTGGAAAGGATGGCGCTGGCCCCGTTTTCGGCCCCGGCCCGGTCCCCTTCGTTGCGCCCGCGAAATCGAAACACCCCACGCATGTGCCGCTCCTGGTCCCGCTTTGGGTTGGTGAAAGGGGAGCCGCAGCGGGCCGGGGTTGAGACCGGCCCGGGCGGCGCCCGACGTACCGGTTGAGTATAGCGGCCAAGGCGGATCCGGCACGCTGCGGATGGGCAGGGTGGGTGGAAGGGGCGGTGATGGACGGCACATGACAGTCCAGTACGCGGTGGAGACTTTGGCGACAGGTGTGCGTTTTACGATGCAAAAACGCAAAAAGGTCATTTGCCGCTGGAGTGTCATCATCTCCTGAGACACCTGGTTTTGGAGGGTGAGGCAGGAGGGCATGGTGGGTCATGGCTGGGGCGGATTCGCTGGCCGACCGTTTGCGATACAATCCCAATCCTGTGACAGTTAGGCAACATCATCCATACAAGGAACCGCTTCCATGCATTCAGGGCAGCACGGGCAAATCGTGAGTTTCATATGGCGGATCGCTGACGATGTGCTTCGCGACGTTTTCGTGCGCGGCAAATACCGCGACGTGATCCTGCCGATGACGGTGATCCGGCGGCTCGACGCGGTGCTGGAGCCGACGCGGGAGGCGGTGTTCGAGCGGCAGGAACTGGCCGAATCGATGGGACTCAAGAACCCCGACCAGATGCTGAAGGCGGCTTCCGGACACCCGTTCTACAACACCTCCGCGTTCACTCTCCGGTCGCTGCTGAACAGCCCGAAGAACCTCCAGGCCAACTTCATCGCCTATCTCGACGGATTCTCGCCGAACGTGATCGAAATCCTCGAACAGTTCGAGTTCCGGAACCAGATCCCGAAGCTGGCTAAGGAAGACCGGATCGGCCTGCTGATCCAGCGCTTCACCGATCCCGACATCAACCTCAGCCCGTACCCGGCGTACGGGAAGCCCGGTCTCGACAACCACGCGATGGGCACGGTGTTCGAGGAACTGATCCGGCGCTTCAATGAAGAGAACAACGAAGAGGCGGGGGAGCACTTCACCCCGCGCGACGTGGTGACGCTGATGGCCGACCTGATCCTGGCGCCGGTGGCGGACCGGATCGAATCCGGGTCGTACTCGATTTACGACGGCGCCTGCGGCACGGGCGGGATGCTGACCGTGGCGGAGGATCGGTTGCGGGAGATCGCGGCAGCGCGGGGGCAGGAAATCGCGGTCCACCTCTACGGGCAGGAAGTGAACGGCGAAACGTGGGCGATCAGCCGGGCCGACCAACTGATCAAGGGGGAGGAGGCCGACCACATTGCGCACGGCTCGACGCTGGCGGCCGATGCCTTTGCCGGCAAGCACTTCTCCTACATGCTTTCGAACCCGCCCTACGGAAAGAGCTGGAAGGCCGACCTCGACCGGCCCGGCGGCAAGGAGGGAATGCGGGACCCACGGTTCGTGATCGACTTCGACGGGGACACCGAGTACAGCCTGGTCACCCGGTCGAGCGACGGCCAACTGATGTTCCTGGCGAACAAGCTGGCGAAGATAGACGACGAGGGGCACGGCAGCCGGATTGCCGAGGTCCACAACGGATCGTCGTTGTTCACGGGCGACGCGGGGCAGGGCGAGAGCAACATCCGGCGCTGGATCACCGAAAGCGACTGGCTGGAAGCGATCATCGCCTTGCCGAACAACATGTTCTACAACACCGGGATCGCCACCTACATCTGGGTGATCACTAATCGCAAGGAAGAGCGACGCCGGGGCAAGGTGCAGCTGATCGACGCCACCAAGCGGTACACGCCGCGCCGCAAGTCCCTGGGCTCGAAGAACGCCGACCTGAGCGCGGCCGACATCGCGGCGAGCCTGGCCGAGTTCACCGCGTTCGAGGAGACCGAGACCTCGAAAATCTTCCCGAACGCCGCGTTTGGATACTGGAAGGTGACGGTCGACCGCCCCTTGAAGCTCCGGGTCGACATCCCGCAGACGATCAACCTCATCGGAGTCAACGGCAGTTCTGAACACGAATCGCACCCCGCGTTCGACGCGTTGCCGGAACCAGTCCAGCAAGCAGTTCTGGCCGTGGCGTCCGACCTTGGCACGCACACGGTCGACGACTGGTCGCACTTCTCGGCCACGTTTGAGCGCATTACGAAACAGCGAGGCGTCAGGCTCACTGCCGCACTGCAGAAACAGGTCCAGGCGGCGATCGCAACTAGGGACGAATCGGCGCAGCCGGTGGTAAAGAAACGTGGCTACGACACGGTCGAGTACGAGCCGGACCCTGCCCTGCGGGATACCGAGCAAATCCCGCTCACCGAACCGGGCGGCATCACAGGTTTTTTCGAGCGCGAGGTGCTGCCACACGTGCCGGATGCCTGGATCGTGCCCGGCTCCGAGAAGATCGGCTACGAAGTCAGTTTCACCCGGTACTTCTACAAGCCGAAGCAGCTCCGCACGCTGGCCGAAATCGAAGCTGACATCCGCGCGTTGGAAGCTGAGACGGAAGGGTTACTTGGGAAAATCTTTGTGGGAGTGGAAGGATGAACCACCGCGGTCTGATTGACATCGAAGAACTGGTCCTTCGCTGCCGTACCGAGGAAGCAAAAGCGGTCGTCGAGGAGGCTATCGCCTGTTAAAAGGCGGGAGCATATCGCGCCTCTATAATAGCGACCTGGCTCGCCGTCTATTTCGATTTGGCCCACAAGCTTAGGACACTCGCAGGGGCACAAAACCTAATTGCGCTGAGTTGGCTAAAGACCTATGAAATGCAAATAGCAACGTATGACCCTGAAAGGCTGGATACTGCTAAACCGTTGATGAACATCGAAAGTTCGATACTGAACCAGGCTTCACATGAGGACATCCAGATCATCAGTCGCGTGGAACTCACCGATCTCAAGCGGCTTCGAACAGACAGAAATCGATGTGCCCATCCTACTATGCAAAACTCGGACGAGCGATTCATGCCTAGCGCAGAATTGGCGCGAGTGCACTTGCGGAATGCAGTTGATTTTGTGCTGTCACGGCCACCAATTCAAGGACGCCTCGCGGCGACGCGGTTTCTCACAACTGCGCGTGATGAATCCATACCTTCAGAAGTTGGAGAGGCCGCCGAGTATCTCGAAAGTGTTTTAGAGGGCATAACGGACATCAATCTAACGATCGTGACAGCCGAACTACTTCAAGACATGCTTGAGCCCACCCAACAGACACGCACAAGGCACCAGCGATTGGCAGCGATGGAAGTCTTGAGATCTGCACTCCCCAATGTGTTCGACGAGGCTTTTGAGGATATTCTGGAGAACTACCTGCATAGCGTCGGAGGTGATGGCTGGAGTTTAGTGACAGACATGATCAAGCGAGCACCGTGGACTTGGGATCGCTGTAGAGCAAGAAGCCGTCATAAGCTCAAGTCGATAGTTATTGATGCGGACTCGAGTTCAATAGAGGGCCGGCAAATCATTTGGGACAGTTTGCTAATCCCCTCCATACGAGAGCAAGGTATCCAGAAGCTGTCGGAACTCACAGTGGATGCCATCATTAAACATCGAGATGACCTGCCTGTTGTTGACCTTCTGAACGAAGCAGTGAGTCGTCTCACCGGATCTGGGTCTTTTTTCGAATCTAATCGGCTCATGCAAAGAATGATCCAACCTAACGCTTCACAACTCGATAAGCAGCAGATTTCGTCAATACTAAATGCAATACGCACCAATGATCAGGTCAGCGGTGCATCTCAATTAGCCGTCCTTATCAGTGCTGTCCTAGAAGAAGCTCCTAACGAGTCAATTGGCCCCTTTGAGCAATGGGTTACAACAATGAAAGCAATGTCAAAACATCATGTCGACGAGTCGGAATATGAAGGCATGGTGAAATTGATTCGCGAGTTTTACGGCACGCGTGAGGAGATATCACTCGATGACCAACGTCCGAGAGAATGAGCCAGTAGGTCAACTGGCTGGATACGCTGAGTACAAGCCATCTGGGATCGGTTGGCTTGGGGATATTCCAAGACATTAGAGTACTAAACCACTCACAAGTGTGGCAAATCGATCCATCGCTGGAATTACGCCTTCAAGTGAAAACGAGCACTACTTTCGAGACGGAGATATTCCGTGGCTGGGTCCGCCGAATCTACGTTCCGGGACGGAGGTGGCAGCCATTCGAAAGTTCTTGAACCGATCCGCCTTTAGGGATGGCAAAGCAAGGAGCGTGATTGGTCCCGCACTCCTAGTAACAATCATCGGGGCACTCGGAAAAACGGCCCTATTCTTAGGGGATATATGTTCTACGAATCAGCAGATTGTCTCGTTCCCTTTGAGTAATGAGGTTTGGCCAACTTTCGTAGTATATCAATTCCGCGAAGCTGAATCTTGGTTGCAACAGCAAGGCGGAGGCACGACAATAGCAATTCTCGATATTGGTACGGTAAAACGAACTCCGCTGGCACTTCCTCCCCTCGACGAGCAGCGGGCGATCGCGGACTTCCTCGACGCGATGGACGAGCGGATCATCCGGTTCATCGACGCGCGGCGGCGGATGATCGAGCTGCTGGAGGAGCAGAAGCAAGCGATCATCAACCAGGCGGTGACGAAGGGGCTGGACCCGGACATCCCAATGAAGCCATCAGGTGTCGACTGGTTAGGCGACATTCCGGCGCACTGGGAGGTCAGCCCGCTAGGTCGGTTGGTGGATCTCTTGGGAGGAATGACCCCTAGCAAGAACAACACCGAATATTGGTCTGGGACCATGCCTTGAGTTTCTCCAAAGGACATGAAGCGGTCCAGGATCGACAGCGCCGTGGACAATGTCAGCGAGCAGGCGGTACGGGACACTGGTCTCTCAATCATCCCGACTGGATCAGTGCTCATCGTGGTGCAAGGAATGATTGTGGCCAGGCGAGTACCGGTGGCGGTGACCGACGGTCTGCTCACGATCAATCAAGATATGAAAGCGCTTGTCCCACGTCAGAGCGTCAGGGCCGACTTTCTGGCGCACCAGCTTGAATCCGCACAGGACGCCTTGTTCCCTCTCATCGACGAGGCTGGTCACGGAACGCGTCGACTTCCCACTCCGGCACTTATTGGGCTTCCACTCGTACTTCCATCTGTGGCTGAACAGCAACAAATCGTCATGGCTATTGAGCACGAGTCGTCACAAATCGCGCTCACGGTGACCCGATACAGCCGGGAAATCGAACTGGTCCAGGAGTACCGGACTCGGCTCATATCGGACGTGGTGACCGGGAAGCTGGATGTGCGTGATGGGGCAATGGTGGGCCGCTATGACAAATCCGCCACCTGCAGGTGACGTTCCTATTCCGGATGGACCCTTCTGGCCAAGGAAGCGAGCAAACGAGCATCCCAATCTGAGATTTGTTCGCTATGTGATTGAAGACATTACGCCTTGGCAAGTCAAAGATCCTTCCAACATGGGAATCATCTTCGCCAAATGGATCGGCGCGCTCGCAAGTGTGCTCACCATTGCATATGACGGCTTGATCGATGGGAACAAGATCAAACCGATTGGGTTGGATCTCGGAGGACAGTTTCCTTTCGACTTCCCTACCTTTCCTATCCTTCAGGCTGACCCAATACTGAGGAGGCGATTCACTACCCTCCATGCGATGTTGAGATTCCTGAGAAATGCATTCGCACACGGGAATATAGAGTTGCTTCCCGGCTTCCTTTCTCTGGGCATGTGGAATGGCGGCATGCACATTGCATCGGGTGTCGACTATGTAGCGATTGCGATTTGGAACGGCACGAGGCAGCGGCCACATGAGCAGCGAAACGTCTTGTATCTAGCCTATGAAGATGTCGTTGATTTGGTTTTCGCGACAGCAAAACTTTGCGAAGCAAAGGAGTACTGGAGGGACTCCGCATTGCAATGGTCTCAACAAGACACAGACTCATACCATGGGCTTCAGGCGAGCAGAGGAGAACCATTGGTCATCGTTCAGGGCGAGCCCTTCCGCATGCCATTCGCCATCTATGAGCCGAGGGATATAGAGGATGACCCCGACCAGCCTCAATAAAGCTAGCCTTGAGTTGCGGACCGTCGCGGACCTCAACGTCCTCACGCCGCAGGAGGTGAAGGCGGTGTGGGCGCGGAACGGCGTGCGGCTGATTTCGGAGGTCGTGACCGGCAAGTTGGATGTGCGGGGATTAGGCCCGGAGGGAGTGACGACAGTAGTTGAATCAACGTCTGCAGTTGAGCAAGCCGTCCCGGACTATGGGATAGCAATGGAGGCGGAGTGGGTCTCAATGGGACTACCACGATATCATGAACAGCCGGTTCTCTTGCTGATCTATCGCACCATAACTAACTATGACGATATCAAGGCACGGCGAGCACACAACGGTCCATTCGAGGTCATTCAACTCATCAACTCATTTCTCGCAGTGGTCGCACACCCTTGGGACCAATTGCTGGATGAAGACCAACTCAAGTGTCTCCAGATTCGGGAACGTCGATTCCAGGAATGCGGGTTCCCCCCAATGACACGCTTCGTCGATCCAGGCAATGGCCAGGAGGCGGACGATGCCTACAATATGCTTCGCGTCCTGAGAAACAGCCTCGCCCATGGGAACATGGAACTCTTGGATCGCAAGCAACTCCGCAAGTTGCGGCCAACAGGAGCCATACCGAGCGTCAAAGAGCGTGAAATAGCTGCCCTTCGCATTTGGAACAAGTCGAATACTGGAAAGGTCACGTGGGAGACCACACTGGACATCACTGAACTTGAGAGTGCACTTCGGGGGATGATGCGTCTCTGCGAGAAGCGAAGTCTTTGGCAGCCGGCAATTCGGCAGGAGTTCGAACGCCGGGAGAAGAAGCGACTTGGGCGGACTGGTTAGTTTGGCCACCGTTCTTGCATATCATGTTTTCGTAAGAACGCAGACTAAAATGGCTATTCGACTGAATAGGAGTTCGGATGGCTATTGACGATAAGCTTATAGCTGGCGTGTCGGAGTAGGTTCTGGGATGTCGCCGCGATCCTCGTACTCGGTTTCAATCCACAGTGTGCGAATTTCTTCGGCCATGGCAGCGATCTCGCGGCCGTCCTCAACCTGGGTCATGCAGCCCGGTAAATCCGGGAACTTGATGAAGTACGAGCCGTCGTCGGGCACGACGATGAAGGGGTATTCCAGGGCGAGGTAGTGGGCGAGTGGTTGCCGGTGGTCAATCATGGGATGGGACTCCGCTGGTGAAGAGGGCGATGTGGTCTCATGTTAGCAGGGATACGGAGTGCTGCGCTCGGCATGACCTTTGCCTACGAGCGTGCCAAAAGCGCAAAGAGAGGTACACTGCGATCGGACCACGACCATAGGACAACGCTCAATGCTGGAGCCCCGCCAATGACCCGACCGACCTTTCCGAAATGGCGCTGGAACTGAAGATCGCGTCTGACTTGACGGGGATGTCGCCAGCGCAGGTAAAGGCTGCGCAGACAGGGGAAGGGACGCAGGAGCCTCTGACCACCTACGATGCGGACTGGGTGCTTGGCATCCCGCACGACTACGACCGGGACCATGTGCTGGACACGTGGCAACTGATGCAGTTCCTGACCAAGACGCAACCCGACGTGGTCGACGAACTCAACATTGGGCAGCCGGGGACCTCACGGACGAAATTCCTGGAGCGGGTAGAGGGAGAGGTCGCGCGGCGGGGCGTGGTGTATGTTCTCCGCAAGGGCGTCAAGCACGGGCCAGCTTCGGTCACGCTCTACTACCCGCGCTCATCCGAGGGCAACCCGACCGCCGCCGCCAACTCCCGGGCGAACCGGTTCTCGGTGACGCGCCAGTTGCGGTACAGCCTGGACGAAACGAAACGGGCGCTCGACCTGGCGCTCTTCATCAACGGCCTGCCGGTGGCCACGATGGAGCTCAAGAACCAGATTACGTCCCAGAACGTGACCGATGCGATCGAACAGTACCGGCGCGATCGCTCGCCCAAGGAAAAGCTCTTCCAGTTCGGGGTCTGCGCGGCGCACTTTGCGGTCGACGACAATGAGGTCCATTTCACGACCCGGCTGGAGGAAAAGCGGACGCGGTTCCTTCCCTTCAACAAGGGCGACAACGACGGCGCGGGCAATGCACCCAACCCGCACGGGATCAAGACCGATTACCTGTGGAAGGACGTGCTGACACGCGACTCGCTGGCCTACCTGGTTGAAAACTACGTCACGCGGCTCAAGGTAACCGATGACAAGGGGCGGACCTCGCAGCAGTTGGTCTTCCCGCGCTACCACCAGCTGGACGTGGTGCGGAAGCTGCTGGCTGACGCACGCCAGAACGGTGCAGGTAGGAAGTACCTGATCCAGCACTCGGCCGGGTCGGGCAAGAGCAACTCGATCGCCTGGCTCGCGAACCAGCTGATCGAACTGGAGCGGGACGGCAAGGCGACGTTCGACACCGTGCTGATCGTGACCGACCGCAAGGCGCTCGACAGCCAGCTCTCGGGGATGGTCAAGGGGATCGCGCAGAACCAGTGGACGACGAAACGGGCCGAGACGTCGTCCGAACTCGGGACGCTGATCCGGAAGGGGCAGCGGATCATCCTGACGACGGTCCAGAAGTTCCCGTTCATCGCCGACAGCATCGGCAACGAGCACCGGGACCGGACGTTCGCGATCGTGATCGACGAGGCGCACAGCAGCCAGGGGGGCAGGGCAGCGGCCAAGCTGAACGCGACGCTGGTGGCTGACCTGGGGATCGACCAGAACGAGGAAGACGAACTCAGCTTCGAGGACCAACTCCTGATTGCGATGCGCGAGCGGAAGATGCTCACCAACGCGAGCTATTTCGCCTTCACCGCGACGCCGAAGAACCGGACGCTGGAAATGTTCGGGGAGCGGATCGAGACGCCGGAAGGCCCGAGGTTCCGCCCGTTTCACGCCTACACGATGAAGCAGGCGATTGACGAAGGGTTCGTGCTCCACACCTACACGCCCTATCGCAGCTACTACAAGCTGGTCAAGACGGTGGAGGACGACCCGGAGTTCGACCGCAAGCGGGCCAAGCGCAAGCTGCACCACTACGTGGAATCGCACGCGGCGACGGTGCGACAGAAGGCCGACATCATCGTCGATCACTTCCACACCCAGGTGATCGAGAAAAAGAAGATCGAAGGCCGGGCGCGGGCGATGGTGGTCACCGGCAGCGTTGACCGGGCGATCGACTACTGGCGGGCGCTTAAGGCGGCCCTGGCCGAGCGCAACAGTCCCTACCAGGCGATCATCGCTTTCGCTGGAGACAGGCAGGTCGATGGCAAGATGGTGACGGAAGCCAACCTCAACGGCTTCCCGAGCGTCAAGATTCCGGAAAGGTTCAAGGAAGACCCGTACCGCCTGCTGGTGGTGGCCGACAAATACCAGACCGGGTTCGACGAGCCATTGCTGCACACGATGTACGTCGACAAGCCGCTGGCAGGCGTCAAGGCGGTGCAGACGCTTTCTCGGCTCAACCGGGCACATCCCGGCAAGAACGACACCTTCATCCTCGACTTCTACAACGACGCCGACGACATCGAACGATCGTTCCAGCCGTTCTACCGGACGACGCTGCTCAGCGGCGAGACCGACCCGAACAAGCTGCACGACCTGCAGGCCTCACTTGACGACGCCGGGGTCTATACGTGGGAGCAGGTGGGAGCGTTCGTCCAGCAGTACCTCGCGGGCGCGGATATCTCACTGCTCCACCCCTCGCTGGACCTGAGCACGGCGATCTACACGAGCGATGCGCTGGACGACGAGGCCCGGATTGCGTTCAAGGGCAACGCCAAGCAGTTCGTTCGCACCTACGGATTCCTGGCGTCGATCCTGCCGTACGTCAACGCCGAGTGGGAACAACTCTCGATCTTCCTGCGGTTACTGATCCCGAAGCTGCCCGCGCCGGACGATCCGGATCTCTCGAAGGGAATCCTCGACGCGATCGACATGGAGAGCTACCGGGTCCAGGCGCAGGCGACGATGGCGATCCTGCTGGAGGATGTGGACGGCGTGGTCGAGCCACCGCCGATGGGTGACGGCGGGTTCGTCCCGGTACCGGAGATCGAGCCGCTGAGTCTGATCATCCGGGCATTCAATGACCTTTTCGCCGATGCCGGGTTCACCGAGGACGACCGGATCAAGGCAATGCGCCAGATCGAAGGGCCGATCATGGCGGCGCTGGCGGAGAGTTCGGTGCTTTCCAACTCGCTCAGGAACAGCAGCGAGGACAACACCCGCGCGACGTTCCACAGCCTATTTCAGGAGGCGATGGTGAACAATGTTGACCTGATCACGCAGGTCTACGCCAAGCAGGATGCCGATGAGGTGTTCCAGCAGCAACTGGAGCGGATGGTGTTCGACCTTTACAAGACGCGGATGCAGGCGCCGTAGGGTAGCAATACGCGCTCCGTCGGGGTGGTCGGCAGCGAATCCTAGAGCTTGCCGAAGGTGACGCCCTTGTAAGTCCAGCCACAGGCGGTCACCGCTTCCTGGATCGGGCCCTTCAATTCGCCCGTCGAGAACTTGTAGGTGTAGATTTCGCCGGGCCATAGCTCTTCGGTGAAGCCGTAGCGGGTGCCGAACTGCACGGACTGGGTTTGGCCGATCGATTTGCTGCGGGAGATTTCCAGGCGCGGCACGCCCGCCGACCAGGAGAGTTCGTATTCCTCGTCTTTGGTCCTGAGCTCGTGCTCGTCGGCGTCGAACTTCATCTTGATCCGGAAAACCTTTTCGAGGTTCGCCTTGGCGAAGATTTCGTACCAGGCGGCATCCACGATCTTCCATTCGGCGATGAGGTCGACACCCTCATCGGCGCCGTCGACGATCTGGTACGGCGCGCCGGGACGGTTCAGGGCGAGGATGCGCTGACGCACCTCGTCGGCCGAACACACGCTGACGCCTTCTTCGGGACGTTTCGTCGACGTGAGCTTATCCCACAACCCCATTCCTGTTCCTTCCTTTCGATCAGTGTGCTGCAGTGCCGCGTGATCCATGCCATGTGGACGTTGTGGCCCCACGGCTGGTTCCGTGGTGGTGGGCGAGCCGGTCCTGGTGCGCTGTTCGGGGTCCGACCGTACGTGAGGTGGGGATGATGCTTGACTTTGGGCGGATCGGGCCGCTAACTGGAGGCAGGAGTTTTCCGGGACCCAATCGAGTGATACCAGGTGAGCGTGATGCCGAGCCGTGTTGCGTCGCCAGGCGGGGTGTGCGTTTCGGCAAAGGGGAGCGAGCGATGAAACGGGATCGATCTGTGGCGAAGGGGAGCGAGCGATGAAACGGGATCGATCTGTGGCGAAGGGGCGGGGTCTGGCAGGTGGGCGATCGATGTCGCGGCGGGAGGTGATGCGG
>Ga0136611_10002753_pt1 | contig 12296 bp, 12 predicted proteins | sample AntDrymUQ2232306_2_FD_106645 | JGI IMG/M metagenome (GOLD analysis project Ga0136611, IMG submission 106645) | Polar desert sand microbial communities from Dry Valleys, Antarctica - metaG UQ223 (23.06) | ecosystem: Environmental > Terrestrial > Soil > Desert | place: Antarctica: Dry Valley... | reverse complement strand
TAATCGAAGACTAATGTGGTATAATCCCATTGTTCCATGAGAGGAAACTATTTTGGCTCGACATCCCGTAGAAGAAACACGCGAACTCGAAGACATCGAGATTCGCGCCGATGCAGAACATCCGGGATTTTCCGGGTATGCTGCCCGTTTCAATTCCGTTGACTCTCATGGGTCTGCGTTTACTCGCAGTGCCTTCCGAAAGACGCTTCGTGAGCGTGGCGACCGGATCAAGGTCTTGTTCAACCATGACCCCGATAAAGTCATCGGCAAGGCCACCGAGTTACGTGCGGACGCCAAGGGACTCTATTTCAATGCTCGGATCGCCGAAGAGACGACCTGGGGCAAGGAAGTAATGACCCTGATTCGGGCCGACATTCTCGATGGCATGAGCTTCGGCTTTCGTTCCATTCGCGAGCGCCCCGGCCTTACTACGGATAATCTCGACCTAAGCGCCCACCGTGGCGCGAAACCCGAAGAAGTCCGCGTTATCGAAGAAGTGCGGCTCAAGGAATTGTCCGTCGCCTCTTTCCCAAGTAATGAATCCTCTCTTATTGACAGTTATCGATCCGAAGATGCCGACGAAGTGCTGTCGGACCTCCTTGAGAGTATCCGCAACGCCGACCTCACGTCAGGTCAGATCGAGAAGCTAAGCGAAAACATCCGTTGCCTTGCCGACATTCTTGATGACGCCGCGCCGCCTAGCACGCACGTCGATGAGAACCGTCACCAACTGGATATTGACATCGATCTTATTCTTCTGGAGCTAGGATAACCATGAATATCGAAGAACTACGCCGACAGTATGAACAGGCAGTTGAACGCCTCCGCGCAATCCGCGCAATGGGCGCTGACGATCTGACCGATGAAGTTCGGGCCGAAGTGCCCGCGCTCAATACTCGTGCCCTGGCCCTTCGCGGCCAGATCAATGAAGCCGTCGAGGCCGAGGCGACGATTGCCTCATTTGACCAGGCTCGTTCCACGTCTCGTGGACGTGCATCTGCCGGTGACACCGTGGCCGCTGGACGCGAAGACGAGAGCCGCGCCGAAGTGGACGAAGTTCGTTCCGCTGGCGCAATCCTGACCGAAAGTGACGCTTATCGCTCCTGGTCAGAAAGTCGATCTGATGCTCCGTTTGTTTACAACTATGAAGCCGAAGAAGCTCGTGCCATCGTCAATGTGCCGCTTCTGCCGACCAACTACTTGCAAGCGCAGCGCCTCCCCGGCTTTCGCCGCTTCGACCCGCTTTACGGCTCACTCCGTGACGTGCTTCTCACCGGAACGACAACCGCTGAAAGCCTGATCTTCTTTCGCGAAAATGCGTTTACGAACAACGCGGCGTTTGTTGCTGAGGCGACGGCGACAACTGGAGCCTCTGGCCTCAAGCCAGAATCCGGCCTCGCCTTCGAAGAGGCGACGGCGCGCGTCGGCACCATCGCTCACTGGATGGCGATTACCGAGCAGCTTGAGTGGAACGCCCCCGAGCTTCGCAGTATTGTCGATCAGCGACTACTCGAAGGGCTCAATCTGCACGAAGATGTGCAGTTGCTTTCGGGTAACGGCGTCGGTTCGAACCCAACCGGGCTTCTGAATACGACTGGTATCCAGATTCTCAACAACGCCTACTTTATCGCGAATCCGACCCAGAACACCGGAACCGAAGCGTCGCCATTCGACCGGCTGGCGCGTGCGCGACGACTCATCATCACCGTCGCTCGCTCTCGACCGAACTTCATCGTGATGAACCCGGTGGACGATGAATACTTCCAGACAATCATGGACGCGAACGGTCACTTCTACGGTGGTGGTCCATACGTTGCCGGGATTGAGCAGCGCTTCTGGGGTCTGCCGCGCATCCTCAATGAGAACATGCCTGCCGGTCAGGCGCTCGTTGGAGACGGACGACAGGCGCAGATTTGGGACCGGATGAGCGCTCGTGTGACGGTTGGACTCATCAACGACCAGTTCATCCGCAACATGAAAACGGTTCGCGCCGAGAAGCGGGTTGGCATCGCGGTCTACCGGCCGTCCGCCTTCGCCCTCGTCAACCTCTTCGCCTAATCGATGCTACCGTACTTTGAGGGTAACGGATTCGGCGTCCCGAACTCCAACCCTGACCTGGGAAGGGAGAGTAGCTTGACTACTCTCCCTTTTTCGGAGGAGATGCCTGTGTCTGCCAAGAAAGCTCAAGAAAACGGTTTCTACACGGTTGGTACGAGTTACTTCCATCTTCAAAAGGGAACCTTCATTCCCGATGAAGCTGAAAACGTCTTCTACGAAGAGCCAGAAGAGACGGTCACGGCAAATGATGATCTTGCATCGCGCATGATTGACCAAGAGAATGCTGTTGATAACGAGGGTGAAACAACCTCCGATGACCAGATTCTCGATGCCAAGGGGAACACCCTCTTGACGACCAGCGATTCAACGGTTCGCGCAAATACCAATAAGGTCAAGGGCAAGTAAGCCGTGCGTTACGCAGACGCCGAAAGCGTCTACCTCCTAACTGAAATCGACCCGGATGTCGCTGATCCACAAGAACTTATCGGGCTTGAAAATTTGGAAGCGGCGGTTGCGGCGGTCATCGACGCAAAGTGCAATCGCACGTTCGATGGCGGAGTTGTATCGTCCACGCGAACCCTGGGGTACAATCCGGGACTCGTGTACTACGCTGACCGGGTATACATCCCTGAGAGTGGATTGTGGTTCTTTGGCGACTTCTACGCCGGGGACTACTCGAACCCGTACATCTCTTCGACCGGGCTTCGCAACGTCACACAGGTAAAGGCCGGTGGAACGTGGAGCGGCCTGGCTTGGCCTGGAGAGGTCACGCTTGCCATCGATACATGGCAGCTTTCGTTCAAGCGAAAGGATGGCTGGTATCAAGGACTCACCATCCCCTCACATCGGTACGCGGACATTCGTGTCACGGCCGAGTGGGAAGATGGTGCCGAGAGCGCGACGGTTCCTGCCGATATTCGAGAAGCGGCAACGTTTATCTTGGTTGATGAGTGGCGAATACGTCACATGTCGCCAGCCGGTGAAATCGGACCCGCTGGACTCTCGATCTATCTTCGCAATGCTTGGGAGTACGAGATGGTCAAGTCGGCCATTGCTAACCACACGTTCCGGCAGATGGTCGTATGACCAGTATTACGATTGACGTAGGGCCATTTCTCAGGTTTGCCGAGAATATGGGGCTTGCCGATGAAAAGATACGGGCAGCACTTATCGTTGGCGGCAATGCCGTCGCCCAACAAGGTGCTCAAATCGCCCAAGCCATTCTTGCTTCGAATGGGTCCGTAACTGGCGACTTGCGTGCCGATATTACGCCTCGGCCAACATCGTACAGTGGCGATACTATTGTCATTCAATACGGCCCAAACAAGAAGCAACCGGCAGGTTGGGTAGAGTACGGACGTGGCCCGGTAAGTGCTCGGGCTGGCGGCAGGCTCAAGTTTAGTATCAAGGGGAGAGGGCCAGTCATTTACGCCAAGAGCGTCGGCCCAGCACGCCCACGGCCATTCATGCAGCCAAGTGTCAAGCGCTTGATGCCAATTGCGACAAAGACGCTCGGAGAAGCGGCAATGAGAGCCATTGAGGGTGTGGTATAATGGCCGTAGGTGACTCAACAGTACAAGAAATACTTGATGCCCTCGCCGAACAGGCGCTTACTGTACCCGGCATCCTTGCATCGTACGGTACTGACATCACTACAGTCCAGAAGACGCCGACGATCATCTTTTCATGGTTCTCGGACATCGATACATCTGTTGGACACGGATCAGATCAACTCTGGATTATCTCGGCTAAAGCGACCCTTTATCACTCGCCCATTCGCGGCAACACGCTCCGTCCAAACATCTCAGGGTACAACGACCTTATTCATCCACTTGTAGACAAGATTAGCCGACATCCTAACACCTATCCATATCTTTCGAAAATGTGGGCACTCAAGGGTGTAGATCGAATCAATGTAACTCGGGTACGGCCAGCCGAGTTTGGCCTTGAATACGCGGGGCACCAATTCTTCGGTGCTGAACTATTCCTCGACATCAAATTGCACCGAAGGGTTGAACAATAATGGCAACGAAGAAGGAAAAGGGCGCAGAGACATTCGTCCGCTACGTGGGGAACGGGAAGCAGTTTTTCATTGGCGTCGATACTCGCGATCTGACCAAGGATGAGTTCGACGCGCTAGAGCCACTTCGGCAGCGAGATGTTCTTGCAAGTTCTCTCTATGAGGCAACAACAGCCGAGGGGCAGAAGCAGGAAGAGGTTGTTCAGAAGAATAACCAGCCTGATCCTTCTCCAGATAATAGTGGCGATACAGGCGAAAGCGAGAACAACTAATGCCGGGTGGAACGCATATCTTCAATGAAATCGGCCTACGCCGAACCCAAGTGGGAACGGAGGCCGTCCCCGGCGTAGCGGCGGTACCTGATTATCGCTGGTATGGCGATCTTGCGATTAGCAAGAGTGCGGCGCTTATTCGTACCGTTGAAAACACGGGTACGTACGATGGCCTGATTACGCCTCGCCGCGAACTTGCGACCTACTCAGGAACCTACGGTGAACGCCTGACGTACCAGAGCTTTGCCTATCACAACCAGTACGGAATCAAGAGTGGTGCGACAGGCGTTGCAAATGCTGGTGGATTCCTCCACACGGCATCGCCAACCGCAGCCGACGATGATGTTGCCTCAGCAACGCTTGAGTACGGCGTCGAGGGACAGGTCTGGCGCTCAACCGGCGTTCGACACAACGAATACACCGTTGCCATCGATACAGATGATTCTGATGGCGTCTGGAAGATGTCGAGCAACCTGTTCGTTCGTGACATGACTCAAGTAGTCGATGACTCGGGCGTCACAACGGGCGTGGGCGGGACGACCTCAAACCTCGTTGATACCACAAAGGCGTGGACAGTCAACAGCAAGGCCGGTGCCTGGGTCTTCATCGCCTTTGGTAGCCATGACGGTGAGGTTCGGCAAGTCCAAAGTAACACGGCCACAATCTTGACATTCTATGGACCTGCACTTGCGGCCACCATTCCTGTCGGCACCGCGTACCGCATTGAAGGCTTGTTCACCGCAGGCGTGCCATTCCAGAACGACGACAGCATTCGCGTTCCGGGAACGAAGCTCTACATCGATCCGGCCAGCGGGACAATTGGCACCAACCAAGTTCTTGACCGATTTATCTCGGCCAATGTCACGGTCAACAGTATGCGAACCGGCAAGCGATTCGCCGAGAACTTTGACGAGATGTCAGCGCGAACAGGTCGCGGCAAGCGCATGATTACCGGGCAAGTCCGGTTGGAGTTCGACCGCCGAGATGAGTACCAGGAATACGAAAATCTTAGCGAGGTTGCGCTTCGCTTCCACCAGGACGGCCCGCTGCTCGATGCCACGAATCCGATGTACGCTCGTATCGACATCGCTCGCGCTGTCTGGGACGTGGTAGACATGGACGAGCGCGAGAACAACATCACGGCCACGTTCGGATTCCTCGCCTATCTTCCGACCGTCGGAACCATCGCAACCTTCGCTTCGAAAAATGATCTCGCTGTACTGCCGTAATGCGGTATAATGAGAACATCGGTTGATTGAAAGACGGCTAATCTCCCGATTAGCCGTTTTTTTATTGGAGGAAACATGGGAAGCGCGGTACTCAAGAAGATCAAGAAGGGCGGCGGTCAGCAGGCGATCAACAACCGCTACAAATGGGTTGAGTTTTCGGCGGAGGATGAGACGGTCTACCGGGCGCGAGTCCGAACCTCATTGCTCAACAAGGAAGTTGAGAAACTGGTTGGCCTGAACATGAACGGGGACCAGAAGCAAGTTCACGAAGCTATCCATCGGTACGTTGAAGAGTGGAACATCACCATCGAGGACGAGTCGGACGGCGAGCTTTACGAGGTGCTTCCTCCGCGAGAAGCCGGTCCCGAAGCGTTCGACTACGTGCCCACTCAGTTTGTATACGCCATTATCGGTACGCTCATCAATGAGCCATTTACCAAAATCGACCCAAAATCCTTGACGCCTGTAGAGACTACGGAAGAGACGTAGAGAAGCAACGGGGGGCGGATGGTAGGGGCAAGCTCAGACCGGATGAACTGCCAAAACCCCCGATTCAACTTCTATGGGCGCTCGATATGGACTTCTCGCCAATGCACCCTGACGTATGGGCGGACACAGACGCCGAACGCTGGCACTACTACTTGCAGCTAAGAGTCTCATACGAAGATGGCCGCGACATCACGAAGCGGCGTCGCGGAAACCCTGAGGCCACAAAGCAGGGTATGGACGCAATGATAAAGAAGCACAGCTAGGACGAACATGGCAGGCGATGTAGTCATTCGAATCACAGCCGTCGATGGTGCGTCCGCCGTTCTCAAGAAGATCGGCGACTCGGCGACAAAGGCTGCCCGAGACTTGGATAAGGCCGGTAAAGACGGCGGCAAAAGTCTTGACCAGATTGACCAGAGGGCCAAGAAGGCCGACCAGCAAATGCGCACCTTTGAGCGTACCAGCCTTGCGGTTGGTGCCGCTTTGGGTGCCACCGCCTTTGCCGTCATCAAGGTGTCCGCTGCCTATCAACAGCAGGAACGCCAACTTGCTGCCTTGAATCGCCTCTACGGCGATGCTGGCCAGCAGATGATTGCCTACGCCGAGACGATTCAGAATACAACCAAGTTCAGCAACGATGCGGCGCGTGATTCCGCCGTCGTGCTCAATACCTTGGTAGGGAATTACGGGCTTGCTACCGGACAGATCGAGCAGCTTATCTCTCGATCTGCCGATCTTGCTCAGTTGCACGGCAAGAGCTTGACCGAAGTAAGCCAGATGGTCAGCAATGCGCTTCGCGGCGAAGCTGAATACATCGAGCAAATTGGTGTTACCCTCAACCAAACCTTCGTTGCCCAGCAAGCCGCCGCTCGGGGCTTGGGGAACTTTATTTCAGACTTGACCGCTGCCGAGCAAGCCGCGTTCAGATTCACCTTGCTCATGGAGCAGACGGCAACGGCCCAAGGCTATGCGACGGAAACCGCCACCGGGATGCGTGGCGCTATCGGCTTGATGATAAACACTTTCGGAGACGTTGCGCAATCCGCTGGCGGCGCGCTCGGGCCAATCCGCGATCTTGCCGCCGAGTTCAATAACTACGCGCTCTGGCTGCCGCTCATTGGTTCACAGATGGGTCGGTTTGCCGCAATTCTCAAGAGCAGCATGTCAAGTGGAACAGCAGCGGCAGGGGCGATGAGCCTCCTTCGTTTCGCCATGAATCCGCTTGCCCTTCTTGTTGGCGGGCTCGTCATTGGCCTGGGGGCTCTAGGGATCAAGTACCTTGAAAACAAACAAGCCGCCGCTCAAGCTGCTGCTCAGGCAGAAGCTACCGCCGCGTCATTCAAGGTTTTGGATGATTCAATTACGCAGATGTACATTTCCGGTGATGACCGAATTGCCGCATGGGTAGAAGGGCAAAACACTGGCATCCAGACGGTACTCTCTGACTGGAACGCCTATGCTGAGAGCATGAAGACGGCTGGGCTAAACGATGTGCAGATCACGTCCTTGGAAGCCCTGGGTCTTGATGCGCTTGACGTATCGGAATACTTCACAGAGGCAGAAGCAGAACTCGTGCGGGCTCGTCACGACTTTGCCGAAAAAGCGATGATTCAGCCGGAAGAACAGGCGGCAATCAACGCATCTCTAGGTAAGCTCTTCGATCTTGCGAATAACCCGAATATCAATCTTGAGAAGTTCCAGTCCGAAACGACTGCCTTCTTCGAGCAACTTCAAATCGATCTGGTTTCCGGGGCAGTCCTCCCAACTGAAATCAACGATGAAATAGACATCTTCTATGACAGAATGGCGAGAACGGTTGGCAAAGTCAAGGACTTGATGGAAGACCTTGAGCTTGCGTTCCGTCTCGATGACCTTCGAATCGATGGCCTAGATCAAATTGCCGATGATGTCGAGGCGTTTGTCAAACTCACGGATATGGCGATTACCGCCACTGGTAAGAGCCTTGATGCAATGAAGGCTAAGGGGTCGAAGCCAGACGACCCACTCTTTAGCATTGCTGATATTGAACTAACACTTGACCAAGTATCTGTCGTTGAAGCATCAATGAAGCGTCTTGATGAAGCCGTCAATAGTGGCGACTTCGACAATCCAGCCATTACGAAGGCTATTACTGACCTCTACTTCGCCTTCGAGGCTGGAACTATCGATGCCGCAACGTACACGGAGGGGATTGCCGAGGTAGCGGCAGGACTAGATGATTTTACTAAGTCTGCCCTCGATGCCGCCGCCGTAGGACGAGCGGTAAGAGAAGGTGCTTTCGCTGCCGCTGACGAAATGTTTGGCCAAGCAGAGGCTATGCAAAAAGAGCAGGCCGAGCAGCGAGAGGAAATGATTGCCGCTGCCGTTCAAGCTATTGAAGAGTTCAATGAGGCTCGCGCCAGCTTCTTGACTTCGTACTACGAAGCCTTCCAGATGGACGACCCGGTTTCGAAGATCAACCTCTCCTCGCTTCGCAACGAGTTCACCGGCCTTGCTGGCGATGTTGCCGGGGCTGCGAGTCAGCTTGAAACAGTCTTCCGTGTCATTGTTGAGAACACTAATGCCATTGCAGGGCAAGCTCAAGGCGTAGCCGATTGGGCCGATGGCCTATTTGAAGTCGTTGATGGCAGTTCAAAAATTGGCGACCTTCTCGCCAATAACTTCATCAACCAGACGCAATACAACGATGCCCTTGCAGCACAGGGACAGATTCAGGAGTCGAATAACCATATTCAGCGTGACGTGCTGACGATTCAAGCGATGCAAGCTCCGCTCATTGCCGAACAGACCGCCGCCCTTGAAGCCCAGATGCACACGGTCAGCAACATGCCCGCCGAGCAGCAGCGGATTACGCTCGGCTGGATGGACGCCCAGACAGCAGGACAAGCATACACCTTGATGACCCAAGCTGCCCAAGTCGCGACCGGCGAACTAGGTGCGGTCGGTGAGGGTGCCTTCAAGAGCATGATCGAGGGTGCGGTTGCCGTCAACCCACTTCTCTTCGATATGCTCGAAACCATCGGACTCGTCTCGGGGACGCCGCTTGACTTCAAGGTGAACCTTGATGGCGTAACTGAGGGCATGTCCGAAATCGAGCGCCTGACGATGAGCATTGATGCGCTCATTGTGCAACTTGGCGGTATGCCGCCAGACATCAAGCTTGGCGTCAAGGTTGATGGCGAAGAGGAAATCTCGTCGGTTATGGCGAAAATCAACGAGTGGGGCGGGCTCGACAATACGAATCTCAAGGTTGGCGTCGAAGTCGACAACGAGGGCCTTGCCAACTTCCAGGGTATTGTGGATAATCTCACGAATCGTGACCCAATCGCGGTTCAGGCCAAGATTGAAATATCAGAAACCAACGCCGGACTTGCCAGTTTCCAGAACATCGTCAACAACCTTATGGACATCGAACCGGTCAAGGTTCCGGCCCAACTTGACCTTGCCGGAAGCATCGAAGACCCTGAGCCTATCATCGTTCCGGTCACATACGATGTTTCCGCCGCTGATCTGCCGACGATAGAGCCTATGGTTGTTCAGGTTTCATTCAACATCGATGCCAGCGCAATCACGAACGCGATGGCTGAATGGTCAATGGGCGGCGAGGTGCAGGGGCCAATCGTCAAGTTCCTCAAGGAAGATGGCGAGGTTCAGATGGCCCTTGGTGACTGGCAGGCCGTTGGGACGGTATCTGGGCCTATTGTCAGGTTCGATACGGACGCGGCCATCCCGCAGGCTTCTCTTGACCGATGGACTGGCATGGGTGCGGTTGGCGGGCCAATCGTGACCTTCGAGTCGAACTCGGTTGCTCCTGCGGAATCATTGAGTCATTGGACGGGCATGGGTGCGGTTGGCGGGCCGACTGTGACCTTCAAGGCTGACACGAGCGCCGTGGCATCCGCACTTTCAACGTACTCAGGGACTCGCGTTATCGGAACGCGCATTATCGATGTGGTCACACGCAGCAGCCCTGCCGCTTCGTACAATGGTATCTATTCGCGCCACGGTGGCATCCCCGGAATGGCACATGGTGGTATCCTTATCCATGCAGCAGAAAACAATCAACCAGAGATTGCGACGTTCGCCAACGGCGGAACGGCACGTCTCAGCCAAGAGGGCAACTACATGGTGCCGCCGCACACCCTTATCACGCCAAGTAATGTGCATCGTGGCGCTGGCGCTGGCATAACTGTGAATATCCAGACTGGCGACTGGTACGGCGGATCGCGGCCAGACCTCGATGAGTGGGCAGCGGATGGGCTCATTCCGGCGCTTGCCGAAGAATTCGGACGTGACGAGCGAGCATCCGGGAGAGCAGCATGATAATCAATGATTATGCCCCTTACACCGGATTCGGCGATGACTACACCGTGTCGGTCAAGTTCGCGTTCTTACATCCAGACAACTCGTTTCCACAGTGGACGAGTAGTGCGCGTATGTCCGAGCACTCGATCCGCAATAGCAACAAGACTGTCTCGCAGTTCCACGGACGCGCCCCCTACGAAATCACACTGCCGCTCTACTTTGCCAGCATTGATGACCTTGAGGCGCTGGACGAACTCGTAGGGCGCAGTGCGACGCTTCGCTACCTGTACGGCATCTCGAAACGCATTGGCGGGGCCAGAGAAACCATATCGGGACAAAACTACCTCAATCTTGAGCATACGATTCTCTGGTCTATCTCGAACGAGCAATACCAAATCAATGGACCGTGCGAAGCGAGTGTGACCTTTCGTCGTTCGTACAGCGATAGCGCTGTGGTTGGTGGATATGGGTTCGCGGTCTACGGTGAAGATGTGTAATCGCCCCCTAATGAAGATCTGTACGGAGAACTAAATGCCAAAGCCGACGATTGGGCAAAATCCGTGGGGGGCCACTCTCAACGATCATCTTGATGTTTCCCATAATATTGACGGGACACTGAAACCCCTGTCGATCCTCGCGGTCCAGGCCGGAGAGCCATCGTCCTCGACCGAAGGTGCCCTCTGGTACGACACCGATGAACCGGACAGCGGCGCGAGTGGCCCCTACGTATCCAGCGCCGACTACGGAACACTCGCCCTTGCGCTGACCGCCGCTGCCGCAGGCAGCCTGGTCATCAAGCGCGGCACGTACACGATCAGCGTACCGCTCGCGCCTGCCACCAACACCCATATCGAAATCGAGCCGGGGACGACGATTACGCAAACGGTCAAGTACACGCCGGTCTTCGACTGCTTGAACGTGGATGACGTGGTCATCCACTGCAACAACGCCCTGATGCAGTGGACCGGGAGCCGGGCCTACACCTTTGCCGGTGGGTCCGTGCGGGGTGACGACCCGTACAGCTATGGTGCGGCGATCTGGAGTAACGGCAACCGCAATCGCTTCTACGATGTGCGTGCTGCCGGGTTTACCTGTGGCGTTTACCTCTCGGCCTGGAACGGAACCACCCTGGCCGATTACGTTCACTTCGACAACGAAGTGCATGGCGTCCTCGTGGACAACGTGGACTTCGGCGTCCTGTTCGGCGGGCAGGTCAACCCGGTCCTGCGCAATATCCGAGGCTCGTACAGCCTGCAAACGGGGTCAGGCAACCCGCCACACCTGATCTATGTCACTAAGACGGGACGCAACCGGAATGTCGACATCGACGGGGCACGCGCGCTGAATGGCACCAGTGGCACGGCTTACGTGCTCAAAGGTGTCGACGGTGGCAAGGCGCTCAACCTGCACGCCCACAATTGCACCGGACTGCTGAATGTCGATTCGTGTAACGACATGGAGGTCAATATCAGCGCGGCCAGTGACCTCGGGGTGGCGGAAGAAGGGAGCATCACCCTCTTCGGGACGACCACCCGCTGCGCCATTGACACGCACATCGCCGCCGCCGACAGCACGACCGGCTACCGGCTGGTGTCGTTCGACACGACCGTCTCCGACACCATCGTCCGGCTGCGTGGCCGCCAACGCCAGCCCGCGAACAACGCCAATATGGCAGTGGCACTACGCGGGATGCGGAACACGGTCGAGTACGCCGTCAACAACCTCGACAACGCGGGCGCGGTCTACGCGACGGGTCGTGTGGCAGTGTGGGCGTTTGGAGGAAGTGGCCATACGATCCGTATGCTTGAGGCACGCGGGGTTGCCCAGGCGGTCATCGTCGATGCCGGGATTACGAACTGCGTGGTCGAGATCAATGCACCGCACATATCGAGCTACTTGACGGGAGCCGTACTGCTTATCAGC
>Ga0136611_10002752_pt1 | contig 12297 bp, 10 predicted proteins | sample AntDrymUQ2232306_2_FD_106645 | JGI IMG/M metagenome (GOLD analysis project Ga0136611, IMG submission 106645) | Polar desert sand microbial communities from Dry Valleys, Antarctica - metaG UQ223 (23.06) | ecosystem: Environmental > Terrestrial > Soil > Desert | place: Antarctica: Dry Valley... | reverse complement strand
CTTTGTACTCATCCGTGAAACTCCGACGAGTCGATCCCATCGCCTTTCCTCACCTTCAAGGTCGAGCGACAAACAATCCCTGTGTCAACCGAAGCGGGAACGGTCCAAAGACTCGGCCGGGGCGATGACGACGTCCGCGGGCGGCCCGTTCGGCTCGGGGCGGTCAACGACGTACTCCTCGAGCGGCGCCTCCACGTGTGCTGGGCCGAGCACGTCGGCCCCGGTGTCCGCGGACATCGCGACCGACGTCGTGCGCCGCGCCGCGGTCGACGCCGTTCGGGAGTCCGCCGCCCGTCGCCGCGGCGCCGGCCCGTAGTGGCCGCGCACCAGGGCCGAGTAGTCCTCGTTGCGCGATCTCGCCGGTGTGTGCATCTCTCTCACGCCCTCACGTTGACCTTCACGACGGCGTACGGGTCCAGGGTCAGCACGATCTGGCTGTCGGCGTGCAGCGGGGAACCCGGATCCACCCGGATGGACAGGTGTCCCGGGCCGCTCGACAGGACCTCGGCGAGGGCGTCGTCGACGACGACGACCGGGGGGAAGGTCGGGTCCACGCTGAGGTTGCGCCCCTCGACCAGCAGGCACGGCTCGCCGTCGGACGTCGACAGGCTCATGCCGTCGATCGTCGGCGCGCTGCGGGCGCGCCGGGCCTTCTGGATCTTGCGGGCGAGCTGGCCGTAGTCGAGGTCGACGTCCGACACGGCCTTGAGGTCGACCTTCTTGGCCTCGAGCGCCTCGAGGTCGTCGACGGAGCGCACGCCGATCCGACGAAGCTCCTTGCGGGTCTCGTCGTCGACTCCGAGCTCCTCGATGCTCGGCGTCGGCTCACCCTCGCGCAGCTTGGTGCTCGCGCGCACCTGCTGGTCGGTGATGGATCCCAGCTGGATGGTCAGCTTCGAAGCCCCCTCCTCCCCCGGCTGCGCGGTGAGGAAGCGGACCCGCTCGCCGTCGTAGGAGGGGAAGGCGTTGACGTCGAGCGCGACCTCCTTCACCGAGTAGCTCAGCGGCTTGTTGATCGCCTTCACCGCCAACGTCTCCCTCGTCTTGTCGAGCTCGACCACCAGCGAGTCGACGAAGTCCTCCAGCCGCCACGCCGCGTTGGCGCTCATGGCGGAGCCGCCTCGCGCACGGCGACCAGCCGCACGGAGTGGAAGACCGGCAGCGTGGACGTGGCGAAGTGGTAGAGCGGCGGGGTCCCGCCCAGCGTGACCTGTCCGTGCTCGTCGACGACGACGTCCAGCTCGACGGGTGTCGTCACGTCGCAGCCCACCACCGACGAGCGCACGCCGGCCTCCTCGTCGACGAGGTCGGGGAGGTCGGGCAGCAGCAACGGCACGAGCTCGTGCAGCGGCAGGAAGGCCTCGTCGAGCGGGCGGGAGGTCTCGTGCGCGGTCACCGGACGGCTCCCGCCAGGACACGAGGCTCCTGCGCCGGCGGCGGCGAGACGGGGCGCGGCGCGGTCGGCACAGCCATGGCGGCCGCTGGCTCCAGGCCCACCTTGGTGCTCCGCACGACCTGGTACCCCTCGAAGGCGTAGTCCCCGGTCGTGCCGGGGCTGACCGGGTCCGCGGCGCTGTCCCCGGTGGACACCAGGCCGAGCACGCGAACCGCCTCGAGCACGGGGAAGGCGACCTGCTCGAGGACCGTCGCGGCCACCTGGCCGAATCCGTCGACTTCCGTGACGCGCGCGACGGGGAACCGGCGCAGCGACGGCACCGGCACGACCCAGAGCATGCCCCGGGTGGAACGCGGTCCGTCGAAGCGCACCGGGACGACGGCGTCGCCGCCCTGTGTGGCCCGCCAGGCGGGCGCGGCGAACGCGGCGAGCGTCGCGGCGTCCGGCGTCGGCGTCCCGGGCCAGAGCGCGCACAGCTTCGCGACCTCCGAGACGCTGACCTCGAGGCCGCTCTTCATCCGTCCGGCGGTGGTGACCCGCAGCCCCTCGCCGTCCGGCGCGGAGTCGAGCCGGACCTCCATCAAGCCGTTCGCGGGCTGCTCGGCGACCACGACCACGGAGTACCGCAGCGTGAGGGCGATCCCCCACAGGGGTCGCTCCTGCGTCGGCGTGGCCGACGACCAGAGCTTGTTCCAGAACGGCCGGAACGCCGTCATGTCATGCAGCTCCACCGGGTCGCCCGTCGGCACACCGGAACCAGCGACGTGGCGGCCGCTTGCGAGCACCACCTTCTGCACGCTGGTGGCCTGGCGCACGACGCCCTCGCTGCTGCCGTGCGCGCCCTGCGTCCCCGGCCACCGCAGCTGCGCGAACACCTCGACCTCGGTGTCGGCCGGGACTGCCGACAGCTCGGTCGGGTCGAGGACCACCCGCAGCTCGCCGCCCGGCGAGACGTCCGTCAGCCGCTCCTCACGGGTCAGCAGGTCCCTCCCTCCGGGGTCCCGCACGACCACCGTGAGCAGGGACCGCGGCAGCGACGCGGTCGGGCCGCCCGGGCCGACGTCCAGCCGGAACCGGAGCGTCACCGCCCGGTCCCGGACAAGGACGGTCCGCGGCGCACCTGCCCAGGTGACCGGTGGTCCCACCACGGGGTGCAGGAGGGCGCGGCTGGCAGTCATCGCCCGAGCCGTGGGCCGGTGGGTCCCGCGGAACGAGGCCCGAACCGAAGCGGGGTGGCTGGCGGCGGTGTGGCCGGTGGCCGGGCTGGCGGTCGACGGGACCGTGGTCGGCGTACCGGCGGTCGCGGGGGCCGTGCTCGACCGCAGCAGCGCGAGCAGCGGCGCGAGATCCGCGTGGCCGCCGGGGTCGGGGGCCGGGGACGCGGCCGCCGCGGCGGTGAGCCGCTCGACCAGCGTCGAGCGGTCGAGACCGGCCAGCAGCTCCTGGACCATGCGGTAGTCCTCGCGCCTGGAGTCGAGGCGGTGCCGGTTGGCCGAGTTGACCAGCTCGGGCAGGGCCTGGAGGAGCGGTCCCGCCACGCTCGACAGCAACGGACCCACGAGCGCGGCGAGCAGGGCGTCGTCGATGCCGAACAGGAACGGGCGGGCGTAGCCGTGCACCAGCCGGTTCGGTTCCCGCTCGAGGGCTCGCAGCGAGCTGGGCGTCGCCAGCCCTCCGCCGGTCACCGACTGCAGCACCGACCGGAGCGCGGCGGCCAGCAGCGCGGCCAGCTGGTCGGTCCCGGCAGCCGGCGCCCCGGCCGTGGGCGCAGCAGCTCCGGCAGCAGCAGGCGCCCCCGCGGCCGCCGCCCCGGGCGGCGGGCTGAGCAACGCCTGCACGGCCGGGATCGCTGCCTGCACCAGCGTCCCGAGCAGGTCGTCGAGGGAGGCCGGACGGGTGAAGGTCTCCTGCGCGCTGCGGACGCCGACCATGCGCGGCGGGGAGAACCGGTCGGGACGACCGGTTCTCGTGCTCATCGCCAGCACCTCGGGAGGGAGGGGCAGCGACTGCGGGATCGCCGGCACGCGCCGGGGCGTCGAGCGTGCGGTCGCCCGCCCGCCCGGCTTGCCCGTGACCACCTGGACCAGTGACCGGGGCTCGACGACCGCGGCGTCGATGCGGTGCTGCACGCGGGTGTCGAGGTGCCGTCCCGCAGCAGCGTTGCGGAGCCACGGGGAGCTCCAGTAGACGTCGTCGAGGACGACAGAGTCGTCCTCCCGCCGGGCCGTTCGACCCAGGTGGACGCTGTAGAGCGGGTTCGTGCCCGTGTCGACGTCGAGCACGAGGCTGTCGCCGTCCAGGTCGAGCGACCGGAGCAGTGCGAGCGCCATCGCGGCCTCATCCCACGGCCTAGCGCGGGGCCGGCGCGGGTGCGCCGGCTCCGGCCGGCGGGAGCGCTCGCACGCCGCCGTCGGCGTACATGTTGGCGAACTGGTCGAGCTTGAAGTAGTCGGTCTTGAACTGGATGTTGACCTTCCCCTGCAGCTTGGCCGACAGGGTGTCGGTCGCCTCCTTCTGCGAGGTGTTGACCTGGATGTTGGTGTTGGTCATGTTGAAGCTGACGCTCGGCCCGCCGAACAGCGAGCTCAGTCCGCCGCCGTACTCCGCGGCCACCGTGGCGACGTTGACGTTCTGGTCGTTGTGGCTGGCGGTGCTCCTGCGGTTCGCGGTGATCTGGAACTCTACGCTCGCCTCGATCTGGCCCTTCTCCACCACGAGCCGGGTGACGCCCATGAGCAGCACCTCGCGGAGGGCGGCACGGTGCTCCTGGGCCATCCGGACCTTGGTCTCCATGATGGCCCGCTTGACCTCGGCGTCACCGGGGTCGACGGCGTTGCCCTCTGGGTCAGTCAGTCCCATCTTCATGGTGCCGTCCGGGCCCTGCTCCATGCTGAGGTTGTACTGATCCGACTTGGACTCCGCGAGAGAGACGAAGGACTCGTCGTCCTTGATCTTCTTGATGAAGTCGGCCGTGGACTTGGTCGCCTCGCGCATGAGCTTGATGTAGCTGTCGGTCTGGGTCTTCATCACCGACAGGTTGGCGTCGAAGACCGCCTTGAGCAGGTCCGCCACGAACTGGGGGAAGTCGACGGAGTCCACGAGCTCGTTGAAGGCCTCGGTGGAGCCCTCGAAGCCGGGCCGGTAGCCGTCGAAGCCCATCTCCTCGCCGGAGTCGGTGGCGAACGGCCGGACGATGCCTCGCCGGGCCCGCTCGCGATCGGCCTCCTCCTCGACCAGGTCGAGGTACACCCGCTCCTGGTCGGAGAGGGTCATGGAGTGGAAGGCCCCCATGGGGGCCAGGACCTCGACGGCCTGTGCCCGGGCCGTCGCGAGGATCTCCGCCTCGGTGGCCGGGTCGGTGTAGCTGGTCATGACGTATCCGCCTTCTCGTCAGCGCCGGGCCTGATCAGAAGTCCCATTCATCACGGGAGCCTGCCGACGGGGACGAGCCGTTCCCGTACGACGGGGCACCCGCGCCCACCGGCATCCCTGGCAGGTTCCCGAGACCCGGGATGCTCGGCATGCCCGGGATCGACGGCATCCCGGGCATGCTCCCCAGCCCACCGAGACCGCCGTCCGACGCGTCGTCCGCGTCGGTCAGCAGCGCCTCACCGTCCTCCTCCTCCTGCAGGATGCTCTGCGTCGTGATGAAGGCGTCGACGTCGCTGATGAACGCCGAGAACACGTCGTCCTGCTCGAAGTGCGACGGTGTGTAGTCGGCGATCGCGCGCATCAGCGAGTAGCCGAGCCGCGCCTTGTTGTGCAGCGCCGACGCCCGGGTGCGATGACCCTGCGCCGCGGCGAGCTTCTCGACCACCTTCCACCACGACCCACCGGAGGGGACGACGTGCTTGCGCACCTCGGGGTGGCCGAGGATCCGCTTGACGACGAAGTCCAGCTCCGCGTACATCAGCGGCGTCATCACGGTGGCCATGCCCACGCAGCTGCTCGACAGGTTGTACTGCAGGTCCTCGACCGCCTGCATGACGTTCTGGCGCGAGACGTAGCTGTCCGGGTGCGGGCTCATCTGGGCTCGCTCGAGGTAGCGGGCCGACTCCAGCATCAGGATCTTCCAGAGACCGCTGAAGTCGCTGTTGGCGGGGCCGTCTCCGGGCACCGGCTCCGTGCCCTGGTTGAACACCTGGCGGTAGAACGTTCGGCGCTCGGCGTCGTGCGTGACGGACATGAGTCGCGTCTCGCCCGCCTCCTCGTCCATGCCTGTGAACTGCTCCGAGAACACGTAGTTCTCGAGATCGCGACGCAGCGTGCGGTCCTCGACCGCGAAGCCGTCGCGGAACAGGTGCCGGTGTGTGAAGTAGCGGACGGCGTCGAACACGCCGAGCTCGTCACCCAGGGTCATCACGTAGTAGAGCTGCGACGCGCACTTGACCGCGGCGGTGCTGATCTGGAGCTGAGCGGCATCCTCGACGAAGAACTCCACCTGGAACGGGTCGTCCCTCGTCGCGGTCCGGACCGGGATCTCGCCCGTGGACGTCGCGAGCTCCGCGGCGAAGACCGGCAGGATGTGCTCGGCGTTGTCGAGCGTCAGCCGGCCCGCGGGGAGCGAGCGGATCCGCTCGTACAGCACCTCCCGGAGGTCCGGGGTGAGCCAGTCGAGCTTGGCCCGCTGGATGAACGGGTCGTACTGCTGGTTGCGGATCCTGCTCTCGATCAGCTTCTCGAGCTGCGGCTCGAAGCTGTTCTCGGTGATGCTCAGCGACGCCTCGCGGACCGCCTTCAGCGTCTCGCCGTCGTCCTCGTCGATGTCGTCGACGTCGAGGGCCCTGTCCTCCACCCACTTTCGCGCCGCGCCGAGCAGTGCGTACTCGACGACGTCCGGCACACCGCGGTCCCCGCTGGTGAGGACGTAGTTCACCGCGGCCGTGGTGTTGGTGATCCCCATGGCGAGGGCGGCACGCGCGATCAGCAGGTCGCGGATGCCGCGGTGGCCGAGGACGGTGCGCTGGGCGAAGTCCAGCTCGTTCCAGCGGTCGTCGACCTCTGCGTCGAAAGCGTTCCGGACCTGGGCCAGCTGCGGGTCGGCGTTGAGGACCTCCTCGACCGTCTTGTCCTTGCTGCCGATCTGCTGCGCCGCCAGCACCGCGCCGAGGGACCCCTTGCGCCAGGCGGCGAGGACAGGGCTGGCCGGCGCGCTGCCGGACCCGCTGTTCCCACTGCTGTTCCCGCCGCCCGTCGACCCGCCGCTCGAGGCCGCCACCGTCGACGTACCGGCCGACCCTCCGCTGCCCGAGGTGGAACCCCCCGGCGATGAGGATCCGCCTGACGACCTCGAGGACGCAGCGACAGCGGCCCTGCCGTGCAGGCGCGGCGACAGCTCCACGCGGGACCAGGAGGTCAGCGTGTCCTTGGGCTTCCCGTCGACGATCCTCCGCCGAAGCAGCTCGTCGAGGACCGTCAGCTCGCTCTTGACCCGGTCGTCCACGACCGAGGTGAAGCCGAGCATCGTCGCGTGCGAACGGCGCATCTTGAAGCGCCCCGTCGCGGGGATGACCAGGCCGTTGGACGTCGATGCCATCGCGATCTCCTGCGTGCTAGTTGAGCGAGCCGAGCAGCCACTTGAACGAGTCGGTGAGGTTGACCAGGCCGTAGCCCGCGTGGGGGCTCCGAGGGCGCCGGTCCACGCGGTCCGACGTCTCGCGGAGCAGGTGGACCACGGCGGTCGCGGGGAGGTCGTGGCCGTGGTCGCGTGCCAGGGACTTCATCAGCGCGACGGAACCGGACACGAACGGCGCAGCCTGCGAGGTCCCTGACGCGACCGCGTACGTGCCTCGCGCGTAGGAGCTCAGGACGTTGACCCCCGGCGCCACCACGGTGATCGGTGCCCCCCACGACGTGAAGCTCGCCACCGAGCCGTCGTCGTCGACGGCGCCGACCGCGATCACTCCCGGCAGGGCACCCGGGTAGTACTTGGTGTCCGTGCCGTCGTTGCCGCTGGCCGCGACCACCGTCACGCCGCGCGCCAACGCGTAGCGGATCACGTCCGCGTGCGGCAGACCGCCACCGGTGTGGCGGATCCCGAGGCTCATGTTGATGACGTCAGCGCCCTGGTCGACGGCCCACTTGATGGCCGGGTTGATGTTGTCCACCACACCGGCACCCTGGACCGTGTCGCCGTCGCGGAGCGTCGCGAGGACCCGGACCGCCATGAGGCGGCAGCCGGGGGCAACGCCGGGGTCCATCCCCCGACCCTCACCGGCCACGATGCCGGCGACGTGGGTCCCGTGGCCCAGTTCGTCCTCGGGATCCTCGTCGTAGCCGAGCGTGTCGCCGATGAAGCCCGCCGTGTCGAGGCCCTCGAGGTCGACGAAGTCCGCCCGGGCGACGACCTTGCCGCGCAGCTCGGGATGGGCCAGGTTCACGCCGGTGTCGAGCACCGCCACCGTGACGTCCGACCGCCCGCGGGTCAGCGCGTGGGCGAAGTCCAGCCCGGTGAGCTCGGCGCGCTGTCCGCCGACGCTGGCGGCGACCGCGAGCCGGGGAGGGGCCACCGGGCTCCCCGCTACGTCCAGCTGGTGGGCCGACTCGACCTCCGGCAGAGCTGCGACGGCAGCGACGACCTCGGTCGACACGGACGCGTCCGTGGACAGCACCAGACGGTACGTCCGGTCGAGGCCGTGGTGGCGCTCCACCTCGGCCCACTCGGCGCCGGCGGGCTGGTACTCCGAGGTGACCCAGAACTCGAGCCCGGCCTGATGAAGCACCGCGTCGACGGCGCGCGTCAGCGAGAGCACCTCCACCGACTTGTCGCCGATGAACGTGACCCAGTACGGGACGGGTTCAGGGAGGCGGTGCCTCAGCTTCACCACGAGGTGGCGCTTCACGCGGCCAGTCAAGGAGGGGGCCGAGACGTGGGCAATGGGCAGAACTACCCATCGGCGCTCGCACCCTGCGAGTGCCCGTCATCCGACCGGCTCGAGAACGTCTGCCGCACCGCCCTGTTCGGGCACCAATCCCAAGGACTGCCCCCGCTGGACAGCCAGCAAGCGGTCGTGTGCGCCAAGCTTCCGGTACACGTTGCCGAGGTGCCGGTGGACGGTGCGCTCCGACACCTGCAGCCGGCCGGCGATGGAGCGGGCCAGCAGCCCCTGGCTCAGCAGCAGCAGAACCTCCGTCTCACGCGCTGTCAGGCCGGCGCGGGTCGTGGCACTGTCGATGACCGGGGGCTGCATGCGCATCACGACCCGCTCAAGCGCCGCCAGGGCCCGGTGGGCGCCGCTGATGCGGCGGGTGTCCTCGTTGCCGAAGGGCGTGTCCCGCCCGAGCACCAGGAGGCTCCGGACGTCGCCGCGGCAGGTCATGGGCAGCTCGGCGAGGTAGGGCAGGGCGAAGGCCTCGAAGACGAGCTCCCGGCACGGACTCGCCTGCCACCAGTCGCTGAGACTGGTTCCTGGGGCGACGGCCTCGCACTGCGAGACGGTGACCGTCCGTGGGCCCTCGGAGCCGTCGCGCCACAGCGCCACGGACCAGCCGGCGGCAGGGACGTCGAGGTGCGCGTGCGCGAGTGCCGGCGACTCGAAGAGGCCGGCCACGGAGGCGCACAGGCGGGCACGCGCACCGGCCCCCTGGTCGACGCTCTCCAGCACCTCGGCGACGACGCGGAGGGCGGTGGAGGCAAAGGCGCTGGGCTGCCTGCAGGCCATGGCGGCTCGATCATGATCGGCGGAGCCTGCACCGTACTGAGCCCGAAGGAGTCGTCGCAACCATGTGTGCACCGGCAACGACCCGTGCGGCCCTCCAGCACCGCTCGTCCGAGCGCATGTCCCGGAGCCTTCTCTCCATGATCGCCGAACGCAGCCACGGTGCTCCCGAGCGCTGCGTCGTCCGACGCCGCTCGACGGACGCGCTCCGGCGCGTCGATCCCGGGGGCATCAGGCGAACGACTTGACGGCTCATGGCGACCACAGGTGCGGTCGCCGCCGCGACACTGCTGCTCGGCGCGGGGGCGGTCGCCGTCGCGCAGATCCCCGGCACGGCGCTGGACGACCGGCGGCGCGCTGCGGACGTGCGGGCTCTCGTGCAGCACCTCAGCAGCGGTCTGGACCCGGCGGCGATCGGCTCCTACTACCGCCGGTGGTGCCGCGTCGGCGTGCGCGTCTGAGCATGCGCGGGATCGGCCTGACCGGCTCCGCAATGTGACGGATGCATGACGTTCGGTCCCAGCGGGCAGGCCCTGAGGGGTGACCGTCCCTGCCCGCCCCTTCCGACCGGCGTCGCCCCGAGCAGGCCATCCCCGGCGCGCCCTGCTCGGTCGCTCGGCGGCGCTCGACGGGCTGCGAGGGCTGGCGCTGGTCTTCGTGGTCACCTACCACTTCACCTCGAGATCCGGCCCCTTCCCCGGCGGCTGGATCGGGCTCGACATCTTCTTCGTGCTCTCGGGCTTCCTCATCACAGGCATGCTGCTCGACGAGCGGCGCCAGCACGGCCGGGTCTCGCTGCGCCTGTTCTACGCCCGGCGCGCTCTGCGACTGCTGCCCGCCCTGCTGGTCATGTTGGCGGTCTGGATCTGCGTGCTGCTCGCCTTCTCTGACACCACCTGGATCGCGGCCACGCCGGCCGGCGACGGGACGGGCAACCCGGTCGAGATCGGCCCCGCGCTGCAGCAGGTCGGGATCGTCCTGCTGTACGGCGTGAACTGGGTCTACGCGCTGGGCAGCGGCAATGCCCCGATCGCCCACCTGTGGTCGCTCGCGGTCGAGGAGCAGTTCTACCTGGTCTGGCCGTTCGTGCTGCTGCTCCTCGTGAAGCTCCCGGCGGCCCGGCGCAGCTGGCCGGTGCTGGTCCTCGCCGCGGTGTCCGCGACGCTCCCGTTCGTCTACTACGACGGTGGCGCGGGGAGCGACCGCATCTACTTCGGCACCGACACGCGCGCCGTGGGGATGCTGCTGGGGGCCGTCGCCGCCCTCGCCTGGCACCACCGGCGCAGCGAGGGCAGGGCGGCGTACGCCCCCACTGCCCGGGCGTGGGTGGGCTGCGCCCTGCTGCTCGGCTTCCTGTTCACGGTCGGCAACATCCCGCTGAAGTCCCTCGCGGGCCCGGCGCTCATGGCGCTGGCCGCCATGCAGGTCGTCCCCTACCTCGTCGAGCACCCGGCGTCCGCGCTTGCCAGGTTCTTCGACACCCGGGTCCTCGTCTGGCTGGGCGCTCGCTCCTACGCCATCTACCTGTGGCACTACCTGTTCGCGACGTGGCTCCACCCGCTGTCGCCGTGGCTCAGCATTCCCGTCGGGGTGGGCGCCTCCCTGGCGGTGGCCTGGTTGTCGTGGCGCTTCGTCGAGGCGCCGGCCCTGCAGTACGCCAAGCGCTTCCGGCCGCGGGCGCCCGAGCCCGCCGCGGCCGACGCACCCCTGCCGTCGCGCGAGCTCGTACGCGCCGCGGCCTAGTCGCCCGCGGGGCGACCGACGGGCTCACGACTCAGCGCTACTGACCGGCGAGCGCGCGCAGGAAGCTCTCCCCCACCGGTACGGCGACCGCTCCCCCGCTCGAGCCCTGCTCGACGATCACGGCGAACGCGACGGACCCCTGGAAGCCGATCATCCAGGCGTGGGTGCGGGGCGGCGACTCCGTGCCGTACTCCGCCGTCCCGGTCTTGGCGTGGACCGGCGCGCCCGGCACGTCGGCGAGCGCGCTGGCGGTGCCTGCGACGACCACCTCGCGCATCAGCGACTGGAGGGTCGCGAGCGCCGCAGGGTCCGCCGTCGGAGGTGCCGTCGGCGCCGGGCCCGGTTCCGGCTGCAGGACGAGCCGGGGTGCCAGCCAGGACCCACGGGCGATGGTGGCGGCGACCTGAGCCATGGCGGCCGGGCTGGCAAGGAGCTTGCCCTGACCGATCATCGACGCCGCCTCGTCGACGGGCGAGGCGGGCACCGGCACGTCACCGGCGAAGACGTCGACCCCGACCTGCCAGGGCACGCCGAGGCCGAGCGAGGTGGCCGCGGCGGGGAGCGCAGCCGGTTCGACCCGGTCGGCGAGGCCGACGAAGGCGGTGTTGCACGACTGCGCGAAGGCCGTGCGGAACGGCACGGCGCCGAGGGCGCCGCCCTCGAAGTTGCGGAACGACCGGCCGTCCACGGTCGCCGTCGGCGGGCACGGGACGGAGTCGTCCGGGCGCAGCCCGGCCCCGAGCAGGGCCAGCGTCGTGACCGGCTTGAACGTGGAGCCCGGCGCGTAGCGGCCGGTGGTGGCCCTGTCAGCCCCGACGGCCGGTGTGTTCGCGACAGCCAGCACGTCGCCGGTCCCGACGTCCAGCGCCACCAGCGAGGCGGTGTCGCCGTCGGCGCCGGCGAGCGCCGCATCGGCCGCCTGCTGGACGGCGACGTCGAGGGTCAGCTGGACAGGCTCGCCGGGGACGGGCGCCACGCGGAACAGCTCGACGCGCCGGTCACCGTCGACGCGCTCGACGGTCACACCGGACGTGCCCGCGAGGCGCTCGTCGTGGCGGCGCTGGACGCCGGACAGGCCGGCCACGTCACCCGGGACCAGCCGGCCGCCCGACTGCTCGACGAGCTCGGCGGTCACCGGCCCGGCCGTGCCCAGCAGCGCCCGGGCGAACTCCCGGGTCGGGGCGAGCGGCCGGGTCGACTCGCGGAAGACGGTGCCGGGCAGCGGCTGCAGCTGCGCCCGCACGGCGTCGTAGTCGCTGCGGCGCAGGACGATCACCGGCACGAAGGCGTCGGGGCGGGCCGATCGGATCCGCTGCTCGAGCGGTGCGGCGTCGACGTCGAGCAGCGCTCCGAGAGTGCGGGCGAGGCCGGCCGGGTCCGTCGCGCGCGACGGCTGCACCCCCACCTCCACGACGGGTGTCGGCGCGACCAGGGGCTCCGTGCGGCCGAGGACGTCGGCGCGCTCAGCCGCGGTGCGCTCTGCGACCAGGAGGTCGGCCT
>Ga0136611_10002751_pt1 | contig 12298 bp, 11 predicted proteins | sample AntDrymUQ2232306_2_FD_106645 | JGI IMG/M metagenome (GOLD analysis project Ga0136611, IMG submission 106645) | Polar desert sand microbial communities from Dry Valleys, Antarctica - metaG UQ223 (23.06) | ecosystem: Environmental > Terrestrial > Soil > Desert | place: Antarctica: Dry Valley... | reverse complement strand
GGCAGCGGCGCGCCCGGCGTAGATCTCCGCCTCACGGGCGAAATTTATGGCCGGTTGCACATGAAAATGCGTGAGCTGGGCTTGGACCCAAACGATACCACCCCCCGCGAACTGTATCAGGCGCTCCTAAATCTAACGGCGTTACACGATCAATTTTTGGCAGCCAAAATAGGCATAGAAAATCCCCGTGATCCAAAGTCAGTATTGCCCGCGGTTGTTAATCTTGTTAAGCGCATGCACTTTCCCCAACAAGCCTGTTCATTAAAACACGTGGCTGCTAAGCGTTTATTAAAGGATTCTCCCCCTAAGACCCTTATGAAACTACTCAACTACCGATCGGTTGATTCATTATTAAAACGCGAGTCCACGGCTATGCTAATTACAGTCGCGAGGCACATTGAACCAATAGCTTGGCAACAGCATTTTGTCTTGTCCTATAAAAAACTGCGTTCTAGTGACTTTGAAACTAGAAACATAGAAATTGCGTACCTTAGTCAACAGCGTTGGCAGCCAGTCGCTAATGCCTATTCGCACCAAAAAGCTCCTATACTGCATTCCTTAGAAATGGGATTTGTCGCGGTGTTGCCGTTACCTGGAAAAACATGTGACGGTTTGACTGTCGCTAGCTTACTGCTAATACTAAACTACATCAATGACATTCGTGTTCACAGCACCTATATTAAATTTCATCACATGCGATCAGGTTTTGGTAATCTGCTGACGCAAACTTTTGCGCGTGGCTCAACTAATCACGCCAGTTTAGCTGGCCAACCTATTCACTGGCGGATAATCCACAAATATTATGGCAGTCAGACGCGTCTTGCCCACCCAGAAATCTTTGAACCACATATTCAACCAGCGGATCTAGCGTACCGAAAAGCGGAAGCAGTATTGTACAGAATCGAACCCGCGCTGCATTTTTGGCATGATCTTGACTACGTAGGTTTGCCTCAACCAGATGGGCCGCTGAGTTTTAACCTTGCCGATATGGCTATGAATTTGCTAAACAGAATACCCCATGAACAACGGGTATCGTATCATATGCGAGATGCCGTTTGGAACGAAATATATAGCCGCTATATTGGCCAGCGTAACTTAGAACTTCAAGTATTGCATCAGTTAGACCAGCAAGTAGCCGCGGAACCATTCGTTGTGGCCGATATGGAGTTCGCATGACAAAACCCATGCAACCGTTACAGTATGCCATTTGTGTGTCTGGTGCGGCCAGCGGTGAGTCGGTAGAGAATAGTCATAGTTTAGCAACCAGGCTGGGGGCAGCTATTGCCCGGCGTGGACACGTAACGACTACGGGGGCTACTGTCGGTTTGCCTTATTATGCCGCCAAGGGCGCTAAAGAAGCGGGGGGTATGAGTATTGGATTTTCCCCAGCCAGTAGTATACGGGACCATATGCGGCGCTACCGTTTGCCCAGGGAATATTTCGACTTTATAAATTTTACTGGTATGCAATATGTTGGCCGGGATGCCCACTTAGTCCAATCGGCGGATGCCATAATCACTGTAGGCGGACGTTTTGGCAGCCTTCATGAGTTCGTAACGGCCCTGGAGGCACATAAACCCTGCGGCATCCTGACTGGCAGTGAGGGCGCGGCTGACATTATTCCTGAACTTATGAAAGTACTTGAGCCGCCCCGGGAGCATTTAGTAATTTTTGATGACAACCCAGAGAATTTAGTTCAGCGGATTGTAGACTTGCTTGATCATGAGTATGCTGACATTATTGAGCAGATTAATCGTAATGAGCATTGGTATTTAGATGGAAAGCATAATGGGTGAAACAAAATATAATAATTAGCTCCGGTTTTATAGCCATACTTTTCGCGGCCTGGGCCGGTTGGTCATGGTACCGGCACAACTACAGCCCAGTTGCCAACTTTGAGCAGTGCGAAAAGGCCGGTTTCACGGTTAATGCAGGTATCCCCCGTGTTTGCAGTGCCCATGGAAAGCACTTCGTAGAATAACTATACTTCACGGCTGGATGCTATAATTCACGGATGGGGAAGTTTCAGATCAAGTCCGATTACGTACCGACTGGTGATCAGCCGGCGGCCATTGATCTGTTGACTAAAAACCTACGCCAAAACGCGAAAGAACAAGTGCTGTTGGGAGTAACTGGGTCAGGTAAGACGTTTACCATGGCCAACGTTATTCAGAACATGCAAAAACCCACCCTGGTTTTAAGCCACAATAAAACCTTAGCGGCCCAGTTGTATGGCGAATTTAAGCGTTTTTTCCCCGACAACGCCGTCCATTATTTTGTAAGTTACTTTGATTATTACCAACCAGAGGCCTACATTGCCCGGTCCGATACTTTTATAGAAAAAGACAGCCAAATTAACGAAGAAATTGACCGGTTGCGTCACGCTGCTACCGACGCGCTATTAACCCGCCGCGACGTTATTATTGTGGCCAGCGTTAGCTGTATTTATGGTATTGGCTCGGTCCAAGATTATGGCGACTTGGCTGTGGTATTACATAAAAACGAGCGCCGGGTTCGTGACAAATTGCTACGACAGTTTACAGATATCCAATACGAACGTAATGATATAGATTTCCACCGTGGCACGTTCCGGGTCCGTGGCGATGTTATAGATGTATTCCCAGCTGGTGAAGAGGCCGCCTATAGAATCGAGCTATTTGGGGATGAAATTGACCGCATCACCCAGATAGATCCACTCACTGGCGAGGTTTTGCGGAGCTTAGACGCGCTTAAAGTCTTTCCCAGCAGCCACTACGTAACGCCAGGCGACAAGCTAAAAGTAGCGTTAGGACATATAGAAAAAGAACTTGACGATCGGCTTAGATTTTTTAAAAAAGAAGGTTTGCTATTAGAGGCCCAACGTTTGCAACAGCGCACCCGTTTTGACTTGGAGATGTTGGCAGAAACCGGTTTTGTGAAAGGTATCGAAAACTACAGCCGCTATTTAACCGACCGTGAACCCGGCGAACAGCCCGCCACCTTGCTGGATTATTTTCCGGACGATTATTTGCTGTTCGCCGACGAATCACACATGACATTGCCCCAAGTCCGCGGTATGTACAATGGTGACCGGGCCCGCAAAGAAGTCTTGGTAGAACACGGTTTCCGCCTGCCTAGCGCCCTGGACAACCGCCCGCTGACCTTCACGGAATTTGAACGTCACATCAATAAAATTGTTTATGTTAGCGCAACCCCGGCCGAGTACGAACTATCCCGTAGCTTAAAACCACCGGTGCAGCAAATTATCCGCCCGACCGGCCTAATCGACCCACCCATAGAAGTCCGCCCCATTGAGGGCCAAATAGATGATCTTATCGCCGAAATCAAAGCAACTGTTGATAAACATCAGCGTGTACTGGTTACTACCTTGACCAAGCGCATGTCCGAGGATTTAACAGAATACCTAAAAGACTTAAATATCAAAGTTACCTATTTACACAGCGATGTCGACACGCTGGACCGCACCGATATTTTGCGTGATTTGCGCCTGGGTGTGTATGACGTTGTGGTCGGCATTAACCTGCTACGTGAGGGCCTGGACCTGCCAGAAGTCAGCCTGGTAACCATACTCGACGCCGACAAAGAGGGCTTTTTACGGAGCGAACAAGCTTTAATCCAAACCGTTGGCCGGGCTGCCCGCCACCTAGAAGGTCGTGTCATTATGTACGCTGACCGCATTACCGGCAGCATGCAACGCACCATTGACGAAACCACTCGCCGCCGGGCTATACAACAAGCTTATAACCAGGAACATAACATCACTCCCACCGGCATAGCCAGCGCTATCCAAAAAGGCATGCGCCCGGATCTGCCAGAAGAAGCCAAAAAAGCCAAACTTGATCTCAAAAAAATCCCCAAGGATGAGTACGGTCATCTCATAAAAGACCTAACCGCCCAAATGGAACTGGCCAGCGCCAACCTAGAATTTGAAAAAGCCGCCGAACTCCGCGACATCATCACCGACATAAAAACAAAACTGTGAGTCCGAAATTCTAAAGCTAATTCATAAATGATATAATTACAGCAAATGTCAGAAACAAAGCACCATGGTATGCAGCATTGGTTTGAAGTCTATTTGCTGACCGATCAGCTGGAAAAAGAAGCTTGGCAAAAAATATTGCTTGGAGTGTCGCAGTACATTGGGTTTTTAAAAAGCTGGAAGCTAGTTGTGTACATAGAAAACAGTACCATCAAGTATTTTATAGGTACCAATAAAGACGTGAGTTTATTGTCAAATAACCTAGAGGGTATTGTGCTCCGGCCGGTATCGCCTGACGTCATGGCTTGGCCCCAAACGATTGGCAAACAACGTTTTGTGCAGTTTGTTGGCGGTGGTAACTTTTTAGACGTAAGGGAAAAGTACCAAGTCAAGCGTCACCTAGAGCTGACCCACATTATGTGCACCATAAGAACACTGAACCCCCAAAAAGCCCACGTTAGTGTCAAGTTACTATTTAAAAATGTAGCTGGCCAGCATTCCGTGGCCACCAAAACGTTACTATTTTTGCCCGCCGCATTACTAAGTGTAGACTTTGTAGCCAATACCAAATACTTGCGCCGTAAACAACCTAAATATTTAGACATTCAAAAATCGTTGCACATTATGCAGAGCGAAAATTCGAATGCGATATTCGAAATAGACACCTTCCCGTTTTTGCCAAAAAACTACTTTTTGCCGCTGCAGAATTACGACTTTGACAAGCATTCTTTTATTATTGGCGCCAGCGGCAGTGGCAAATCTAAACTGATAGAGCTATTTATAAATAGTCTTAGTAAATCCAGTGGTCTCAAACAAAACTACCGGATTATAGTTATTGACCCGCACGCCTCTCTAGAAGCCGACCTAATGCATATCCCGGACAGTACTGTCGTAAGCTTTAAAGGCCAGGATGATGGCGCCGAATTATTTGGTGGCGCCGGCACTGACATATCAGCAGCTACCGAACTAACCGGTACACTATTTAAATCCCTGCTAGCTGATCAGCATAACCCCAAAGTAGAGCGGGTCCTGCGCTTTAGCTTATTTGTGCTCATGACAGCCCAGGTAATGTCTCTGGATAAACTCAAAAGGCTATTAACAGATATTGAATTTAGGAATCAAATTTTAAGCCACGTCCAGGAATTCGTACCCGCCAACATTGTAAAATTTTTCCAAACTGATTTTAATGAGCTGCGAACCCAAAGCTATAACGAGGCTATTTTGCCCATTGTGTCGCTGGTAGACGAAATGCAGTTGCAACCATCGCTCGGTGAGCAAAATGAAAATACCCTGTCACTGGCTAAAATTATTAATAGCAATTTCTTAACCCTATTTTCTCTTAATAAAGTCAGTATGGGCGAAAAGGTAGTCAAAACCGTCGCCGGACTTTTGATTCAGCAGATATTTTTACTGGCCCAAGCCAGGACTTTTAACCAAAAAATTATTTTGATTGTTGACGAAGTATCAGTGGTGCAAAATCCAGCCCTGGCTAGCATTTTAGCCGAAGCGCGCAAATATAACTTGTTCGTATTTTTAACCCAGCAGTATTTTGGCCAGATCGAAAAACCACTCCAAGACGCTATTTTTACAAATGTGGCTAACTATTACGTGTTCAGAGTGTCAGAAGAGGACGCCCGGGCGCTAGAGGGAAACCTGACCATTGAAATACCCAAAGAAATACTACTAGCCGAAAAAGCCAAAGGCAGCAAAGAAACAGAAGTCCGTGTCAAAATGTTAACAGCCCTGAATATTAGGGAGTGTTTTTTGCGCTTAAGCAGCGACGGTCAGATTTTGCCCTGCGTAAAAGCCCGGACGTTAGATTCTGGACCACCAGGGGAGACAAAAACACAACCTGGCCTAAGTGCTTACAATCAGCCCATTCAGAATATTCCTACAAAGTTTATAGAAGGTTCAGCACCAGAAATGCCGGCTGTCAGTATGCATCCGGCTGCTCAGACTCAAGCACCCGCCAATTATTACGCAAATGATCTAATGGCTGAGGGCGAAGTACGGGCCCTGTTGCAAAAAACAGCCAATAAAACAGGTAATGCCGCTCTTGGTAATGCTCCAGAGCTTGTTTCTTCCAAACCAATGACACAACCGGTACAACCGTCTTTACCCTCTGCCGTAAGCCAGCCCATAAACCTAGCGTCTTTACTTGCCAGCCAATCATCCAGCCGTAAAAAAATAGTTAAATAAGGAACAATATGGACGCCACAATTGCCAAACAAATATTAGACAAAGTTATCGGCCAGGTTTTTGGTTATCAAAACCCCTTAAGCCTAGAACAAGCCATGCAAAAATTTGCTTTCGATGTCCGTTTGCCGCAACAAGTATTTGACGTAACTACCAACGAACCAACTTGGGCGCAGTCAATAAACCCCAGTAAATTTATTACCATGAACAACGCTCATAATCGAAGTGGCCAAGATGATTGGCTTTTGCCTAAAAGACCTCTAAATAGCATTCAAGATATTTTGAGTGCGTGGGGTGAAACTAACATTATGGCAACTGAACGCCAGATAGAATGCAGCAACATAGCTGAATCTGATAATATTTATAATTCCGAAAGTGTTTACCGTTCGGTTGACATTACTTTGTCAAAAAATGTGCTTTTTAGCGATGCCGCAAATAAAAGTGAATTCGTGGTAGCGTGTCAGCGTTCTAATGCGCTTAGTTTTTGTGTGAGAGTTGAGGACAGCAAAGAATGTTCTAACAGCTTCAACGTTATTTGGTCCGGCAAGGTAGCCAATAGTTTTTTTGTCCAGGACTGTTACGATTTGACCGATTGTATGTTTTGCTCGCATATGACCAGCAAACAATATTGCATTGCTAACATGCAATATAGCGAAGAAGAATATCGTAAAATTAAAGATATGGTTGTCCGCTGGATCCTTACTAGCTAGAAGTGTTATACTAATACGAAATGGCAAAACTGACACGGGATGAAGTATTAAAATTGGCTCAACTGGCCCGGCTTCGGCTAACGGATGCCGAGGTGGATCAGTTTACAATTGAAATAGAAGCGATATTGGGATACGTCGAACAATTACAGTCAGTTGATCTTGACGGGTTGGAGCCAACCTACCAAGTTACCGGGCTTACCAACGTTATGCGACCTGACGAGATTATAGAGTATGGCGTAAGCCCGACCGATCTTCTGAAAAACGCCCCAGCCACCGAAGGCAACCAACTAAAAGTAAAACGGATGCTCACATGAGTCACATGTCCTTAAGGTCAAATGTCTATAATGCTAAGACTGGTTTTTGTCGGGCTTTTGGCACAAAGGCTGAGGGTCTTCTGTGAGCCAGTGGCAGCCAATATCCCAAATAGCCCAAGATGTCCAAGCTGGTCGCGTTACGGCCATGTCGCTTGTCGAACAAGCGCTTAAAACAATAGACACAAAACATGAATTTAGCGCAATAATTATTGCAATAACCGACCGGGCTAGGGAGCGTGCCAAAGAAGTTGATGAGCGGATTGCTAAGGGCGAAAAAGTGGGCCCATTAGCTGGGGTGCCTTGCATAGTCAAAGATAACTTTTTGACATTTGGCGTGGAGACCACGGCAGCCAGTAATATATTAAAAGGCTTTAATGCGCCGTACCAGGCCACTGTTATAAACAAATTAGAAGCCGCCGGGGCCATTGTGGTCGCCAAAGCCAATCTAGACGCTTTTGGCCACGGCGCATCGACCGAACATAGCGATTTTATGATCACCAAAAACCCCCATGACCAAACACGAGTGCCAGGTGGTTCATCTGGTGGCCCGGCCGCCGCTGTTGTGCTAGATATGGCGCCATTCGCACTTGGCACGGACACCGGAGGTTCCAACCGCCAGCCAGCCAGCTACTGCGGATGTGTTGGTTACCGCCCTACCTATGGCCTGGTTTCCCGGTCGGGCGTAGTGGCCATGGCCAGCAGCGCCGATACCATTGGCCCGCTGACTAAATCGGTTGACGATTTAGCCTATGTGCTTGATGTCATTGCCGGAAAGGACCCGCTAGACAGTACCACCATAGACCGCGACACCGCCGGGTATCAGTTGACAGCTGGCAACCTGCATCTCACATCTCAAAAGATCGGTGTCATCAAGGAGTATATGGGCGAAGGCGTAGATCCTGGAGTCAAAGCTGCGGTACAAAGTGCCGTCAGCAAACTGCAAACCGCTGGTGCTGAAGTTCAAGAAATCAGTTTGCCATCATTACCGTTAGCCCTGGCGGCTTATTACGTATTGGTACCGGCAGAGATTAGCAGTAATTTAAGCCGCTACGATGGCCAACGTTATGGTTACAGTGACGCCAGCGTGAGTAGCCTAGATGACAGCTATAACCAAACCCGAAGCCAAGGTTTTGGCCAAGAAGCCAAGCGCCGTATCATGATTGGCACGTACGTTCTTAGTAGCGGATACTACGACGCCTACTACAAAAAAGCTCAAAAATTACGCACTAAACTCATCAATGAATTTACGAGTGCTTTTAAACAAGTAGATTTTTTGGCCGGTCCGGTCGCGCCTACCACCGCCTTTAAGATAGGTGAAATGTCGAGCGATCCATTGCAAATGTTCTTGGTAGATATTATGACTGTTTCGGCGGCCCTGGCTGGCATACCAGCCATTAGCTTGCCGGTTGGAAGCAGCAATAACATGCCAGTAGGCTTGCAGTTTATGGGCCCACCACGTTCTGACCGGGCTCTACTGGCCTTATCAAAGACAGCCGAGGAGGTATTGGCGTGAGACTGTCACACATTATTGGCATAATCGCCGGAGCAGTAATCTTATTATCTGTAACCACGCTTATTCTTATTAAAAAACCCAAGAAACTAAAAGCTGATCGTTTTATGGCCAGCTGGAAAGAATTACAGTGTTATTGCAAAGACAAATCCACCTGGCCTAATGCAGTATTACAAGCTGATAAACTGTTTGACGCAGCCCTGAAAAAACGGAAATTAAAAGGCAAAACCATGGGTGCCCGCATGGTATCTGCCCAGCGACTTTTAAGCGATAACGACGCTGTCTGGTCGGCCCATAATTTGGCCAAAAAAATTACTAAAGATGCCACGTATAATCTTAAAGAGTCCGATGTTAAGGCCGCGCTGATGGGGTTCCGCCAAGCCCTAAAAGACATTGGGGCGTTTCCGGCGGCCACCGTGGAACAGGAAAAGAAACAAGTATGAAAAGTAGTATTCAGTATCAGTCACGAAACCCAGTTAGGATCTACGGTCTACTGACCCCACTATTTTATATGCCGGTGGTTATGCATGATTGACCCAAAAATAAGGGCACAGTATGAGCCTACCATTGGCATTGAATGTCATGTGCAGTTAAAAACAAGGACAAAATTGTTCGCGGCCGTTGCCAACGATGCACGTGACGCTGCTCCAAATACACTTATAAGTCACATTTGTTTGGGCATGCCCGGCGCATTGCCGGTTTTAAACCAGCAGGCGATTCGTTTAGCCATGTTCGCTGCCTTTGCCCTTGGCACGGAACCGCAAAAGTTTAGTAAATTTGACCGCAAACACTATTTTTACCCGGACTTGCCCAAGGGTTACCAGATTACCCAGTTTGACCAACCCATAATACTGGGTGGTCACGTCGATATAACGCTGGACGGCCAAACCAAGCGTATTAATTTGACTCGTGCACACCTGGAAGAAGACGCCGGTAAAAGCACCCACCCCGGCGCTAAAGATTATAGCTTGGTAGATTTAAACCGGGCTGGCACGCCGCTACTAGAAATTGTCTCTGAACCAGAAATTCATAGCGGTGCCGAAGCCAAAGCCTACGCGCACGAGTTGTATTTACTAATGCGACACGCCGATGTATCGGAAGCCGATTTGTTTTACGGCAACATGCGGTTTGATGTCAATGTCAGTGTTAGCAAGACGCAGGAACTTGGCACTCGGTCAGAAACCAAGAACCTCAATAGCTTCAGGAGCGTAGAAAAGGCAACGGATTTTGAAATTAACAGACAAATAGAACTGTTAGAAAAAGGCCAATCGATTGTTCAGGAAACGCGGGGCTGGGACGACGCCAAACAAAAAACCTTTAGCCAACGTAGCAAAGAAGACGCCCACGATTACCGCTATTTTCCTGACCCCGACATTCCGCCGGTTATTATTACAAATGAATCTATCGCTGACATCAAAAAATTAATGCCAGTACTCCCAAGCCAGCTGCGTTTACGCTTGCAAGAGCTTGATTTGGACTCATCATGCGTGGAAACATTGCTAGAGGAAATGCCCGCAGGACAGCTAATTGCTGGCCTACTTGACAGAGGGTGTAATAGCAAGCTTGTCAAGCGTATCGCTAACTGGCTGGTCAGCGACGTGCAAGCCATGCTTACTGGCAGTGGAACAACCTGGAAAACCCTCAAGGTTGAGCCCCAACATTTAGTCACTTTGGCAGAAATGACGGCCGCCAACCAAGTCAGCTCCACAGGAGCCAAAGTTGTTTTGGCAGAGATGTTGCTTACTGGCAAAGACCCGGCCCAGATTGCCAGGGACAAAAACATTTTACAAATGTCCGACGAGTCAGAAATTGCCGATATTGTAGCCCAGGTTTTACAAGCCAATCCTAAAGGCGCAGAAGACGTCAAAAACGGCGAAATGAAAGCCGTCGGCTTTTTGATTGGCCAAGTCATGAAACTCTCAAAAGGCAAAGCCAATCCTACTCTTGCCCAAGACTTAATAAAGAAGCAACTCGGGATTTAGCGTGGTACAATTTGGGGATGACAAAAGAAGTTAGGAAGGCAGTTATAGCGGCGGCGGGATTTGGAACTCGGTTTTTACCTCAGACCAAGGCCATGCCTAAAGAAATGCTACCAATTGTTGATAAGCCCATTATCCAGTATATCGTAGAAGAGTTAGTGGCTGCGGGGATTCAGGATATTGTAATAGTTACGGGTTACCACAAACGATCAATCGAAGACCATTTCGATTACATTAGTGGTGACCTACGAACTAATTTGGAACAAGGCAATAAGACCGAACTGCTAGAGGAAACCCAAAAAATATCCGATCTGGCTAATTTTGTATATGTCAGGCAGAAGGGCCCATATGGTACGGCTACACCGCTGCTAAGCGTGCAACATTTAATAGGCGATGAGCCATTTATATATGTCTTTGCCGACGATCTAATTGTGGCCGAACCTAATTGCTACTTACAGATGATTGATTTATATCAAGAGTTGGGCGGAGGAGTGTTGCCCTGTATTAAGTTGACTTCAGAAGTGCAGTACGACCGCTATGGAGTTTTGGGTGGAGAACTGGTGCGCCCAGGTGTTTTAAAAATGAGTAGCATTGTCGAAAAACCAGGTATTAAAGATGCGCCAACAGATTTTGGTAGCGTAGGCGGTTATTTGTTAACCCCAGACGTGTTTAATTATTTAGAAGCTGGAAAACAAGCCCTGACGGGCGATCAGGAGTTTTACCTGACCGATAGTGTGCTGCAGCCCATGCTAAAAGATGATAAGTTGTTATTTGGTTGCCAAATTCAAAACAGTGTCCGGTATGATACGGGCAATAAATTAGATTACTTAAAAACGGTGGTTGATTTCGCACTAAAGCATGATGATGTTAAAGATGAGTTTCGTGAATATTTGATAAAAGTGATACAATAAGTAACACACTATGGAAAATGCCGAACAAATATTAGTAGTTATTTTAGCCACTATGCTGGCCATTTTTTTATTGCTGGGTATCATGGCGGTTATTAAACTCATCCAGCTTATGAATTATTTGAAACAAATGACAGAAAAGGCCGAAAAGGTAGCCGAAACCGCTGAAAATTTAGTTAAGAAAGCGGCCAACGCTGGAAATCTGTTAAAGTTCGCGGCTGGTCCTGCGGCGGCGCTAAAGTTGATTTCGACAGTAAGTGGGCTATTTAGTAAACGTAAAAAATCAAGGAGTAAATAATGAGCAACAAACGAAACATGGCTTTTGGTACTTTAATGGTGGCAGCGGCCGGCTACGTTGCCGGTTTATTGACGGCACCTAAAAGTGGCCGTGAAACCCGCAAAGATATCCGCGACAATGCCCTTAAAGCGAAGGGTGAAGCTGAACGCAAGCTTAAACAGGCTCACAGCGAGCTGACCAAACTGTTAGACGAAGCTACGGAAATCGCCAAAAATTCCAAAGATAAAGCTGGCGAAGAACTGAAAAAAGCCGTAGAAAAAGCTGACGCCATACGCCTAAAAACTAAAGTTGTACTGTCGTCTATTCATGAAGGGGATGCTGGAGATGATGATCTGCACCAAGCATTAGAAGACGTTAAAGATGCGATTAAGCACTTAAAACAGTATGCAACCAAAACCAAATAG
>Ga0136611_10002750_pt1 | contig 12299 bp, 9 predicted proteins | sample AntDrymUQ2232306_2_FD_106645 | JGI IMG/M metagenome (GOLD analysis project Ga0136611, IMG submission 106645) | Polar desert sand microbial communities from Dry Valleys, Antarctica - metaG UQ223 (23.06) | ecosystem: Environmental > Terrestrial > Soil > Desert | place: Antarctica: Dry Valley... | reverse complement strand
TTCATAGGCTGCCTCGCCACGTTCCTTGAGCTTGAAGGCCTTGGCATGGGTCACGACCGAGGCCTGGCCCGGTTCACCGCTCTCGATGTCGGCCAGAGGGAGCTTTTGCCAAACGCCGAGGTCGAGCCCATCGTCGTCCTCCACGCTCAGCCACAGACGTGTCCCGGCGCCGTCATCCATCAAGTGCTCATGCCACTTGTAGCCGTTCTCGTCGCAAACCATCGTGCGACGGACGAAGAAGTCCTTGTCGTCAGTCTTGACCAGGTCACCCGCTTTGAGAGCCCAGAATTGCGCGTCGGAACCGAGGCCTCCAATGTCGGCGAAAGGATCCTTGGGGCGCCGGATTTTGGCGACCGGCTCGCGGCTGCCACCAATCCAGCCATTGCGTTTGGCGATAACGACGCCGCCGGCAACCAGCAGCACGAGAACCATGAAACCAAAGAAGTCCACGCCACACCTTTCAATGCACGCACACGGCGCATCCATTCGGAGCACGAGCGATCGCACCTTCGAGCCGGGACGAGGCTAGTGGAAAGTCGGGTCGACCTCTTGTTGCGGTCGTCATTTGGTTGCGGCCAGTTCCGGGTGACTACTCTTGGCCGAGCACACCTGTCGAAGCAGACGCGGAGGTCCGGCAATAAGCACGCAACGCTCTGCCTCGTCGACCTCGGATTCCTCCCCCCCGGCTACTCCAGCGCCCACTGCCTCCGAGGAGGAGGTACGACCGAACGTATTCCGCCGGTTGGCAGCCGAGAGAACCCGAATGCGCCGTACAAAGGGTTTGCGGCATGTCTATCAGTCATTCATTTTCGTCCTAGGCGCTCTTTTCATTGGGATAGGCATTGGCCTCGTGGTGCTGCCCGGCCCTTTAACTCTTCCGCCGGTCCTTATTGGCTTGTGGATCTGGTCCACCGAATTTGCCTGGGCCGATCGGTTTTTCGACTCGTTCAAGGCGAAGGGCAGAGAGGCATGGACAAACGCCAAGAAACGTCCGGCGGTTTGCTCACTGGCTACCGGCGCCGGACTTCTCGGGGCGGGGGCTGCGGTTTGGGCGACCAAGCACTTTGATCTGGTTGCCAAATTGAAGGACATTGCCAGCTTGTAGCGGCGTCTGAGTGGCAGGCCCGACAACTCCCGCCACGGCCTCCCCCCAGGAGGCAGACTGACGCCATGACCGAGTCGCTGACGGAGCCGGACGCTCCGAGCAAGAAGCCGCTCCCGTCGCTGATGGCCGGGGCGTTGGTGTTCTTCACGGCTGGATGCGTGCTCGTTCTCGAGATTCTCGGAGCTCGTCTGCTGGCACCTTTTGTCGGCGTTACCCTCCGCACCTACACCGCCATCATTGGCACGGCCCTGGCCGGCATCAGTGTCGGCACCTGGCTCGGCGGCAAGGCTGCAGACCGCGTCTCGCCTCGTCACTTACTTGGCCCGTTGCTCATGCTCGGTGGGGCAAGCGTGACTCTGATGGTTCCCACCATCCGCCTTGTGGGCTCGGGCGAGAACTCACCGGGAACGCTCAGAGTCATTATGATTGCCGCCGCTGGTCTGTTCTTGCCGGCAGCGTTGCTCAGCGCAGTAAGCCCCACGGTTGTCAAGCTTCAGTTATCGAGCTTGGAACGCACCGGTTCAGTGGTCGGCCGGTTGTCGGCGCTGGCAACCGCCGGCTCCATCTTTGGCACCTTCATAACAGGCTTCGTGCTGGTTGGAAGGTTTCGACTGACGCACATCACTCTCGCCACCGGCGCCCTGCTCCTCGCCGTCGGCTTTGTCTTCGTACTCACTACGTCGCTCGGGAGATTCAGGCAGGCGACCCTCACGGCCGTCGTCGTGGCGGTCGGGCTCTCGTCGGTCGGATTCGGACTCGCCGGTGCGCAAGACGAGTTGTGTGACCGCGATACCCCCTACTACTGCCTGCGCGTAGTCACCGACACTGCTTCGGCATCAGGACGAACGCTCCTGCTCGACACTCTGTCTCACAGCTTCATAAATGTTAATGATCCGCTTGATCTTCGTTTTTGGTACGTGCAATCCATGGCCACCGTGGTTGACAGCGTCGAGCCCCCGGGTGGGGCGATCTCGGCGCTTTCCATCGGCGGTGGTGGACTGACGATTCCTCGCTACGTCGCCGCGACACGACCCGGGTCTTTCAACACTGTTCTCGAGGTCGATCCTGCTGTTATCGAAGTTAACGAGCGACAGCTGGGTTTGGAACGTAGTCCCTTACTCGACGTGCGAATCGGAGATGCCCGGGCCAACGTCTCGCGCGTCCCCGACAGTTCCCAGCAAGTAGTTGTCGGCGACGCTTTTGCCAGTGAGTCGGTGCCGTGGCACCTGACAACAACTGAATTTCTCGCGGAGGTGCGTCGAGTCGTTGCGCCCGGCGGCGTCTTCGTTATCAACGTTATCGACTACGGCCCACTCGATCTCGCACGGGCCGAGATCGCTACGATCAAGCGCCACTTCAACGACGTCATTGTTCTCGGCCAGCGCGGGGAGCGGGACGAGATCTCCGGAGGGAACGTGGTTGTCGCTGCCACACCTGGAGAGTTCGATGTCGCCGGGCTCGAGGAGGCGCTGGCGAAGCGCGTGCCGCAGACCGTCACCCTCCACGGCGAGCCATTGAATAAGTTCGTCTCAGGCGCCCAGGTGCTCACCGACGACTTTGCCCCAGTCGATCAGTTGATAACCACGCATCAGTAGAGGGCTCGGCGACCCTCCGCTACACGAAGTCGCTGCGCGCTCCCTCGAATACCGCTGCTCTTACGCCCAGCGCCGCCAGCTCGTCGAGCATGGCAATCGTGTCGCCGACGACCACAGACAACCCGCCGGATCCCGTGCGCGTGAAACGCCCATCGACGGCCCAGCGACCGGCAAGCGCAGCAACCGTACCGGCGGCGGCGGCGGGTCGGTCGAGCGCTCCCAACACAATCGCGCTACGCACTTCTTTTTGCCATCCACGTAACTCGACTCTGATGGCGCCGATCATCCCCTCTGGGTGGGGGCGGCGAAGCATTGGTAACCACTTGGTAGACCGGTCGCGGCGTGTTGCTGCAACGCGCGCCGACGAACGAACAACCTCGGGAAATCCGGCCAACATCAGGACTGGGTCCGCTAGGGCGGCCTCGTAACAGTCAAGGCCCCCAACAGGGTCGGGAAACCAGCAGAGGGCGCGGCCAGAGCCGCCTCGCCGCTTCTCCCAGCGTTGGTTGCGCCAGTCAAGGCCATCGCTGCGTAGTGCCTTGTGATGCTGGCGGGCGCAAGCTGGGCCGCCGGTTCCGAACTTTGCGACATGTATCTCGTCAATTACGTCGAGCTGGGAGGCGCCGTGACGGGCGAGTAAGCAAGTGAGCCCTGGTGAAAAACCTGCGCCTACAACGAGCGATCGGTTGGCATTCGTCGCCACCGGGTCGAGCGCCAACAGTTCCTGCACAGTCTCCAAATCGTCGGAAGTCGACACCACATGGCACCCCGAAGAAAGGGCGGCCTCGGCGAAAGCGCGATGATCAGTCGGAGCTGTCAGGACGACTAGATCAAGACCCGCGCATCTCTCACGGAACCGTTCGACCCGTGTCTCCTGTCGCAGGGCGTTCACGGTCAGAGCCTCTGCCGGAGGACCCAAGGAATGAGCCGCTTCCTCGGCCACCGAAAGATCGTCGTCAACCAGCAACAGTTCCTCGACGCTCCCGCCGGAAAGCAGTTGGCGAGCAACGCGGCTTCCCACCGCGCCGACGCCCAAAACAAGAGCCCGCACGTTTACTTGAGTTCGGGCCCGGTCAGTTCCCGCCAGCCACCGTCCTGGGGCGGGGTGTCCGGGTTGCCCCGCGACCGCACAAACGCCGCAGCAAGGCCGGCGGCGGCGACAGCAATGATGCTGCGACGGAGGGTTAGCAGCATGTCAGCCTCTCTTGATCAATCGGGGCGGGGAGTGAGTGGGGCTAGAAGGAATCGAACCTTCGACCTCAGCATTATCAGTAATCACCGGCTGTACGACCAGCGCAAAAGGTGTTTGCCCTGGTAGCCACAGGATGCCGAATAACGAAAACATGAAAATGCTTGGGTCTAACGATCCCTTGCTTTGACCTCCTTTGACCGGATATTAGGCCCCGGCAACACAATGCGGTGACGTCTGTGGTGCGACCCAAAGGGTACGGAAACAATCGTCCCGCCGTGCGGTCGATCAGAAGGCGAGCGAAGCCGGGGTGAATACACCCGGAGGCTGGCGGCTGTATCACCTGACTCCCACAGGCGCGTAACCTCTCCTCCCTGCGGAGTTGGTCGAGACCGACGGATACGCTGCTACAGCGTTATCCGGCCGCCGGAGGCCAAACTGAACATATCTGAGCCTAAACGGGTACTGAAACGGCCGTTCGGATGAATGTCTCTCCATTGCGACGCCTGTCTGGCTTCCATGTCGACACCTGCCCGCTGCTCGACTCCTCCGGCAAGAAGGGCGGCCAACCCGTCGTGCAGTTCGGTTTTTGATGCGGTGGGGATACTGGTCCAGCGCTCTTCGAGCTCGGCCCCCTCGGTGTTCATCCAGACTGCGCCTTCGGTGGCTCGGACCAGTCGTTTTAGGCCATGCGCAAGACCGGCTGCGTAGCCCGTGCGACCGACAGCGCCTTGGCAAGTGACGGCGAATATCCGGTTCGGCAGTTCGGGCTCGACTTGTTTCACTATTTCCGCGACTTCTACGCCAGTGAGCCTGCGCTCACTGCCGTGGCGATCAAACACTTCAAGATAAGAAACACCTTCAACAACCACACCATGGCCAATAATTGCCATGGAGTCCGGGACCTTCCACGCCGAGCCCACGTCATAGTTGCGAGCGTAGAGATGTAAAGAACCGAACTTCGGGTTGTGACCCAAGTCGATCGTACCGTTGGGTAGGCGGGCAACTTCGATGTCATCGATCACTTTTACTTCTGCTTCAGCAGCCGGCTGGAGATACTTTGATCTCACCTCCTCCTCGCGAGCCGCGTGCCACGCGTACGGTTTTTCCTCACTTGCACCGGTCCAATTCGACTTCCTCGGTGTTACACCTCGCATAGACCTGAGGGTATAGGGACCGTCAATAGTGCAGTCGCAGGACCGGTGCGCTGCGACGGGCAAACGTGGCGAGCCTTCGGCTATCACCCGAACCAGGTAGCGCCTGTGCGACCCCATTCTTCGTCGGCACCGACCGTCCAACGTCACCAGTCTCGCAAACACATGCTTGCTCGGCTTTACCGTTGTGGAATCGCGCGATTGATGCGACTGTTTCGGTCACGCAAGTTTCGACCTAGTAAGTGCTGGGGTCTAATAACGACCAGCGCAAGCCGCTAAACAGAAACTGTCAGCCGACCGAGCGTATAATCGCTGGTCAGCGGGCATTTCTGTGGGGCTAGAAGGAATCGAACCTTCGACCTCAGCATTATCAGTGCTGCGCTCTAACCGACTGAGCTATAGCCCCCTTGAGCCACCGTGATCATAGGGGCCTTGCCCGCCGTCATTTGGCGAAGGCCCCTACTGAGCGACAACTCCGGCCGCCTGGACCTCGATGAAGACCACCAATTCTTAGGCGCCGACCTGCCCAAATCGTGGTCCTTGCCCTGACCGCTAGCCGGCCGTTTTCACGCGGTGGGGCAGGCCAATGGTCACGTCAACGTTGGGCGAGTAGTGGACGAGCGGGTCCCCGGACGGCGGCGGCAAGCCTGCGCTGGTGATCAGCGATTCCTTGAGTTCGACCACTTCCCCCCGGTGCAGCGGCCACGGTTCGTGGAACGCATCGGCGTAGTGCAGACCACGACTGTGGGCACTGAACAGAGTCCAGCGGGCGGTCAGAAAGTGGTCCAGCTGAGTGAGTTCCGCGGCAAGATATTGCTCGCCCATGCGGATAGTCGCATTACAGAACGCCTCGGCGGGTCCCGGCCACCGTCGCGAGCTTCGATAAGTGATCAAGTCGTCCTGCTGTTCGATGGTCATCGTGCTCCAGACGTACGGTAGGCGATAGGTGACCTTCGCCGTGACGACCGCAGCCAGACGGTCGGCGTCGAGCGAGAAGAACCAGATGCCGCTACGACCGGTCCCGTCGGTGACGTAGGTGCGCACATTGGTCTCCGGGAACCGGGCTAGCCAAGGCACAGACGGTAAACGGGGCAGTCCGACAACGATACGGAACGGAACGAGGCCCACCCATGCCCGATTCTCGAAAGGCTGCACGGTCAAGCCGGGAGGCAGAAGGCGCTGCACATCGTCCACGTCGAATGACCAGTGAAGAAACGTCAGCCGTTGCCATGAGTGCTCCATCACCGGATGAGCAACGTTCATGATTGCTCGGGCCGAGTACGCCGGCTCCACGCCTACAGACCGACCAACCCGGCGTCTGCCGGTCCGCTGCCTTCGTTGCTGCGTGAAACAAGTTCGAGTCCTGATGGCTCCTCCGAATTTACACGAACAACATCACCGTCGAAGAAACCCTTGTAGCCGTTGTCCATATCCAACGGCAGCGCCCTAACCGTGTGAGTACTTCGCCGGCCCTGACCCTCGTTGACGACCGTGGAAGCCACGTAGCGGATCACGTAAGTGCCGGGCCAGTTCTTTCGACTGCCTACGCGAAACGGTGCGTAGTGCCCGGCGCGATCGTGCTCGGATGCCTTGAGACCGGTCGGCGAATGCGCTTCTCTTCTTCCTGCTTCGTCATAGTCGAGGGTGTACACGCGCAAATACCGACCGTCGTCGTCCAGCGGCGCGGCCAACTTCGCCGCGTGCCTGAACCGCGTTCTCGGCGTCGAGTTCGAGAGGTCGCCGGGAAGATTGCCCCCCGGGCGCTTCCATTGCTCGCAGGCAATCAATTGAGCAAGGTTGACAATCGTTTTTGTCATCACTGAGTCTTCACGCAGGTTCAGCTTGAAATTCATGGGGATTTCCCCGGCATGTACCGTCACTTTTGTCATGACCTGCACGTCAGGTGAAAGGACACCGCTTTTCGAGCGGCTCAACACGAACCCGTCAACTGTGACTGCGCCGTCACCATCCTGGAGGGCGCTCAGAAAAGCTTCACCGCCGTCCCTAAATAGCCCTTTGAAGAGTTTTCGGAGCCTTCTGGCCAGCGGATCAGAACTCAGCATGAATGCATCCGGCAAGGCGAAGGGACTGCCGAACCAAATTGCATTGTGTTTGAACGGCAGATTCAGGTCATTCAGATGGGGTGCGCCGGCATCCATCTCCATGGCTCGCTGGGCCAATTCGCTGGGAACGTAAAACGACTGTGTCTGCAAAGTGGCGCGACATTCCAGGAGACGAAATACAAAGTTGGACGCCATAATGCCCAAAAGAATCGGTCGACCCCGAGCGTCTGTTGGGTACCCCGAGGGATACCTGTCGATCGGTTTTGGAAGTCTCCTCTCGCGTAGATACTGGCTAAGCGGCCCTTCCAGTGGTCTGTTTGCTGCCACTCGTAGGACCTCGAACGCCGAGGCCACGCCGGCCAGCGCTCTATCAAGAATGCGCAGCTGGAAAACTCCGACGTCGGACGGACGACCCCGTGGCTCACGAATCTTTCCTCGTCCGGCGGCTTTCTCGTATTCCCGGAGCCGGGCGTAACGGTCGAGCCCTTCGACAACCACGTCCTGCAAGGTCTTCTGAGCCACAACCGCACCTCTGGCGTCACTAAAGGGCCAGTCGTCTTCCAAATAGGCGCTTCCATTGGCGACGCTGTAATTCTGAAGCGTGCCCCAGAACTCCTTTTCCGAACAACCTCCGGGAAAACTCAGATCGGACATGGCCGGGATCCTAAGAGGCCCTGTTGGCGAGCACCAAGGCGCTTGAGCGGGACGACATGGCGCAAACATAAAAGGGCCGTGTTCGAAGGAACAACTCGAGGCAACCTGAGCTGTCTCGGACGGGTGACCTATGGCGAGGCGTACCGGGCTCGAGCCTGAGCGCGATGGGTACCGACTACGACCGTGACAAGGGACGAGTCGTTGTTGGTCGTGTACTCGATCAACTCGGCGCCATTCGCTGCGGCCGCCCTTCGCGCTTCACCCTCGCCGCCTACGACGGCGGCCAGCGCAGCCGCGTCGGCAGCGGTCTGCGCTTGGGTGTCTGCAGTGACGGCATTGCCCGCCGCTACGACCAAATACATGGCTCCGGCCATTATCAAGAGGACGCAAGCCATCAGAGGCAATACGGAACCGCCTTCTTCTCGCCGAAGGCGCACTTGTCGGGACTGATCCATGGTTGGACCCCTCTTTCTTCTACTTACAGAGGGGGAGGTGTCAACCGCAAGGGTTAGGCGGGAAGTGTCTGAACTTCGTCAACATTGAGAATAGGCGCAACTGACGCGACTACCTGACCGGCGTCCAGGTTCATGACGCGAACGCCCGTGGCGTCGCGACCCTGCGACGAGATGTCGCGCACGGAAAGACGCATGGTCACGCCTCCTGACGACACCAAAACGAGGTCGTCGTCGAGGCCGACCATGAAGGCCGCAACAACATGGCCGCGGTTAGCCGTAAGGCGAATGCCACGCACCCCTTGGCCGCCACGCGTCTGTGCGTTGAATCGCTCGACCTTGGTGCGTTTGCCGAACCCGTTGTCGGTCACCATCAAAATGTCAGCATCGTCACGAGCCACATCGCAACTCACCACAATGTCGGTGTCACGCAGCTTCATCCCTCTGACGCCGGCGGCGTCGCGCCCCATGGGACGAACGTCGGCTTCGTTGAAGCGAATGGTCATGCCTGAATCAGCAACCATGAAGACGTCGTCGTCGCCATTGGTCTGGATGACCTTCACCAACTCATCGCCGTCTTTGAGACTTATGGCGATGAAACCGTCGCGGCGCGACTTGTCGTACTCGGCGAATGTGGTCTTTTTCACCTGACCCGATCTGGTGGCAAAGAACAAGAACTTGTCATCGTGGTACTCACGAGTATCGATGATCGCTTGAATTTGCTCACCGGGTACGAGGGGCAACAGGTTCACTATTGCCGTGCCGCGAGCTGTCCTGTCCTTCACGGGGATTTCGTGCGCCTTGAGCCGGTATACCCGGCCCCGATTCGAGAAGAACAACAAGAACGCGTGCGATGTTGTGTGAACTATGTCGGTGATGAGGTCTTCTTCTTTGAGTTTGGCCCCCTGGATGCCTCGCCCACCCCGGCCCTGTGGTCGGAACGTGTCAGCAGGCATGGACTTGATGTAACCGGCCTTGCTCATGGTGATGACGTGAGGTTCGTCGTCGATGAGATCTTCCACGCCGATGTCGCCCGGATCAAAGATGATTTCTGCCTTGCGGGGCGTGGCGAACTTGGCTCGAATCTCGGCCATCTCGGTCTTGATCACCTCGCGCAGAACCTCAGGATTGTTGAGAATCTTCTCGAGGTCGGCGATCGTTTCACGCAGTTTGGCCATCTCTGACTCGAGATCGCTTTTTCCTAAACGGGTGAGCTGCACCAGACGCATGTCGAGTATGTGCTCGGTCTGCTTCTCGCTGAACTCAAAGGGCGCCGCCAAGAGGGCCTGGCGGGCGCCATCGCGGTCGGCCGAACCACGAATGGTGGCGATAATCGCATCGATCATGTCGATGGCACGCAATAGGCCCTCGACTATGTGAGCGCGGTCACGCGCTTTCGTCAAGCGGAACTCGGAGCGACGCGTGATTACATCGACTTGATGCGCGACATATGCAACGAGGCAGTCACGCAGGTTGAGCGTTCGGGGAACGCCACCGACCAACGCAACCATGTTCACGCTGAAGCTGGTCTGCATGGGCGTGTGCTTGTAGAGGTTGTTCAAAACAACGTTGGCGTTGGCGTCGCGCTTTAAGCCCACGACCATACGAGTGGTAACACCGGCTGAGAGGTCATCGACTTCTCGAATGCCCTCCATCTCGCGACCATCGACGAGGTCTTTGATTTTCACAGCGATGGCGCTGACCGACGTCTGGTACGGCAGCTCGGTGACAATGATCTGGGTACCCTTTTTGCCTTCGACGATCTCGGCCACAGCTCGCTGGCGGATGGACCCCCGCCCTGTTCTGTAGGCGTCCATAATTCCCTGGCGTCCGAGTATCTGCGCCCCGGTTGGGAAATCGGGGCCCTTGATGAACTTCATCAGATCGTCGGGCGTGGCGTCAGGGTTCTCGATCAAATGCGTCACTGCATCGATTACTTCGCCAAGATTGTGCGGGGGGATGTTCGTCGCCATGCCGACGGCAATACCCTGACTGCCGTTGACCAACAGGTTGGGGAAACGGGCTGGAAGTACAGTTGGTTCTTGGCGATCCCCGGAGTAGTTGTCCTTCCAGTCAACCGTTTGTTCGTCGATGCCTGCCAATAGATGGTTGGCCAATTGCGACAGACGGCATTCGGTGTACCGGGCCGCAGCCGGCGGATCATCGGGCGAACCGAAGTTGCCGTGTTTGTCGACGAGTACGTGGCGAAGGCTGAAGTCCTGCCCCATGCGTACCAGTGAGTCGTATATGGCCGAGTCGCCGTGAGGGTGGTAGTTCCCCATGACTTCACCGGTTACCTTGGCACACTTGACGTGAGGCCGATCACTGCGGAACCCCATGTCGTGCATGCCATAAAGGATGCGGCGATGCACCGGCTTGAGCCCGTCGCGCGCGTCAGGGAGCGCCCGCGACACGATGACCGACATGGCGTAATCGATGAACGACCGTTCCATCTCGGCTTGGATTTCGATCGGCTCGATCCCCGAGCGCGTCTCTCCGATAATTTCGTCGTCGGGCATTAGGCATCCACCTGGGCGTACGTGGCGTTCTTCTCAATGAAGTTACGCCGTTGCTCGACGTCGTCGCCCATCAAGATGCTCATCATTTCGTCGGCAATAGCGGCTTCGTCGGCACTCACCTGGAGGAGCGTCCGTTTTGTATGGTCCATTGTTGTCTCACCAAGTTCTTGAAAGTCCATTTCGCCCAGACCCTTGAGTCGTTGGAAGTCGCCCTTGTGAGACGGATGGTCCCGCTTAAAGATGACGCGAGCCGCCTCGTCCTTTAGATACACCTTCTCCTTGCCAACAAGCGTCGAGAACAACGGGGGCTGGCATATGTACACGTGGCCCTGCTCCACCAATGGACGCATCTGCCGGTAGAACAGTGTGAGCAACAGCGTGCGGATGTGGGCACCGTCGACGTCGGCGTCAGCCAAAATGCAAACCTTGTTGTAGCGGATCTTGCTCACGTCGAACTCGTCATTGCCGATGCCGGCGCCGATCGCGGCGATAAGCGCCTGCACCTCGGTGTTCTTGAGCATCTTGTCGACTCGAGCGCGTTCAACGTTCAAAATCTTGCCTCGAATCGGCAGAATCGCTTGGTTTTGTGGATTGCGTGCTTGGACAGCGGAGCCGCCGGCAGAGTCGCCTTCTACGATGAAGATCTCGGCCTCGCGCGCATCGCGCGTCGCGCAATCCCTGAGCTTGCCCGGAAGTCCGGCGCCTTCCAGAGCCGACTTGCGACGAGTTAGGTCGCGGGCTTGGCGCGCCGCCAAGCGAGCACGAGCTGCCTGCGATGCTTTCTGAAGGATCTGGCGTGATTCACTCGGATGCTCTTCCAGCCATTCACTCAGCTTCTCGTTCGTGATGCGCTCTGTCAGGGAACGCATTGCCACCGTTCCGAGCTTGGTCTTGGTCTGACCCTCGAACTGTGGTTCAGGCAGTTTCACCGAGAGAATTGCCGTCAGCCCCTCGCGAATATCCTCACCAAGAAGGTTGTCGTCTTTCTCCTTGAGAAGGCCGCGCGCTCGGGCGTGCTTGTTAACGACATTGGTCAATGATTTGCGAAAGCCTTCTTCGTGCATGCCCCCTTCGGGGGTGCTGATTCCGTTTACATAACTGTGGATTCCCTCGTAGTAGCCGGTGTTCCACTGCATGGCGATTTCAACCTGGCGAGACTCCTCTTCGCCGCCGAAGTGGGCAACTTTCTTGAACAACGCCTCTTTAGAGCTGTTCAAATGGGCCACGAAATCGCGAATGCCGCCGGCGTATTTGAAAGTGACCTCCTCCTTGTGCTCGGGGCGCTCGTCTTTGAAGTCGATTTGCAGTCCGGCGTTGAGGAACGCGTACATCTGGAGGCGCTCGACCACGGTCTGACCGCGGAACTCGATATCTTCGAACACCGTAGGGTCGGGCCAAAATTCGATAGTTGTTCCGGTGCGGTTACGGGGGGCCTTGCCGGTTATCTCGAGCTTGCCTTGTGGTTTGCCACCCTTGGCAAACTCCATGCGGTGATGCTCGCCTTCGCGGTCAACGTCGAGAACCAGGCGCTTCGACAAAGCATTTACCACCGAGACGCCCACGCCGTG
>Ga0136611_10002748_pt1 | contig 12305 bp, 11 predicted proteins | sample AntDrymUQ2232306_2_FD_106645 | JGI IMG/M metagenome (GOLD analysis project Ga0136611, IMG submission 106645) | Polar desert sand microbial communities from Dry Valleys, Antarctica - metaG UQ223 (23.06) | ecosystem: Environmental > Terrestrial > Soil > Desert | place: Antarctica: Dry Valley... | reverse complement strand
CTCCAAGTAGGGAGGTGGCGGGCACCTCCGACGACCCGCTCGTGCTGGACGCCGTCGCCGGCTACCAGACCTACGTGGAGGAACAGGTCAACCAGCTCGTCGACGATACGAAGGTTCTCACCGACGCCGTCCGAGCGGGCGACAGCGTCGGGGGTTCTCGTACTCCCGCGGCTTTCGACGGGGCCGGTCGATTGGATCAGGGCCTGGCCTTCGTCTCGTTCCAGCGGAGCCTGAACACCGGCTTTCTGGCCGTCCCGGACCGCCTCAGCGGCGAGCCCCTCGAGGAGTACATCCGCACCGAGGGCGGCGGCTACTTTTTCGCCTTCGCGGGCGTGGAGTCCGATGGCGACCACCTCGGCCGCGCGTTGCTCGCTTGAGGCTCAGCGATCGCTCGCTTGACCGGATGGTCAACGACCAGAAAGTCTAGGGCGCTCATGGCCTCCGACGACCGTCCTCTCCGCATCGCGTTGCTCGCCTATCGGGGCAAGCCGCACTGCGGCGGCCAGGGCGTGTACGTCCGGCACCTGGCCAAGGCGTTGGTCGATCTCGGCCACTCCGTCGAGGTTTTCGGTGGCCAGCCGTACCCCGAGCTCGACGAGCGGATCACGCTCAACAAGCTGCCCAGCCTCGACATCTACAACGAGTACTTCCCGATGCGGATGCCCGGCTTCTGGGAGCTGAAGCACTGGGCCGACTTCCTCGAGGTCGGGGCGTTCAGCCTGGGCTCGTTCCCCGAACCGATGGCGTTCTCCATGCGGGCATGGGACCAGCTCCGGCACCGCACGGCCGACTTTGACCTGGTGCACGACAACCAGTCGCTGGGCTACGGCGTGCTCGCCATCAAGCGCATGGGCCTCCCGGTGATCGCCACCATCCACCACCCCATCACCGTCGACCGTCGCCTGGAGATGGAGCACGCCCCGTCGCTCTACAAGAAGCTGACGCTGCGCCGCTGGTACGCGTTCACCGACATGCAGACCCGGGTGGCCAGCCGCCTCGAACGGGTCATCACCGTGTCGGAGAACTCGTTCAAGGACATCGCCCACGATCACAAGGTCGATCCCGACCGGATGCGCATCGTGCCGGTGGGCGTCGATCCCGACCTCTTCCTCCCCGTACCGGGCATCAACCGCACCCCCGGCATGCTGATCACCACGGCCAGTGCCGACGTGGCCATGAAGGGCCTCCGTTACCTGCTGGAGGCAGTGGCCAAGCTCCGCACCGAGCGCCCCGAAGTCACCCTGACCGTCATCGGCAGGCCCAAGGAGGGCGGCGAGTCGGCCCGTACCATCGCCGAACTGGGCCTCGACGACGCGATCACCTTCGTCTCCGGCGTCACCGACCAGCGCATCGTGGAGCTGTACTCCGAGGCCGAAGCGGCTGTGGTGCCGTCCCTGTACGAAGGCTTCTCGCTCCCGGCGATCGAGGCCATGTCGTGCGCCGTCCCGCTGGTGGCCACCACCGGCGGTGCCATCCCCGAGGTCGTCGGGCCCGACGGCGTCGCCGCGTTCTCGGTGCCGCCGGCCGACAGCGGTGCCCTGGCCGCCAAGATCGGTTGGGTGCTCGACAACCCTGCTGCCGCCGCGGTGGTGGGCCACCAAGGCCGTCAGCGGGTCATCGACCACTGGAGCTGGCGCCACACGGCAGAGAAGACCGTGGAGCAATACCGCGCCCTGTTGGCTCGGTAGCGGGACGAAACCCCGAGATGCTCACCGTCGACTTCGCACGTCTCGACCTCCAGCCCGGCCACCTCGTCCTCGACATGGGCGCCGGCGCCGGTCGCCACGCGTTCGAGGTCTTCCGCAGGGGCGCTCACATCGTGGCGCTCGACTACTCCCTCGCCGACCTCAAGGACGTGTCGGGGCCGTTCGCCGCCATGGACTCTGCCGGCGAAGCGCCGCCCGGCACCAGCGCAGCCACGGTCAACGGCGACGGCACCCGGCTCCCGTTCCTCGACGACACCTTCGACCGGATCATCTGCTCGGAGGTGATGGAGCACATCCCCGACGACCGCGCCGCAGCCCGTGAGTTGGCCCGGGTGCTCAAGCCCGGCGGCACCATCGCCGTGACCGTCCCCACCTGGCTGCCCGAGCGGGTCTGCTGGGCCATCAACGACGAGTACCACGCGCCGTTCGTGGAAGGCGGCCATGTGCGCATCTTCACTGCGGCCACGCTGCGTCGCCGGTTCCGCGATGCCGGCCTGCACCCGGGCGCCGTGCACCACGCCCACGCACTGCATTCGCCGTACTGGTGGCTCAAGTGCGTGGTCGGGCCGACCAACGACACCAACCCCCTGGTGCAGGCGTACCACCGTCTCCTGGTCTGGGACATCACCAAGGCCCCCAAGCTCACCCGTTGGACCGAGAGGCTGCTCAACCCCGTGCTGGGCAAGAGCCTCGTCCTGTACAGCCGCAAGCCGGAGGCCACTCGTGCCTGACATCTCCACCCCCGCCGTCGAAGGCGTCCTCACCTCCGCCGAAGTGCAGGCCACCGTCGACGCCATCGCCGAGTGGCAGCTGCCCTCGGGCATGGTGCCCTGGACCCCCGGTGGCCACGCCGACCCGTGGAACCACGTGGAGGCAGCCATGGCCCTGGCGACCGGTGGCCGCCTCCCCGACGCCGAGCGGGCCTACGACTGGCTGGTGGGCCTCCAGCGCACCGACGGATCGTGGCATCAGTACTACCTCTCCGACGGCGTGGAGCAGGACAAGCTCGATGCCAACGTGGTTGCCTATGTGGCCGCCGGCGTGTGGCACCACTGGTTGCTCACCGAGGACCGCGGCTTCGCCGAGTCCCTGTGGCCGGTGGTCGAGAAGGCCATCGACTTCGTGCTTGACCTCCAGGAGCCGCGTGGCGAGATCCTCTGGGCCCGGCACGCCGACGGCACGCCATGGCCGTTCGCGCTGCTCACCGGATCCTCGAGCATCTGCCACAGCCTGCGCTGCGCCATAGCCCTGGCCGAGCTGTTGGGTCACGAGCGCCCCGACTGGGAGCTGTCGGCGGCCCGGCTGGCCGACACCATCCGCCACCACGAGGCCGACGCCTTCGCCCCGAAGCACCGCTGGGCCATGGACTGGTACTACCCGGTGCTCGGTGGCGTGCTTCTGGGCGACGTGGGTCGGGCCCGCCTGGCTGACCGGTTCGAGACGTTCGTCGACGAGGGTCGGGGCGTGCGGTGCGTGAAGGACCGCCCGTGGATCACCGTGGCCGAGACCTGCGAGTGCATGCTCGCCCACCTCGCGGTGGGTGAACGCCGGACCGCCGAGAACCTCTTTGCCTGGGCGCAGCAGTACCGGCTCGACTCCGGCCGGTACTGGACGGGCACCGTGTACCCCGATCTGTCCCGGTTCCCCGCCGACGAGCAGTCGACCTACACCGCCGCCGCAGTGGTGCTCGCCGCCGATGCCCTCGCCGGCACCAGCGCCGCCTCGACGCTGTTCACCGACCACGACGCCGCGCTACCGCCACTTATCGACATCGCTGACGACGACCCGGCCCTCCACGACTGACCCCGCTCTGATGGTCGACATCGCCGTTCCCGCACATCTGATCGAGGCCAGGCGCACGCCGCTGTTCGACTTCGAGTCCCTACCGGCGGCTCTTGCCAAGTCGCATCGCACGACGGTCTGGGCGGAGCTACGCGTGCAATCGGGAAGCGTCCGATACGTCGATCTCGAGGGAAACGCCCGGCGTGATGTGCGCCTCGAGCCTGGCGAGAACGCAGTGATCGTGCCCGGTGTCGAACACGTCGTCGAACTGTCCACCGATGCATCGTTCTTCGTCCAGTTCTACCGCGAACCCGACGCACCAATGGTCGCTGCAGATCTTCCGTGACACCGTCGACGGCGGCTGGACCGGACCGCAGGCCACGACGGCCAAGAAGCGAGCCACAGGTATGGCATGGGCGATGGCCTCGAGGTTCCTCGGCAAAGGGGTATGGAGACCGGCAGAACGGCGGTAGGGCCCTCCACGAAAGGAGCCGGGTGCCGCCAACCCGGTCGCGGCAGGGACTGCCACGTCGGCGAGCGGCCTTACCGGGTCCGGGTGAGGACCCTCAGCGAACCGACGGCCCGGCGCTCGACGAAGCCGTCGTCGAGCGCCCGGAGGTAGATCTCATGGGGTGGTCGACCACCGTCGGCGGGGTCGGGGAACACGTCGTGGATGCAGAGTGAGCCGGCGGGTGCGACGTGAGGTACCCACTGCTCGTAGTCGCGGTGGGCGGGTCCGCCACCGTGGCCGCCGTCGATGAACAACAACGCAAGGGGGGTGGTCCAGAAGCGGGCCACGGTGGGCGAGTCGCCGACCACCGCCACAACCGAGCGTTCGAGCCCGGCGTCGAACACCGTCCGGCGAAACAGGGGCAGCGTGTCCATCTGGCCGATGTCGGCATCCACGAGGTCCGGCTCGTGGTGCTCCCAACCGACCTGGTTCTCCTCCGACCCGCGGTGGTGGTCCAGCGCGAACAGCACCGTCGCCGATGCCGAAGCGGCCGCACCGAGCCAGACCGCGGACTTGCCGCAGTAGGAGCCGATCTCCAGGAACGGGCCCCCGGGCACCGCTCGGCCCGCCTCGATGCCGGCCTCCCAGAGCCCGTCGCCCTCCTCGGTGGGCATGAACCCCCGCGCCCCAACGGCCACCCGGCGGAGGTGTTCAGGCATGGTGGGCACAGCACGTTCGGTCACGTCCGAGGACTGTAGGTCGATCCGCCCCGTCCCCTGCCGGGCAGACTCTCCGGTGATGGCCCCCGGCAACCGCACCGCAGAAACTCTGCCCGACCACGACGTCCGCCGGATCGCGTTGACCGAACGGCTGCGCAGCGGGCTCTGGTTCATCCCTGCCGTGATGGTCCTGGCCGTCACCGTCGTGGCCTCGGTGCTGGTCTCGGTGGAGAGGTCCCACGCTGACCTCCCGTTGGCGTTCCGGGGCGACGCGTCGAGTGCTCAGGACCTGCTGGCCACCATCGCTGCCTCGACCCTCACCATGGCCACCCTTGTCCTGTCGATCACGATCGTGGCCCTGCAGCTGGCCAGCCAGCAGTTCTCCCCGCGGGTCATGCGCACGTTTCTGCGCGACACCGGCACCAAGGTGGCGCTCGGCGTCTTCCTCGCCACGACAGTGTACGCGTTGTTGGTCCTGAGACAGGTGCTGCCCGAGAGCGACGAACGGCCCGAGTTCGTGCCCGGCGTGGCCGTCTCGGTGGCCTTCGGCCTGACCCTCGCGGCCCTCGGCTCCTTCGTCTACTACCTCAACCACGTGGCCCATTCCATTCGCGCCGTCCACATCATGGAGGCCGTTGCCGCCGAGACCCGCGGCGCCATCCGCGACCTGGCCTTTGACGGGGATGTGTTGGGCCCTGCCGAGTGGCCTGACCGGCCGGCCGATGCCATCATCACCTCGGAACGACCGCCGGGCGCCCTGGTGGGCATCGACGAGAACGACCTCGTGTTCCTGGCCGAGCGCCACGGCGCCCGAATCCGGCTGCTCGTCCACGTAGGTGACTACATCCCGAGCGGCATGCCGCTGGCCGAGGTGTGGTCCGACAGGGGTCCCGTCACGGTCACCGGCGACGAAGTGCTCCGCCACGTGGGCCTCGGCCGCGAGCGCACCATGCGCCAGGACGTGGCGTTCGGGTTCCGTCAGCTGGTGGATATGGCCGAGAAGGCGCTGTCGCCGGCCATCAACGACCCGACCACCGCCGTCCAGGCCATCGACCGGATACACGACCTCCTGCGGCGCCTGGCCCTCCGCCCCGATCCCCCCGGGGTCTACCGGGACGGGACCGGCACCCCCCGGCTGACCGTGCCGATCCACGGGTGGGACGAGCTGGTCCACCTGTCGTTCGACGAGATCCGCCAGTACGGCGGAGGCGCACTCCAGGTGCAACGACGGCTCCGTGACGTCATCGACGACCTGCGCACCGTGGTCGCTGACCCCTCACGGGTGGCGGCGCTCGAAGCCCAGCGCGGCCTGCTCGACCGCGCCGCCGCCGAGCGCTTCACTGAGCCCGAGGACCTGACCCGGGCCGGTGCCCCCTCGCCGGCACCCAAGCACTGACCGGCACCAACGCCGCCTGGGCTGGAGTCTCGCGAGTGGCCGGTCAGGTGCGCTGGGAAGGGGAGGCGTCGAGAACGGCTTCTTCGAGCTCGATGTCCTCGTCGTAGGGCGTGTGGTGGTCGGGGCCGAACATCACCTTGTCGAGGAACAGGTACTTCAACACCCACAAGACGCCGAACCCGGCGATGTTGGCGGCCTGCACGGCGATCTTGTTGCCGTCCTTCAAGCTCTCCACATCGGGGTTCTTGGTGGCGTTCACCACGAGGATCACGGCCAGTGTCGAGAGGATCCAGCCGGCAACGGTGAAGAGCCAGAACGGCAGGACCTCGCGTCGCATGTGGGCTCGTCCTCGCTTGCCCCACACCCAGTACTTGTTCAACAAGAAGGCTGGGACCGAGATGATGGTGACCGCCGTGAAGTTCGACGGCACCGGCTTCCAGTCGAACCCGTGGAGGAACAAGAACAACAGGATCTGGGTGGTGACGACGCCGAACCCGGAGGTCGCCACGTAGCGGAGGGCCCGCTGTCCCGCATCGGTGCGGGCGTGGGCGAAGAGGGCAGTTGGCGTCAGGTTCACGAAGATCCGATGGTAAACGGCGCCGGGGGCCCCGGCGAAGTCGTGGGGCCGTCAGGCGGGGCGGTCCTCGTGCGACCGTTCGCCTGTCGGCCCACGGAACCAGAGCCTCGGCGCCACGACCGAACCCGGCCCGGGCCACGTGCGACGATGACGCCTGTGGAACAGGCAGCCGTCGACGAGCTGGTCCAGTTGCTCGATCTGGAGAACATCGAACTCAACGTCTTCCGGGGCCTCAGCCCCGACATCGACGTCCAGCGCGTGTTCGGCGGCCAAGTGGCCGGCCAGGCCCTGGTGGCGGCCTATCGGACGGTGGAACCCGACCGGACCATCCACTCGCTCCACGCGTACTTCCTGCGGCCCGGTGACCCGAAGGTGCCGATTCTCTACGAGGTCGACCGCCTGCGCGACGGCCGCTCCTTCACCACCCGCCGAGTGGTCGCCATCCAGCACGGCAGGCCGATCTTCAACCTCTCGGCATCGTTCCACGTACACGAAGAGGGCTATTCCCATCAGTTCGAGATGCCCGAGGACGTGACTCCTCCCGAACAGCTCGACGACTTCGAGACCCGTTGGAAGCCCTATGCCGACAAGCTGGGCGACTGGTACACCCGCCCGCGGGCGATCGACGTCCGCTACGCCGACTGGACCCCGCAGGACCGCAAGCAACCGCTCCCACCCCGACATCGCGTGTGGGTCCGGGCCAACGGCACCCTGCCCGACGACGCGGTACTGCACGGATGCGTCGTGACCTACCTTTCGGACATGACGCTCCTCGACAGCACGCTGCTGCCCCACCCGGGCACCTTCATGAACCAGGGCGTGCAGATGGCGAGCTTGGACCACGCCATGTGGTTCCACCGACCGTTCCGGGCCGACGAGTGGCTGCTCTACGACCAGGACACCCCCTCGGCGTCGGCCGGCCGTGGCATCGCCCGGGGGTTCTTCTTCACCCGGCACGGGGACCTCGCCATCTCGGTGGTCCAAGAGGGCTTGATCCGCCCGGCCCGCCCGACCGGCGATCGACCGGACGGACCGGCGTCGTGACCACGGCGCGAAGGGCCTTGGTGTGCGTGACCGTCGCCGCGCTCGGCCTGGTGGGCTGCGGCAGCGGCGAAGACACGGGCGGGGCCCCCACGTCAGCCACACAGGTCCCGACGACCGGCGATAGCAGTCCGGGCTCGAGCGCGCCCCAGAACACAGAAACCCCTGGGTCCGGCGACCCGGGCACCGGTGACCCGGGCGCCAGTGAGCCCGGTGCCGCGACCCCAACCGTGGAGGCCACCACGGCAGTGGAGCTCGACGAGCCGATCGACCTGGTGACCCGTCCCGGCGACGACCACCTCTGGGTGGCGGAGCGGGCGGGCAAGGTCCGGCGCCTGGCCGTGACCGACGAAGGCCGTACCCTTCGTCCCGAGGGTGAGGCAGTGCTCGACATCACCGACCAGACCACCACGGAGAGCGAGCGGGGGCTGCTCGGGATCGTGTTCTCCGAAGACGGCGACACGCTGTTCGTCAGTTACACCGACCTGCGGGGCGACACCCGCCTGGTCTCCTACGCCGTCGCGGCCGACACGGTCGACGTCGCCAGTCGCAAGGTCCTGCTGGAGGTGGACCAGCCCTTTTCGAACCACAACGGCGGGCATGTGGTGCTCGGACCCGACGGGAAGCTCTGGTTCGGCCTGGGCGACGGGGGGTCCGCCAACGACCCCGAGAACCGGGCCCAGGACCCCGACACGCCGCTCGGCAAGATGGTCCGCCTCGACCCTGAGGGTAGCGAGCCTGAGATCGTGATCAGCGGGCTCCGCAACCCCTGGCGCTTCTCGTTCGACACCGACGGCAGCCTCTGGATCGGTGACGTCGGTCAGAACCAGTGGGAGGAGATCGACCACCTTCGTGCCGACGAGATCGTCGGCACGAACCTGGGGTGGAGCGCGCTCGAAGGCACCCACGACAACTCCGCCGTCGAGCCCGAGGGCCGGACCGGCGTCGATCCCGTGCCGCCCGTCTTCGAGTACTCCCACGACGGCGGCAACTGCTCGGTCACTGGCGGGTTCGTCTACCGGGGCGAGGAGATCCCCAGCCTCCAGGGCGCCTTCTTGTTCGCCGACTACTGCGCCGGCCGGCTCCGGGCCCTCCGCCTCGACGACAACGGCAGCCTGGCCGCCGAGTACGACCTCGGCATCGACGTGTCCACCCCCGTGTCCTTCGGCGCCGACGCCGACGGCGAGCCCTACGTGCTATCGGGCGATGGCACCATCGTCCGTCTGGTCGACCGCGGCTGAGCCTTCGCGGGCCCCGCCCCTTCCGAGGAGGACCGGCAGGTGTCGGCGGTGCACATGGGGGCCGGTCGGAGCGGGCAGGGTGGGAGCGTGTCCAGCCCGACCCCGCCCGAACGCCCACCGCCCCGCCGACCCAAGGGATCGAACCGCTCCAGGGGGTCGGCCCGCCCTCGCCAGGGGTCCGGTGGCCGTTCCGCGGCGGGAGGTTCCGCAGACGCACCGGACACACCGAGGCGTCCCCCCGGCGAAGGCTGGGACGACGGTCGGGGCGGGCGGTCGGGTCGCGATCGGCCGACCCGGCGTCGCTCGGCGGGAGGATCCGGCGGGAGCACCCGCACCGGTCGTGGTGCCGGCGATCGCCGCAGTCCCGGTTCCGCCGGCGGTGACAAGGGCGGCCTCTTGGCCGGCCTACCCCGGTGGGCGCTCCCGGCCGTCGGTGCCTTCCTGGTCCTGCTGATCCTGCTGTTCATCCTGTTCGGACGGGGAGGTGGCGGTAGCTCGACCGCCGGCGCATGCCTCACCGACCTCAGCACCCACCTCCCCGAGTCCAGCCTGGTCGTGTACGGCACCGACCTCGTGCAGGCCCGCAGCGCCGGCTACGCCGACGACAAGCCATTGGAGGAGTTGGGCGACGCGAAGAGAGAGACCGGAGCCATCCCCGATGGCCTCACCGAGCGCTACCGCGCCGACGCGCTGATCAGCACTGAAACGCTCACGGCCAGGACCGGGGTGGAACCGGGACAGATCCAATGCTCGCTCAGCGATGCGCAGCGCTCGGTGATGAGCGGTTCGTTCGACGTGGCCGAGGTCTCAGGGAGCTCCGTCGCCGACGACGGCCAGCTGGCCGCCACCGAGGACCGGCTCGCCTTCGCAACCGGCGACGCCGACCCCGAGAAGCTGCTCTTGCCGCGCGACGGAGGCGGCCTCGGATCCAACGACGACGCGAAGCGGGTCATCCAGTCGCTACGCGACGACGGGAGCTACAGCATTCTCGTGGAGGTCGGGAACCCCAAGGCCGAGAAGCGGGCCCGGGCGGCGGGCCTCGGCGTGGCCGACGCCGAGGGCGACGACCGGGCGCTGGTGGTGGCCTGGGCCTTTGCCGACGCCGACGCCGCCAAGGCCGGCCGGGCCGACATCGTCGACCGCGTGAACGGGGCCATCGAGGGCATCAGTTCGATCACGTCCGACGACCTCGAGCTCGACGGCTCGCTGGTGCGGGCAACGATCGAGACCCGCAAGGCCCCCAACCTCACGCGCATCCTCGACGACCGGACGACCCTCATACCCACCGACAGCTGACACCGGGGCGGCGTCATCGGGAAGAGGCGCCGCCGCAGACCCTCTCCGTGAACGAGAAGAGCCGCCGACCCGGAGGCCAGCGGCTCGTCTCAGATCAGACTCGTGAGAGTCAGATCACGCGAACGTTCTGGGCCTCTTCGCCCTTGCGCCCGGGAGCGACGTCGAACTCGACGTTCTGCCCCTCGTCGAGGGACTTGTAGCCCTCGCCCTGAATGTTGGAGAAGTGGACGAACACGTCGTCACCCTGCTCACGAGAGATGAAGCCGAAGCCCTTCTCAGCGTTGAAGAACTTGACGGTACCTGTAGCCATTATTTGGATCTCTTTCAAAGTGGGACGACCCCTCTTGGGCCGCCCTCACCGAACACCCTAGGCCGTCCAGCCCGCCCGTGGGAAAAATCCATGTTTCCAGCTGCCGATCGCCGCTCTCGGCTGTGACAGGGTGCGGACGTGGGACGGGCCGACGCTGTGCTCGGGGAAATGCACCGTGCGGGCATCGGGCGCGGCGATCTGCTGGCGCTGGTGCTCGCTCCCCGGGTCGGCATGGCGCTGGCGTGGGCCCACGGAAGCCTGTCGGTCCCGGTGGCCGACGACGACACTGCTCAGGTGGTCGGTCAGTTGGAGAACGCGCTCCGGCCCCGCTGGGTCGTGTGGACGAACGACACGGCCGCCACCCTGGTCCGCAGCGGCGTGCGGGTGGCCACCTGTTGGGACGTGGCCGCCGTGCATCGCCTGTTGTTCGGTGGCTGGCGAGGCGACCCGGCAGCGGTCTGGGCCCGGCTCCATGACCTACCGCTGGAGACGATCCCCGCTCCGGGACCGCTCCACCTCTTCAACCAGCCCGACCCCGAAGAGCCAGACCCAGACGGGGCCCTTCGGGCCGACGGCCACCTCCGAGCGGACTGGGCGGACGGAGGCTGGGCCGCGAACCCGGGACGCATTCGCCGATGGGCGGAGCTGGCGTGGTCCGTCCACGCCGACCAGACGTTGAGACTGGCTGAGCTCACCGAGCGACCGAGGGTGGCCACCACCGCCCGGTCGGAATCGGCGGCCTCACTGCTGTGTGCCGAGTTGTCGTCCGAAGGATTGCCGATGGATCGGGCCGTTGCCGAGGCGCTCATCGCTGCGATCGTCGGACCGCGTCCCCGAACCGACGGCGAGGCGGCCGAGCAGCGGGCCCGCCGTGACGCCGAGGTGCTGCGCCACGCCCCGCCCGGTGGTCGTTTCGACCTGCGCAGCCCGGGCCAGGTCAAGTCGCTGCTCCGGTTCGTGGGCGTCGAGGTGCCCGACACTCGCGCTTGGCGACTCGAGGCGGTGCGCGACGCGCACCCGATGGTCGATGCGCTGCTCGCCTGGCGCAAGGCCGAGCGCGTGGCCACCACCTACGGCTACGACTGGCTCGACCAGCACCTCGATGCCGACGGCCGACTCCGGGGCTCGTGGTCCGGGTCCGACGGCGCCGCCGGGCGGATGACCGCCTCGGCCGGTCTGCACAACATGCCGGCCGATATGCGGGCTGCGGTGGTCGCCGAGCCTGGCCACGTGTTCGTTCGAGCCGACCTGGGCCAGATCGAGCCGCGGGTGCTGGCGGCCGTCTCGGGCGACCCGGCCCTCGCCCGAGCCACGCAGGCGCCCGACCTGTACGCCCCCATCGCCCAACAGCTCGGGGTCGACCGACCCACGGCCAAGGTCGCGGTCCTGGGTGCCATGTACGGCCAGACGACCGGCCTCGGCGCCGAGGTCCTGCCCCGGCTCCGGTCGGCCTACCCGGTGGCCATGGCCTACTTGGAGGCAGGAGACCTCGCCGGCCAGACCGGCCAGGACCTCCGTACCTACGGGGGCCGGCTGGTCCCGATGGGATCGACCAACTCCGGAGCTCTCGATGAGCGGGCGGCCCGGGCCCGTGCCGCCGCCCAGGGCCGTTACGGCCGCAACGCACTCGTGCAGGGTGCCGCCGCCGAGCTCTTCAAGGTGTGGGCGGTCACCGTTCGGAGCCGAGGCGCGGCCCTCGACGCACGGATCGTGCTCTGCCTGCACGACGAGCTGCTGGTGCACGTCCCTGCGGCGCAGGGTGAGGCTCTCGCCCGGCTGGTGGACG
>Ga0136611_10002747_pt1 | contig 12309 bp, 11 predicted proteins | sample AntDrymUQ2232306_2_FD_106645 | JGI IMG/M metagenome (GOLD analysis project Ga0136611, IMG submission 106645) | Polar desert sand microbial communities from Dry Valleys, Antarctica - metaG UQ223 (23.06) | ecosystem: Environmental > Terrestrial > Soil > Desert | place: Antarctica: Dry Valley... | reverse complement strand
TACTGGTGGGACAAGGAGTACAACCGCCCGCCGTACCTCGGGCCGCTGCTCGAAGTACTCAAGCGCGACCCGGAGGCCGCGCGCAACAATCACTACTTCGATGTCGTGAGCACCCACACGTACACGAACCCGCTCAACTCGTTCGCGCAGCCGACCATCATGCGGGACATTCTGGAGCAGCGCGGCATCAAGAAGCCAATCTGGATTTCCGAAAGCAACGTGATCCCGTTCGACGATCCGGCCAACATGTTGCCGTCCGGCGAGTTGCGCGCGTCCCTCGACCAGCAAGCGTCGTACATCATCCAGGCGATGGCGATGGCCCTCGCGGGCAAGGTCGAGAAGTACGCGGTGTACAAGGCCACCGACGAGCGGGCCGAGAACGACATCGAGCTGTGGGGCCTGCTGCGCAACAACTTGACGGCGAAGCCGGGGTTCGTCGCGTTCCAGGTCGGCGCGACGTACTTCTCAAACGCGCGGTCGGCAGTCTTCCGCTGGCCCGGCGCCGACAAGCCGACCGCCCAGCAATATCGCCAAGTCATGGAATCGAACGCGAAGCGCACGCAGTTCATCTGGCCGGCCCAGGTTGCCGAAGTGGCGATGGATCGCGGCGAGCGCCAGACCACGGTCGTGTGGAACACGTCGCCCGAGAACGTCGTCCACAAAGTGAAGGCGTTGGGACAGCAGGCGACTCTCGTCGCCAAGGACGGCCGCACGGAAACGATCCGCCCGACCGCCGGCTTCTACGTCCTCAACCTCCAGCCGTCGAAGCACAACGCGGACCCGCGCGACGTGACCGCCTACATGATCGGCGGCGACCCGCTCATCATCGACGAGCCGGTGAAGGCCCTGCCAACCGACCGCGTCGCGAGCCGCATCGAGGTGGTCTGGCCCCAGAACAGCGCGGCGGTCAAGGACGCGAATACGGCCAACGTGACCGCGCAGATCCTGATGCCCAACTCGCTAGAAGCAGTCCCCTGCCGCTACGTTCCGGAGACGCCGGTGCAACTCTTCGCCTGGAAGGACAGCGGCCAGGAGAAGATCTTCCTAGGCGAGGGCACGCCCCGCGTCGCGGTCGAGAACGGCGTCCGCTATCTCGCGTGGGACTTCAACAGCGTGGACGTGTCGTACGCGAAGCAGGACGGCAAGTTGCTGGAGCTGTTCGTCGTCGTGGAAGATGTCAAGACGGACCCGCAGCCGTGGTACTACGGCGGCGCGAAGAATCAGGACTGGACGCTGCCCCGCGTGAGACCCGCCCAGAGTTGCGAGTAGCCCCAGTGGATCTCCAGCGATGCCCGATGCAAACCGATGATCTCGAGACGCATTCAACCGCCCAGCTAGTAGATCTTGCGCTGTCAGTCGATGATGAGGACCACGGCAGATGGGATGCCGTCAGGGCCTTGCAGGACCGGGGCGACTGCGATGTCATCGACGCGGCGCGGCGGCTCTGCGACAGCGCCGAGCCGAGGTACCGGTGCCTTGGAGTGGACATCCTGGCACAGGGCCAGGCATGGACCAAGACGCTCCATGACGACGCGGTGCCCCTGCTGCTCCACATGCTCGAACGAGAGGTTGAGCCTAGCGTCCTCTACTCGATCGTCATGGCCCTTGGCCACACGCGTGACACTCGCGCAGTCAAGCCCATTCTGGCTTTGCGTCGTCATCCCGATGCGAACGTGCGCTTCGGCGTCGTGTTCGGACTGTTGGGATCGGACGATGATTGGGCCGTCGAGACGCTGATCGAACTGTCTGCCGATGTAGATTCTGATGTCCGAGACTGGGCGACATTCGGCCTGGGTACGCAGATCAACAGAGAAACGCCTGCGCTGCGCGACGCACTGGTCAGGCGGCTGAATGACACGGACCTCGATGCCCGCGAGGAAGCGGTGGTCGGTCTCGCTCGAAGGCGCGACGAGCGGGTGCTGACGGCGCTCGTCGAGGCGATCCACGACGGGTGCGTGGGGGATCGCCCGCAAGACGCCGTGGAGCACTTTAGGCACCCTGCCGTACTCGCGGCTTTGGGTAAATCTAGGGAACGAATGCACGTCGAGACGAGGGCCTGGGCAGACACGGTGCTACAAGACCGCACTTGACGTCGGTCCGCAAGAGGCGAACAGCATGCTATCCTGCCGCGCCGACAATGGCATGGCAGGGAGATGCGATGGACGATCTCGAGCTCGCCTTCACGCCCGCGACCGAGCTGCGCGAGCTCATCCGCTCGATGCAGGTCTCGCCGGTCGAGGTCGTTGACGCGGCGTTGCGGCGGATCGAGCGCGTCAATCCGGCCGTCAACGCGTACGTGACGGTGGCAGCCGAGCAGGCGGTCGCCGCCGCGCGCGACGCCGAGGCGGCAATCCAGCGCGGCAACGACCGTTCGGCAGGCCCGGAACAGGCTATCGGCCCGCTGCACGGCGTGCCCGTCTCGCTGAAAGATCTGACACCGTCGGCGGGCATTCGCACGACGTACGGCTCCAAACTGTTCGCCGACAACGTGCCGACGGCTGATGCGCTCGAAGTGACGCGCTTGAAGCAGGCGGGCGCCATCATCCTCGGCAAGACGAACACGCCCGAGTTCGGGGCCGGCCCGAACACGCTCAACGCGCTGTTCGGCGCCACGCGCAACCCGTGGGACCTTGAGCGCTCGGCGGGCGGGTCGAGCGGCGGCGCGGCGGTGGCCCTGGCGTGCGGGCTCGGGCCGCTGGCGCAGGGCAGCGACCTCGGCGGTTCGCTGCGCATCCCAGCCAGCGTGTGCGGGGTGATCGGATTCCGCACGTCGCCGGGCCGCATCCCGGTCTGGCCGGGCGGTTGGACGTCCAATCCGTTCTCGGTGACCGGCCCGATGGCGCGGAGCGTCCGCGACGTGGCGCTCATGCTCTCGGTGATGGCCGGACCCGACGACCGCGTGTCGATCTCCCTAGACGAGCCGGGCGATGTCTTCGAGCGGGCGGCCGACGGCGAGCTAGCGTCGATCGCTCGGGTCGCGGGACGCCCGCCGCGCGTAGCCTGGAGCCACGACCTGGGCATCGGCGTGGTCGATCCAGAGGTTTCGCGGCTCGTGGAGTCGGCGGCGCGTACATTCGAGTCGCTCGGCTGCACGGTGGAGGACGCCCATCCCGACATCGGTGACCCGCGCGACATGATCGCCGCCCTGCGCGCGCTCGGCACGGCGGCCGGCAACCCCGAGCTGCTAAAGCGCGCCGACGAGGTTGACAACCCATTCCTGCGCGAGTTTTTGAAGCGGCCGGCCGAGCTGACAGGCATGGAGATCGCCAACGCCTGGAACGCGCACTCGCGACTCATCGAGCGCGTGTCGGCGTTCTTCCGAGACTACGACCTGCTCATCACGCCGACCACCCCGACCCCTGCCTACCTCGTGGATCAGATGTTCCCGCCCGATGTCGCCGGCACGCCAATTGCGAGCGCCATCGACGCGATGATCGTGACGTATGCGATCACGATGACCGGGCTGCCGGCTATCTCCGTGCCAGCCGGCTGGACGGAAGCGGGCCCGCCTATTGGGATGCAGATCGTCGGCCGCCGCCACGCCGAGGCAGCCGTGCTCAGCGCCGCCGCCGCCTTCGAGGCCACCCGCCCCTGGGCCGATCGCCGACCGGCAGTCGCGACGGTCGACTAGCGGTCTAGGCGCGAGGCCTGCTACTCTCGCCCTGCTGAAGATCTGAAGATGTAACTACACACCTACACCTACTTGGCCGTGCCTCAGCCCTCAAGTTCCTTCGAGTGAGGCGCCGTGCCGTCATGCGTAGGTGTGCAGTTACCTGAAGATCGAAGATCGCGGGTCTGGGCGAGATGGTAAGCTTCAGCTATGGTCACACGCGCGCGGATCGCACTTCCCCAGGCCGAGATCGCAGCGTTCTGTCGACGGCACCATATCCGGCGGCTGGCGCTGTTCGGCTCCGTCCTGCGCGACGACTTCCGCCCCGAAAGCGACGTGGACGTGCTGGTCGAGTTCGAGCCCGGAAAGACCCCCGGGTTTGCGTTCTTCGGCATGCAGGAGGAGCTGTCAGAGATCCTCGGCCGCCAGGTTGACCTCAACACGCCCGACTGTCTAAGTAAGTACTTCCGCGACCAGGTACGCGCTGAGGCCGAGCCGCTGTATGTCGCGGCATGATCCCGGCGTCACCCTGCGAGAGATGCGAGACATGGCCGCGGAGGCGATTGCATTCTCCATCGGTCGTGCTCGCGCCGATTTCGACGCGGACCGCCTCCTCCAGCTTGCGCTCATTCGTCTCGTCGAGGTGATCGGCGAAGCTGCCACGAGGAATCCTCCGGATATGCGCGCCGCTCATGCGTCGCTGCCATGGCATCAGATCGTCAGCGCTCGAAACCGATTGATTCACGGGTACGACAATATCAGCCTTAACATCGTCTGGTCGATCATCCAGAACGACTTGCCAGTGCTGGTTCTAGAGATCGAAAGGATTCTGGCCGACGACAAATACAGCACTTCCGAGAAGACTTGACCCGTCGCGCTCTCCTAATGGGGCGCGCGCGGCGTGGTCAATTTCTACAGACACTGCCGTGGGGGGATCATTTCCCTGTCTCCACTTGCAAGTGGCTATGCGCCGGTGGCGAAGCGGGCGAGGGCATAGATGAGGCCCGGCGCGAAGGCCAAGAAGACCACCGCCGCGCCCGCCAGTAGTATGGCCGGAGCGGGGGTCGGGACGAGGCGACCGGCCGTGCCGGATCGGATGAGCGAGAAGAGGTCGGGGACGGGGCGCAGGTAGTAGAGCACACCGGCCACGCCGCCGAGCGTCGCGATCAGCGTGGGGAACCAGCCGAGCGCCGCCCAGGACGCCTGGAGCACCGCCAGCTTCGACCAGAAGCCCGGTGCCGGCGGCACGCCCGCCAGCGACAGCAGCCCGAAGCACAGCGCGATGGCCCGCAGCGGCCCGAAGTTCTCCGCGCGCACGTCCGCGAGTCGCAGCGGGCCGGCGCCGCGCCCGGCGAGCGTCGCGAATACCAGCAGCGAGGTCAGCGCGTACACCACGACGTAGAAGATCGCCGCCGCCCGCCCCTGGGTCCCGCAGCCGAGCGCGAGCGCCAGGAAGCCGGCGTTCGACACTGTCGAGTAGGCCAGCATGCGCCGCACCTCGCGCTGGGCGAGCGCGCCGAAGGTGCCCCAGACGATCGATACCAGCCCGATCACGATCAGCACCGTCGCCAGCGGCACCTCGACGCCCAGCCCGCCGAGCAGCTTGCTCAGGGCGAGGACCGCCGCGATCTTGCTCGCGGCCAGCACGAAACCGACGAACGCCGGCGCGCCGGTCGTGTACGAGTCGAGCAGCCCCCAGTGGAGCGGCACCAACGCCAGCTCGTAGGCGAAGCCGATGCCGACCAGCAGCACGCCCGCCACCAGCAGCCAGCGGTAGGCCGGCTCGGCGGCGGTCAGCGACGGCCACGCGAACGATCCGGTAGCCAGCAGCACCAGGCCGACACCGTAGATCAGCGTCGCGAAGGAGATTGACGCGAGCACGAAGTACTTGAACGCCGACTCCAGCGGGCGCTCGCCCCGGCTGAGCGCGACCATGATCGCGCCGTCAGCGAGAGCGTCTCCAAGCCGAGCGCGGCGCTCACGAGGTCGGCTGCGGTCGCGAACGCGATGCCACCGGCAGCGCCGAGCAGCATCAACGTCGCGATCTCGGGCCGCTGGGTCGTCTCCTGCAACTCGGCGCTGCCAACCAGCAGCATGCCGACCGCGCCGGCGATCACGATACCGATGACGGCGGTCGTGGTCTGGCCGTCGGCGCGCAACGCCGGAATGAGGGCGATGGCAAGCGTTGCCATGCCGATGATGGTCAGCAACGTCGTGTTGCGCGTGAGCCGCGTGGTGAAGAGCAGCATAACGACCGCGCCGACGACCAGGACGACTATCGACAGCAGCGCGGGCGAGGTCAGCAGCGGGGTCATGGACGCACCCCCGTGACAGCCGACGTGGCGCCGACCATCGTCGCGGCGAGGCTCGCCAGGAGGATCAATGCGAGCCCCAGAATCGAGATGAGCAGGTAGCGATGGAGCTGCCCGCTTTGGATGCCGGCCAGCCCGCGCGAGATCCCGAGTCCAAGGTCTCCCACGGCACCAACCCAGCCGCCGGACTCGGCGGCTTGACCTGGCTGCGTGACCTGCCGGCCGCGCGCGTTCCAGTACGAGAGAGCGAATCCGGCCAGACCGAGGCCGGCGGCGATGATGCCGACGAGCGAGGAGAAATGCACCGGCTCCGCGTGGCCGACCGTCGCGCCGAGCACGTTCGACAGGCCATGGCTCGGCCACTCCCAGTACCCGAGGAACACCGCGCCGAGCCCGAGCGGCACCAGCGACCAGAGCATCGTGCCGCTCGGCGCATGAATCTCGTGGGTATCGGCGCGCGGGCCATAGAACACCATGAAGAAGAGTCTTCCGATGTACATACCGGTCAGGCCGACGCTGAGCAGCAGCGCGAAGAACAGGAGAGGCGCGAACGGGCCGCGCGCCTCGGCCGCTTCCAGGATCATGTCCTTGCTGAACGCGCCCGAGAAGCCCGGCACGCCGATCAACGCCAGCGAGCCGACCAGGAACGCCCAGTGCGCGCCCGGCAGCACCTTGCGCAACCCACCCATGCTGGCCAGATCCTCGCGGCCGTGAACCGCGTGGATCACCACGCCCGAGGTCAAGAATAGCAGCGCCTTGAACGCCGCGTGGGTGATGAGGTGGAACATCGCCGCGAACGGAGCGCCCAGTCCGATCGCCGCGAACATGTAGCCAAGCTGGCTAACCGTCGAGTAGGCGAGGCCGCGCTTGAAGTTGCCCTGGAAGAGGCTGGTGATGCCGCCGCCAACCGCCGTCGCTACCCCGATAATGGCCGTCGCGGTCATCACCGACGGCGCCAGCTCCAGCGTGGCGTGGGTGCGGACGAGCAGGTACACGCCGGCCGCGACCATCGTCGCGGCGTGGATCAGGGCGCTCACCGGCGTCGGGCCGGCCATGGCACTCGGGAGCCAGAAGTAGAGCGGCCCCTGAGCCGACTTCGCCGCCGCCGCGATCAGCAACAGCCAGCCGATGGTCGCCGCGCCGCCGGGGATCGCCAGGCAGGGCTGCGTGCCGAGCGTGAGCAGGTCGCCGCACCCGAGCGGCACCAGCACGACCGCGATGAGCAGCGCGGCGTCACCGATGGCGTTCGCGGCCAGTGCCTGAAGCCCGGACGCGAGCGGACCGGGCTGCGCCACGTGCGTGCGCGCCTCGCCGTGGTAGAAGGAGATCAACAGGAAGCTGGCGAGGCCGACGCCGGACCACCCGACCAGCAGCACCGCGAGGTTGCCGGCCAGCACGAGGATGACCATGCTGGCGACGAAGAAGTCGAGGAACATGAAGAAGCGCCGCTGATTCGACGCCGACTCCTCGGCCATGTAGCCGAGCGAGAAGACGTACACGCAAGTCGAGACGACCCCGACCACCGCCAGCATGACCGCCGCGAGCGCGTCGGCGCGCAGATGGAACGCACCGTTCGGCAGGAACGGCAACCAGCCGGCCAGATTGAGCTCGGCCGGCGGACTGACCAGGGCAGCGAGCGCCACGAGCGCGATCGAGGGCGGCCCGAACAGGCTCGCGGCACCGGGGCGTCCACCGATGCGCAGACCGGTCAGGAACAGGCCGGGAATCGTGAACAGCCAGGCCCAAAGGAGCAGGCCGCTCATCCGCGCACCTCCGCCGGATCGTCCACGTCGGCGCGGTCGCGGTCGCGGAAGAGCGCCAGCGCCAGCCCGAGGCCGATAACCGCCTCCGCCGCCGCCAGCACCAGCACGATCAGCGCGGCGGCCTGACCGTCCACGACGCCGCGCACGCGCGCGGCCAGCACAAGCAGCAAGTTGCCGGCGTTGAGCATCAGCTCGACCGACATGAGCATCGCGATCGGGTTGCGCCGCAGCATCACCCCGCCGCCGCCAATCGCGAGCAGCATCGCGCTCGTGAGCAAGATCAGCGTCTCGGAGTTCACAGCGTCGACTCCCGTCGTGCGCTCTCTTGGCGACGCCAGATGGCCACCGCGCCGACGATCGCGACGAGCAGCAGCGGCCCTGTCAGCTCGAACGGCACAATCATCCGGTAGAACAGCGCCCGCCCGATCTCATCGACGCCGCCGACCGGCGTCGCGGGCGCAACTGGCAGCGGCGGACCAATCGCGATCCATGCTCCGAGCGCGGCGATCAGCGCCCCACCGGCGACGAGGCCGCCAAGGATCTGGCCGCCGCGCGCGGGCTCCTCGACGCCGCCGGCCGGAAGCAGTGCCACGACGAAGAGGAAGAGGACGACGATGGCGCCGGAATAGATGAGAACCTGACCGAGTGCGACCAGATCGGCCGCGAGCACCATGTAGAGCGCAGCGATCGAAAGGCTGTGCGCCAGCAGCGCCACGACCGCGTGGACCGGCCTTCGAGCCATCACCACGAGCAGTCCGCTGATCAGCGCGACCGCGCACGCAATGGCCACCGGCAAGAGAAGGTCGTTCAAGTCACCCCCCAGGCGTAAGCGTCGTCAGGACTGGCCACGCGCGGCGTCTCTCGCACCGGTGGCCCCTGTGGCGGCACTCTCCGAGCCCGACAGCGGCGTCGCGACCGGATGCGGCGTCGCGCCCCCATGAGCGGCGACGCTGTGCGGGTCGGCGTGCGAGACGGCCCGCACGTCGGGCGCCCCGATCGGATGGTGGCCCCGGTAGACCGTGCCGAGCGTCGTGTGGATGCCGCGCTCGTCCACCGAGCGGTCGACGTCCGCGTGGTACTGGATCTTCGGCGCATTCGTCGCCGGATCGAGCAGCATCGGCTTGGTGTACACAAAATCGGTCCGATTGAAGTCGGCCAGCTCGTACTCCGGGCCGAGCTTGATCGCATCGACCGGGCACGCCTCCTCGCAGAAGCCGCAGAAGATGCAGCGGATCATGTTGATCTCGTAGTCGGCGGCGTACCGCTCGCCCGGCGAGACCGGGTTCGCGGGATCGTTCTCGGCCGAGCGGACGTAGATCGCCTGCGACGGGCACGCCGCCGCGCATAGGCTACACCCGATGCAGCGCTCCAGGCCGTCCGGATGCGAATAGAGCCGGTGGCGGCCCCGAAACTTCGGGGCCGGCGTCCGCTTGACGTCGGGGTACTGGATCGTGACCGGCTTCTTGAGGGCATGCTTGAGGACGGTCCACATGCCCTTGCCGAGGGCCACGGCGTCATTGAACATCCGGGTGTGCTCCGATCTCGGGGGCGGCGCGCAGCACGACGCTCGTCATTAGGCGAGCGCGGCCACGACGATCGCGGTGACAGCGATGTTGAGGAGGCCAATGGGGAGCAGCACGCCCCAGGAGAGCCGCATGAGCTGGTCGTAGCGGAGGCGCGGCAGGGTGGCTCGCAGCCAGACGTACAAGAAAAGGAAGAACAGCATCTTAAGGAAAAGCCACCACGGTCCCGGGAAGATCGGGAAGGACCAGCCGCCGAAGAACAGCGTGGCGGCCACAGCCGAGACGGTAATCATCGCGACGTACTCGCCGATGAAGTACATCGCGAACCGCATCCCGCTGTACTCGGTGTGGTAGCCCGCCACCAGCTCCTGCTCGGCCTCGGGCAGGTCGAACGGCGCGCGGTTCGTCTCGGCGACGGCGGCGATCAGGAAGAGGACGAAGCCGACCGGCTGGAGGAAGATGTACCAGACCGATTCAGACTGAAACTGGACGATCTGGCCCAGCGACATCGAGCCGCTGACCAACACGATGCCGACCAGCGAGATGCCGAGTATCAGCTCGTAGGAGACCACCTGGGCGGCCGCCCGCAGCCCGCCGAGCAGGGAATACTTCGAGCCCGAAGACCAGCCGCCGAGCACCAGGCCGTAGACGCCGAGGCTGCTGGCTGCCAGGAGATAGAGGACGCCCACCGGGATGTCGGCCACGATGAGCGGAATGCTCACTCCGCCGATCTCTACTGTCGGTCCGATTGGGACCACGGCGAACGCGGAGATGGCCGCGAACAGTGCGATGGCCGGCGCAAGCGGGTAGAGCAGGCGGTCGGCGCTGCGCGGGCGGATATCTTCCTTGAAGAAGAGCTTGAGCGCGTCCGCGAGCGGCTGGAGCAGACCCGACGGCCCGACCTTGTTCGGGCCGATGCGCACCTGGAACCAGGCGAGCAGGCGGCGCTCGAACCACGTCATGTACGCCATCATCGTCAGCAAGACCACGATCACGATCAGAGATCGCACGACGTCGATGGACAGGGCCGCGAAATCAATCATCGATGCCTCATTCTCGCCGCTCGGGCATCCCGAGCACAGACGAGCACAGCCATTCTCGTGAAGGGTATGGGGAGCCGAGCAAGGATAGCCGTTCGCGCCGCGTTACGCGAGGTGCAGCGAGAGCTTGCCGCGCCGGCGCAGGGGCTGCTCCGGCAGGTGATAGCTGGGGTGGACGGCCGAAAGCGCCTCGCGCAGACTCGCCAGGTCGCGAGGCGGGGAGCCCCCCAGACGCGTCGCGAGATCGGCCATGGCGAGCCAGTCGGAGGGGACGTTGCCCGGCGAGAGCCCGCCGGCGTGAAGCTGCTGGACTCGCCCTTCGAGATTCGTGAGCGAACCCGGCTGCTCGAAGGGGTGCGCAATCGGCAGGACGACCTCAACGGTGTCGTCGAGGTCGAACGGCCCGGGCGTCATCAACACCTTGCGCGCACCACCGAGGCTCGGCCAGGACTCGCGACCGGCCAGCAGGACGGCCGTGAGCTCGCCGGAGGCGGCCCGCGAGACGATGCCCGCGTCGTCTTGATCGACCGTCGCGAGATCGGGCGCCAGGTCGAGGGCGCCGCGCCCGTTCGGGGCCAGCGGCGGGCAGCCCACCATGCCGCCGTCGCCGGTCGCACCGAGCGTCTCGGCCAGCCGTTCGAGCCGGGCGCGCGACTCGGGATCGAGAGCGAGGCGCGGATGCACGAGCAGCGTCACCGGCCCCGGCGCAGGCCCGTCTGCTCCGAGTGCCTGGGCGGCGGCGCGGATGCCGCGCGCATCGAGCGCCTTGCCGCGCTGGACGGCTCGGCCGGTGAGCTGGACATCCCAGAGGTCATCGGCCGAAATCTCCGGAGCCGAGCGTGCCATCAACAGCGTCTCGACCGCCTCGAGCTCCTCGCCGGCCGGGACGCGCAACCAGTGCGCTGTGTCGCGGTACAGGCCGTTCTCGGGACCGATTGCGATGATGGTCCCGGCCGCGACGACGGCCTTGCGCAGCCAGAGCGCCATAATCGACAACTCAACCCAGGGGTCGAAGCCGACGAGCACGATCGTCTTGCTGCGCGGCAGATCCTTGATCGCGCCCTTGATCGGCCAGGGCGCGGCGGCGAGCGGCCAGAAGCCGGCCGCTGCGTTCGGCAGCGCCGCCCGCAGCGAGTCCGCGAACAGCCAGATCGCCTCGTTCGTCAGGCTCGGGGAAGCCAGCAGACCGCTCGGGCCGGACTTGAGTATGTCGGCCGCCCGCTCGTAGGCCGCCGGCCAACTGGTAGCGACGAGTGAGCCTCCTTGGCGCACGAGGGGCTCGACGACCCGACGTTCGGGGAGCGACGGCAGCGTGTCCCAGCGGTCGTGATCGGAGAGCCAGCCGTCGTTCACGTCGGGGTTGTCGCGACCGATCAGGCGCAGGATCTGGCCGTCGCGGGCGTGTATTTCGAGGTTGCAGCCGGCCGAGCAGCCGATGCACACACTCGCCGTCCGCTGCAAGTCCCAGGGCCGCGCCCGAAACCGATACATGCGGCTTGTCAGGGCGCCGACCGGGCACAACTCGATCGTGTTGCCGCTGAACGGCGAGTCGAACGACTCGCCCTCCAGCACACCGATCTCGCTGTAGCCGCCGCGATCGATCGCTGACAGCGCGGCGTCCCCGACGATCTCCTCCTGGAACCGCGTGCAGCGGTAGCACATGATGCAGCGCTCGCGGTCCAGCACAATCTTGTCGGAGAGGACGAACGCCTTGTCCTTGTGGCGCTTCTCCTCCTCAAAGCGGCTGAAGCCGAGGCCGAACTTGTAGGTGTTGTCTTGCAGCGGGCACTCGCCGCCCTTGTCGCAGATCGGGCAATCGAGCGGATGGTTCGCCAGCAGCATCTCGATGACGCCGTTCTGCGCCGAGATCGCATTCTCGGAGGTCGAGCGCACGATCATCCCGTCTGCGACGGGCGTCGTGCAGGCCGTCTGGAGGCGCGGCATCTTCTCGATCTCGACCAGGCACATGCGGCACGCGCCGACCGGCTTCAGCTTCGGGTGGTAGCAAAAGACCGGTATCTCGACGCCGCCCAGCTTGGCGGCCTCGACCAGCAGCGTGCC
>Ga0136611_10002746_pt1 | contig 12311 bp, 10 predicted proteins | sample AntDrymUQ2232306_2_FD_106645 | JGI IMG/M metagenome (GOLD analysis project Ga0136611, IMG submission 106645) | Polar desert sand microbial communities from Dry Valleys, Antarctica - metaG UQ223 (23.06) | ecosystem: Environmental > Terrestrial > Soil > Desert | place: Antarctica: Dry Valley... | reverse complement strand
TCCACCGTCCCGCGCTTCAGCCTCCTCCGCTTCTCTAGCTCCCGCAACGTTCCCTCAAAGGTCATCCTCAACGAGAAGTTGTAATCGCGGTCCAACCGCACCGTCGCCACCTTCTCCCTCCGCCGCCGCGCCGCCGCCTTCCGTCAATGCGTTCCACCCCGGGATAAGACGGCACAACGTGAACGGATCGGCATACACCCTGGACACCTGATTAACCGGCGGTACCTGCTGGGTGCCGGCCACCACTTCTCTAGGCACTAGCCCGGCACGTTGCTCGAAGTGGTGTAGTGCGGACACAATACGTTCGTCACGGACTTGTTACATTGGCATGGATCGTGCTTTCAGCGTCCGCTCGGTGTCGCCGGATGATCGCTCAATGATGCCCAGACCCGATGGCGCCAGCCCCGCTGAAGCGTGGTCGGTCCCCGACGCTCCCGTCTTGGTTGTCGAAGACGATGCGTCAATTCGCCACATCATCAGCTCTATCCTGACCATCGAGGACTACTCGGTGGTGACTGCCGCCAACGGAGCTGAGGCGCTGGCGCAGGTGTGCCACCATCAGCCCAGCGCCATCCTCCTGGATCTGGATATGCCAGTCCTTGATGGCGCGGGGTTTCTCGCGGCGTACCGGGCGATGCCAGGGCCACATGCGCCCGTGATCGTCTGCTCAGCAACCTACTGCAGTGAAGAGCGTGCCCACCAACTTAGTGCAGATGGGTGCCTGCCCAAACCATTCGATACCGAGGACCTGCTGGCCACGCTACGGAGTTTGACGTCTCTCAGCGCGTCTGAGCGTGCGCCCGCCCCGGATCACCCTTCTCGCTAAGCCCATGGACGCCAAAGCCCGCGTCCTCGTCGTGGACGATGATCCCCACGTGGTTCAGATGCTCGTAGCGGCACTGACTGATGACGGCTATCAGGTTGACGTTGCAAAGAATGGCGCGGAGGCACTCGCGACCGTGCGCGTTCGGCGGCCCGACCTGATTCTCTTGGACCTCATGATGCTGAGCTACTCTGGCTGGGACTTCGTCAGCAGCTATCGCAAGACGCCTGGACCGCACGCGCCGGTAATTATCGTTACCGCGGCGCCAGAATCAACGCTGCTCGGACTTGCAGCCACTCCAGGCGTTGAGGCCGTGGTGCGCAAGCCCTTTAGCCTGAACCACTTGCTCGCCATCATGAGGCAGCAGACCGCTCACCCCCAGATGCCCCAGGCAGCCACGTGAAGGCCGGGGTGGGCTCAACGGATCGAGTGCGCCGCGCCTGTCACATCGCCCCCTGAATGCTGAGGCGACTGCACGGGTAGCACCAAGTCTACGACGACACGCGTGTGTACTGCGCAACGGCGTTGGTACAGCGTCTACTAAGGGGAGCAATCGTACGGACGCCACGCGCAGTTCCTCCACGCTGTGCGTCATCTCGTGCCCCGCCGCCGCGTGCAAGCCAAACAGCTTGAGCACACCGTTGCCGGCGCTGTTGAGCAGGGCGATCGGCCAGCGGAAGATGACCTCAAACACTTGCAGCGGGCGCGCGACCCACAGCGAGGTGCCCTCCGGGGCCTGGAGCGCCAGCCCCTTGGGGGCCAGTTCCCCGATCACGATGTGCAGCGTGGTGATGATGGCGAACGAGATGCCGACCGCGATGCCATGCGACGCGGTCGGCGCGAAATTGCCGATCAGCGCCTCCAGCGGCGGCTCGACCAGGTGGGCGAACGCCGGCTCCCCCAGCCATCCGAGTGCCAGGTGGCCATCGTAATCCCCAATTCGCACGCCGCAATCTACGTGTCAAGTTGTCCGCCGGTATGCCTCCGTCACGTTCGCCACTGTCTCCCCTCCCGACCAGGTGAGACTTCTTGTCCGCGGACCATGCTTCTTCCTCTCATCTGCGCCTCATCTGCCACCGCTACCCTTCCGCCTAGAATCCGGCGCGACGCATGCAAGTCTCAGGCGGGCTCCAGGTGAAGCCGCGCATCCTGGTAGTGGAAGACGATCCCAAGGTGCTCAGCGCCCTGACGCGCGGTCTCGCGCTGGAGGGGTATGAGGTGGACTCCGCGGCGGATGGTCCAGGTGCCCTGGCGCTCGCCGGCGCCCACCCACCCGATGTTGCCGTGTTGGACGTGATGCTTCCCGGCATGAGCGGCCTGGAGGTCTGTGACCGCTTGCGCCGCCCGCCTCGTCCGGCGCCGTTTCCTATCCTCTTCCTTACTGCGCGTGATAGCGTGCAGGACCGTGTGGCGGGGCTGGATCGCGGCGCCGACGACTATCTGGTCAAGCCCTTCGCTTTTGACGAGTTGGTGGCGCGCTTGCGTGCCCTCCTGCGCCGTGCTAAGCCGGCCGAGCCAGACGAGCTGCTCCACTACGGTGACCTGGAGTTGTCTCCCGCTACGCGCGAGGTGTGGCGGGCCGGTGAGACTCTTTCCCTCACCGCTCGCGAGTTTGATCTGCTCGAGTTCTTCCTGCGCCACCCGCGCCGCGTCCTCACCCGCGCCCGCATACTGGAGCAGGTGTGGGGCTACGACTACCTCGGCGGCTCCAACGTGATCGACGTGTACGTCCGCGTGCTTCGAGAAAAGCTTGAGACCGGCGAACGCCCGCGCCTCATCCAGACAGTGCGCGGCGTCGGATACGCGCTGCGCGAGGGTGATCGCTAAATCCGCGCTGAGCGCGTAGCATCTGCCACTGAGATGTCGCCGCGATGCCGGTGAGGCAGCCCCCCGGCAAAGGCAGACCACCACTTCCAGACAGACACGGTTCCGATCCCGCTGAGGCCGCCGTCCAGGCATCGCGGCGCACTCGCTACGTCGCTGGCGTCGCCCTGGCGGTCGCCCTCTCCTACACCGCGTTTGTGCTGCTCAACACGGTTGTCGTTGGCCCGGTGACGCTGGTGCCGCTGCCATGGTTCTCAGAGTGGCTTTACGCTCAAGACGCACTGGACATCGTCGCTGCAGCCATCATGATCGCCGCCGGCGCGGCCATTCTAGATCGTCTCCTGGTGCGCGACCAGGCACTCCAGTCCGCCGCCGCTGCCGCTGAGGTGCAACGTCGGTTGCTGGCCGACACTTCCCACGAGTTGCGCAATCCGCTCACCGTCCTGCGCGCCAACCTCTCCCTCCTCCAGCGCGAGGATGCAGATCCCCAACTGCGCCTGGATGCCGCCCGGGATGCCGAAGAAGAGGCCGCCCGGCTCGCGCGCCTAGTTGACGACCTCCTCCTACTCGCGCGTGGCGCCGCCGGCGACCTCCTTCAGCACGGTGTCGTACGCCTGGATCACCTTCTGGCGGAGATGGCCGCCGAAGCGCAAGAGGCCGGTAGTGGTCACCAGATTGTGCTGGCGCCGCCGCCTCCCGTCACCGTTTCAGGTGACGCTGAGCGCCTACGCCAGGTACTGCGCAACGTCGTCGGAAACGCCCTGCGCCATACGCCTCCCGGTACAGAGGTGCATCTCTCACTTGAAGCCGATGACACTACTGCCGAGTTCACCATCACGGATACTGGTCCCGGCATCGGCGCCGAGCACCTGCCTCGCCTCTTCGACCGCTTCTACCGCGTGGACGCCGCGCGCTCGCGTAGCGCTGGCAGCGATGGATCATCGCTCTCCGGCGGCGCCGGTCTCGGTCTCGCCATCGTCAAACACCTCGTGGAAGCGCACGATGGCAGCGTGCGCCTCACCTCAGAACATGGACGCGGCACCACCATCCGTATCCGCCTGCCGCTCATCTCCGTAGTGTGATCCTGTCGCGTTGACTAGTCTCGCACCAGCAAGGCGCCTCTAGCCTTTCATCAGATTCTCATCCCGCACTTAGGTCGGGCTCATCTCAACCGGATACGCTGCGGCAGCGCCTCAATACAATGGCATCCACTTCCCAGGACCCAGGCACCCGCTCAGCGGTAACAGGACCGCTGGCGGAAGCGCAACGCCTGCCGGGCGTTGCGTCGTGCTACGAGCTACGGGACGCGAGGGAGAGATAATGGCAGCCAGCGCCGGCGTTGCGGCTCATTCGCCCCGCCTGCGTCAGCTGCCGCGCTGCGGCGCATGCGGCCTCGCCGTGCTTGGCAGTGAGGACGGCGGAGAAGAACCAGCGTCCGCGATAGTCAGCGAGGTGCGCGCCGCCGTCCGGGGTATTCGCGTGCAGGAGACGCTGCGGTTGTTCCATCCACGCTGCCTGGTGGCACGCCGGCACCGCCACCGTCGCCGCGCCGGGATAGAGTTGGCCGTTACGGTTGCGCTCAGCCTCGCCTTTGCCGCGCTCGCATGGTCGCTTCAGCTCACGCCAGCGCTGGCGCTCCCGCTCGCGCTGCTCGGCGTCTACGCCTCCTATCTCGAAGCGACCGACACCCGTTCGCCGTCCTTCCTGCACCGTCCGTAAACACCGGCGCGAACAACCACGCTACGCGCGCCACGCGTCCGTGCCCAGTTGCGTGGCTACGTGTCCAGGTGGAACGGCACGCTGGTAACGGCTGTGCGTGGCCGGAAGAGGAGCGCCCCCTTAATCATGAGCGCCGTGTGCGTGTGGAGCAGGTTCTCCCACCAATGCGCTGGAATAAACTCAGGCAGCAGCACCGTCACCACCGCCGTTCCCTCCGGGTGGCGCCGCTCCACCAGGTCTATGTAGCGCATCAGCGGCCCGATCAGCGAGCGATACGGCGTCTCCACCACCACCAGCTCAACACCGGGGTCGTACCCCTCCCACTTCGCCTGCAGCTGCTCCGCGTCATCCGCGTCGTCGGTCACATGAATTGCCTGAATGATCGCGTGACGGTTGTGACGCGCGCCGCCCGACCCGGCTCCATTTGCTTCAATGGGGCTGTCCGCCGCCGCGCGGTACTGCCCGGTCAGCGAGCGCGCGTAGCTGATCGCCCGAAGCGTCGCCCGGTTGAGATCGGCCGAAGGGATCAGCACGTAGTGATGGAAGCGTGGCGCCAGCGCGTCCGGGTGCTCTGACTCGTCGCCCGGTGGGATGGTCATCTGCTCCGCCACCGCCCGGTAGTGACTGCGGATAGTGAGCAGCAACGCCACCAATCCGGGAATGAGGATCAACACCACCCACGCTCCCAGCGCAAACTTGGTGATTCCCACAATCACCAGTACCAGCGTCGTCGCGACGGTGCCAACGGCGTTGACGATCAGCCGCAGCCGCCAGCCGCGCTCCCGCAGCCGCCACCAGCGCGCCACCAGGGCCGCCTGAGAGAGCGTAAATGCCGTGAACACCCCTATCCCGTACAGCGGCAGCAGCGCCGTCACACTGCCCTGGAAAAGCACAATCAACACGCCGGCTACCACCGCCAGGATGATGATTCCGTTGCTGAACGCCAGCCGCGCGCCCTGAAACGCAAAGTGGCTGGGCAGGAATTTGTCCCGCGCCAGGAAGTACGCCAGACGCGGGAAGTCCGCAAACGCCGTATTGGCGGCCAGTACCAGCAACAGCGCCGTGGAAAACTGGATCAGGTAGTAATACGGCCCTATTCCCACCAGCGTGCGCGTCAGTTGACTGATCACCGTTTCAAGTTCGCGCGGATCCGGGATGATCGTCAGCCAGTTGGCAAGAAAGCTAATGCCCAGGAAGATCACCGCGAAGCACGTCGCCATCACCACCAGCACGAGCCGCGCATTGCGGCTCGCCGGCTCACTAAACGCAGAAACGCCGTCCGCTATCGCCTCCGTCCCCGTAAGACCTACACCACCCGACGCAAACGCTCGCAAGATGAGAAACGCCGTGAGCGCTTGAGTGCCGTGATGAGCCGGGTCATCCGGAGGTGGGACGTATACCGGCACATCACCTGTAATGAAGCGGAAGACACCGTAACCGAGCATGCCAAGCATCGCGGCCAGGTAGACGTACGCCGGCGCCGCAAACAGGCTGCCTGATTCACGTAGGCCGCGTAGATTCCCCCACGCCATTATCGCCACCGCCAGCACGGCTATCAGCACGCGGTTTTCGTACAGCGCGGGGAAGGCCGATGTCAGCGCCGCTACACCCGCGCTGACCGACACCGCCACGGTCAGCACGTAGCCCACCTGGATCGATGCGCCCGCCACTAATCCGGGGATCGTTCCCAGGTTTTCGCTGGTCACGATGTAGCTGCCACCCCCTTTGGGATAGGCCTTGATCGTCTGGAGGTAGGAGACCACCACAATCACCAGCAGCACTGCGATGCCGATCGAGAGCGGCAGTGTGAGCGAGACCGCCGCCGCGCTGGCAGCCACCAGCACGCGCATGATCTCCTCGCTCGCGTAGGCGGAGGAGGAGATGTTGTCCGAGCCGAAGACCGCAAGCGCCTGCTTGTTGGAGAGCCGCTCGTGGCTTTCATCCTCGCTGCGGATGGGCGAACCGATCAGCGTCAGCCTGAGGCGCTTCAGCAATCGTGCCGCGCCCCCTCGCGGCTCAGGGTCCGAGGCAATCTCATAGACGCCCGGCTCGAGCCGCTTGACTCCTTCATACTTCGGCCGCACCAGCCGTACCGCCCGGTCGCCGACATGCGTTCCGCGCAGACGCTCGCTCTCCGGCGCGAGGATGTCCACATGCTCGGGCGAGCGGAACTGTTCCGGCGCGGGTGCTGGCGGTGCTGGCGTGGGGGTAGAAGGTGGTGGCGCCGGGCGCCGGCCAGCGCCGGTAGACCGAATGGGTTCTGGGGATTGGGCTGCCGCGGCCTCCTCCACCGCCGCTGAGGAGCGGATCGAGGAAGGCGCCGGCGTCTCCGGAGCAACGTCCGTACTAGCGGTGCCTGGCCCGCCCTTTCGTCGTCGGACGACTCGCGGTCTCTCACTGGGCGGCGTTGCGCCTGTCACCCGCGCAGGATAGGCGGGGAAGATGAAGGCTTGGTGAGGGAAAGATGAAGGCGCGATGAAAACGTACTGCCGGACGCCCGAAGGGGCCCCGCACCCGCCGCTGCCTACCGGCCTGCCTCGGACGGGCGTTGGGCCGTTGGCACCGCTAGCCGCCCAGTGGGCCATCGGGGCCGGAACCGCACTTCTCGTGCTGGCCCAGGCGCGACGTAGGGCTACCCGAGCGTCGCACCGCTTGTCCGCCTGGCACGACACGTCGCAGCGCCGGCGCCTTCCTCCATGCATTCCACCCAGGAACAAGACGGAACAACGTGAACGGATCCCGGTGCTTATCTACCTCGACCGGCACGACCCGGCGGCAGACCTCCTCTCGGCTACGAGTCGGTGCTGCGCTCCAGGTCAAGCACTGGCCTGCCTGGGCCCAGTAGCGCTTCCGTCTGCTCCACGCGCACGATGCGCTGGAGACGCCTGACCTTGGAAGCCACGTCACCGGCAGCATCGACAATCATCTTGAGGTAGGCAGACGCGGCGGGATCGCTCGCGACAGCGGGCACGGTGCCCAGGAGGTCGGCACCACCAATGATGGGTGAAAGCGCGTTGTTGATTTCATGCGCCACGGCACGAGACACCAGCAGCGCCGCATCCAGCCGGACGCGATCCCGCTCCCGGCTACGCAGCCGCAGCAGCGAGAGCGCGCCTCCAGCATGGCGTCCAAGCAGCGCAATGGCCGGCACGTCGGCCACGCCTATCACATCACCCCACACGCTGACCGCACCCAGCACGGTCGCGCCGTCAGTGATCGGCGCGCACACACCCTGCCCCAGCGCGGGTAGCCGGCCGAACAGCCGCACGGCGCGACGGTCCAGCCACGGCAGGGCGCGAGAAAGCCAATCCGCGACGTCTGATACACGCACCACTTCCGCCCGGCGCAGCACGGCGTCGTAGGGCCACTCCTCGGTATCAAGCGTGACGCCGCGAAGCGGTCGCCCCAGTCGGTCTTCAACCGAGGCTAGCAGCTCAGCCGGCTCAATGACGGCTCGCTCCAGCACGAGATCCCCCGTCATGGGCCGCAGGAGATCAAGGTGAGCACTCACGCCGATCCGAGCCAGCCCTCCTGCAACTGCGCTGAGCACCGCAGCTTCATCCTCCGCCTCCTGAACCGCCGCCGCCGCCTCAAAGAGCACCAGCAGGCGGCCAAACGCGTTCCTGTTGCCTAACCGGCGCGCCTCTGGCGAGTGCTTCGGACGCTCTGGTTGGCTATGCTCGCCCTGCATCGGTCTAGCCGTCGTCCCTGGAGGCGAGTGGTGTCAACGCCGCCTGCGCCGCTGCCGGTGCCGGCCGCCGCGAGAATATGTCCGCGATAGCGGCGCGCAAGGTGCTTCGGGTGATGGGTTTGGCGATGATCGCGTCAACGCCGGACGGTCGCTCGCCGGCCGCATGCATCATGTCTCCGTACCCAGTCAGGAGCAACACCGGCAGACGCCGATCGCGCGCCTTGGCGGCTGCCGCCACGTGCTCGCCGGTGACGCCGCCCGGCATGGCCCGGTCGGTCACCACCAGGTCAAATACCTGCGCGGCTAGCATATCGATCCCCTGCCGGCCGTCCGGCGCGCCCGTCACCCTATGTCCATCGCTCTCCAGCAGTGCAGTTACCACTGCCAGCACCGCTGGCTCGTCGTCCACGACTAACACCTGCAGCGGGACGATAATCTCCGCGCAGTCAGGGCCACTTGCCGGCGACACGCCCTCCCAAAAGGGGAGCCGCAGTCTGATGGTGGCGCCCCGGCCGGGAACGCTGTCAATCTCCAGCGTCCCACCATGGCGCTGGACGGTGCCGTGGACCATCGCCAGCCCCAGACCCGTGCCCCGATCACCCTTGGTGGAGAAGAACGGCTCAAGGCAGCGCTGGCGCACGTCCTCCGTCATGCCCTCGCCAGAGTCCGACACCTCCAGCACGCCACGGTCGCCTTCCGCCCGCACACGGATGACGATGTTCCCGCTTTCGGCGAGCGACAGTGCATCAACCGCGTTCACAATTAGGTTCGTGACCGCCTCGCGCAATTCGGCCGCGCTCCCGGAGACCAACGGCGCCGGCCTCGCCGTATCCACCTCCACACGCAGCGTGATGGTGCGCCCGGCAGCCTGCGCATCATCTTTCCATTTGGGGCGCGTGAGAGCGGCCGTATCTCGTGCCACGGCGGCCAGATCCACCGGCGCAAGGGCGGCGCGCTCGTCGCGCGGCCGGTAGAACTCACGCAAGCGGCGCACCACCTCCGCCGCGTCGCGCGCGCCGGTGTGGATGAGCGCAAGCCACTCGCGCTCCGCCAGGCTGAGCGCGGCGCCGCTGCCCTGGAGCAGCTCACTAAAGCCCACCACCGGAGCAAGCATGTTATTGAGGTCATGTGCAATGCCACTGGTCAGTTGCCCCAAAGCGCGCAGGCGCTCCTGCTGCACGACCATTACCTGAGCCTGCTTGAGGTGGTCCAGCGCGGCCGTCAGGTCCTCCGCCTGGCGCCGCACACGCTCGTAGAGGCGCGCATTGTCCAGCGCACCCGCCACCTGTGCGGCCAAACCTGCTAGCAACCGCTCATCATCCGGTGCGAACTCCATCCGCCCGGAGCTGACAGTTAACGACCCAACCGTCTCTCCCGTGCGGGTCCGCAGCGGCACCGAAATGCTGTGCGAGACTCGGCGTCCACCCGTCGCACCGATCAGATGCCCAAGGTTCGCTTCGCGCACGGTGTTGTGCAGCACAATCGAGGTGGCGCCTTCCGTGCGAACGGTGCGTCCATCTCTAAACGCCGTGCCGGAGATTCCCTCTCCGGGCCGCAGGCGAACGAGGCCGAAGCTCTCGCCCAGGCCAACGAAGGCGCGCGGCGTCAGTTCTCCCGTTTCGGGGTCGTGTACAAAGATTGCCGCCGTGTCGGCGCCGGGCAGCGTGTCCACCAGCATGCGCAACGCGCCATCAAGCGGGGTGTCGATATGGAACGAGCTCCCGATGCCGGTAGCGAGATCGAGCAACAGGCGCAGACGCTGCGTGAGCCGGACGCGCTCGGCAATCTCTCGCTCAGCTTCCTCGTGGAGGCGAACGTTCTCAACGGCCACCGCAGCCAGTGTGGCGGCCATGGTGAGCGCCGTCACGTGCTCCGGTCGGTATGCCGCTGAGAGCGGACTTTGTACCTCGAAGCCGCCCACAATGCGCCCTAGCACCGCCATTGGGACCGCCAGGGACGACCGGGGCAGCCGCGGGTCAGCGTCGAAGCCTACGTCGTGCTGTGGCTGGTCGGTGATCGCGGCCTGCAAATCGTCACAGACTACCGGGCACCCCGTTGCTACCGCGCGCGCGTGCGGACTTGCGCTGCTGGCCGGCATCGAGGGAAATACCGAAACGTCATCTTCCCCACCGTCCCCGTACGCATACACGCACACGCGCGTCTCGTCCTCGGGCACATAGCGCGAAACAAAGAGCGTGTGACTCGGCGTTTCCGAAAGCACGAAGTCTCGCAGCGCGGTACACCGTAGGCAGGTCTCTCGCCGTGCCCATCGATTGCGCCAGCAACGAAAGCGACTTCAGTGGCTCAAGCGACGCGAGTGGCGTCACCGGCTCGAGCGACGTCACACTGGGCGGCGCGTGCGCGCCCAGTGACGGCCCATCTCTTACTGGCACGGATGTGTTTCGGGAGGAGTCACTCAGGGTGTTCCAGGTCATAATCTCGCTACACGGTCAAAATGGGAGCACGACCCGGACAAAACGAGGCGTGATTCTCCAGTACGGTTGCTGCCGCCTCGCTCGCTGACGGCAGCAAGCGCGACTTCTACGCCACGCTCGCGTGCGACCGGGACTCCCGCTGCGTACTGTCTTGCGGCGCGCGGGGATCGAGGAAGTACCCGAGCCCGCGCCGCGAAAGGACAAAGCGCGGATCGCCCGGCACCTCCTCAATCTTGTTGCGCAGGAGACCAATGTACGTCTTGACGTAGCCAGTTTCGCCGGTGTACTCGTAGCCCCAGACGTTGTTGAGGATCTGATCATGGGAGAGAACTTGTCCTGCGTGCCGGGCGAGCGTCTCAAGTAGCTTGTACTCAATGGCGCTCAGCGCCACGTCCTTGCCACGCGCAACCGCGACGCGCCGTCCGGTGTCCACGATCAAGTCACCATTCTGGAATGACAGCAGCTCCGGCGCGGTTGCACTCGCGCTTGCGGGATCGTGCTGGCCACGGCGTAGCGCGGCGCGGATCCGCGCCGCCAGCTCCACCGGGCGGAAAGGCTTGAGCACATAGTCGTCCGCGCCGGCATCGAGCCCGCGCGCCACCTCATGTTCGCCGCCTCGGGCGGTAAGCATGATCACGGGTGTGCCTGCGATCTCGCGGATGCGCCGGCAGACCACAAAGCCGTTCATGGCCGGCATCGTCACGTCAAGCAAAACGGCGTCCGGTCGGTGCTCATAGACCATGCGCAGCCCCTGCTCGCCATTCTCAGCGGTGAGCACCGTGTACTCCTGGTCCAGCGTCGCGGTACAAAGGGCACGCAGCCCCGGATCGTCATCGACGACCAGGATGGTGAGCTTGGTGCTAGGTCTGGGCATGTGCCTTCCCCACTTCTTTGTCTAGGTCCTGCAGTTCCGAGCTGCGGCTGAGGTCAAGCACCATGGCGCTGGGCCCAATGCCCAAATCCACTTCCTCAAGACGCGTAATACGCTGTAGGCTCTGCACATGGGACGCCACCAGGTCTGCGGCCCGGCGTATCTCGCTCGTGTATAGCGCTAAAGTAGGGCTGGCTGCCACCTCGGGTGCCAGCGTAAGCAACTCCGCAAAACCACTGATTGGCGCAAGCGCATTGTTGATCTTATGCGCCACAGTTCTAGCCACTAAGAGCGCGCCATCCAGTCGTTCGCGTCGGCGCCGGTCCGTGATGTCACGCGCCACGAGCAGCGTCGCTCTCTGCCCCCCATACGAGATCCGCGCCGCGGATTGCTCTACCAGGCGCTCTGGTCCGCCAGTCAGGAGAAACCGACACTCGTATATCTCCGGAACGGGCTCACCCCGCTCGATCGCCGAAGCGTAGGCGTCGAACCGGAGCCAGTCATCTTGGTGGACAAACTCGCGCGGTGAATGTCCCACCAGGTCATCGGTCGACATTGCCCCAACCAGACGGACAAACGCCGCATTTGCATACGTCAAAACCGTACTGGTGACGATGCCGATGGCGTCAGCGCAACGCTCCACCACCGCTCGCGCACGCTCCTCGCTCTCTCGCAGAGCGACTTCTGCTTCGATACGTGCGGTGACATCGTTTTGTATGCCAGCAAAGTGCGTCACCGGGCCCGAACCGTCGGTTCCCTCGCGAACGGGCGAGAGAAACAGCTCATTCCAGAACGGCTTTCCATCTTTGCGGTAATTCTTCAGGGTAATGTGGCATTCTCGCCCGGCGTAAACGGCATCACGCATCTGCTCTCGGGCTGCCTGGTCTGAATCACGCCCCTGGAGAAAACGGCAGTTCCGACCCAGGCACTCTTCGGCCGTGTACCCGC
>Ga0136611_10002745_pt1 | contig 12312 bp, 10 predicted proteins | sample AntDrymUQ2232306_2_FD_106645 | JGI IMG/M metagenome (GOLD analysis project Ga0136611, IMG submission 106645) | Polar desert sand microbial communities from Dry Valleys, Antarctica - metaG UQ223 (23.06) | ecosystem: Environmental > Terrestrial > Soil > Desert | place: Antarctica: Dry Valley... | reverse complement strand
GAGCAGGTGCACCGGATGCTCGGCGGGCAGCAGGTCTGGAGCGGCCAGCCGGAGCTCCGCGAGGTCGACGACCTCGACGGCGGGCCGGGCTACCCGGTGCTCATGGGCGACTACGACACGGCCGCGGTGTGGGAGAGCCGGCCGCTGCGGGTCGGGCACCGCGTCGAGAAGCCGATCGGGCTCTTCACCAAGCTCGACCCGTCCGTCGTGGACGAGGAGCTGGCCCGGCTCGAGGCGGCCCAGGCGGAGTCGGCGGCGGGCCAGGCCGACCCGGCAGCGCAGGCGGCGGGCCAGCCGTGAGCCGCGGCGCCGACCGCCGAGGCGAGCCGCCGCCGCTGCCGGAGCCGTTGGTCGTCGAGGTGCTCGACAGCCACGCCCACCTGGACATCATGGGCGTCGACGTGGACGAGGCGCTGGCACAGGCCAAGTCGGTCGGCATCGGCGTGGTGGTGCAGGTCGGCGTCGACCTGCCGTCGAGCCGCTGGTCGGCGGAGCTGGCCGCCCGCTACGACTCGGTGCATGCCGCGGTCGCCCTGCACCCCAACGAGGCCGGCCGCGGCACCGCCACGGACGAGGCGCTGCGCGAGATCGAGGGGCTCGCCGCGCTGCCCCAGGTCAAGGCCGTGGGGGAGACCGGGCTCGACCACTACCGGACCGAGGGCGAGGACGGCCACCGGTTGCAGGAGGAGTCCTTCCGGGCCCACATCGCGATCGCCAAGCGCACCGGCACCGCGCTGGTCATCCACGACCGGGACGCGCACGAGGACGTGCTGCGGGTGCTCCGGTCCGAGGGCGCGCCGGACCGCGTCGTCTTCCACTGCTTCTCCGGCGATGCCGAGATGGCCCGCACCTGTGCCGCGGCGGGCTGGTACATGAGCTTCGCGGGACCGGTGACCTTCAGGCCCAACGACGCCCTGCGCGCCGCCGCGCACGTCGCCCCGGTCGAGCTGCTGCTGGTCGAGACCGACGCACCCTTCCTCACCCCCGCGCCGTTCCGCGGCCGGCCCAACGCGCCGTACCTGGTGCCGCTCACCGTCCGCTCGCTCGCCGCCGTCAAGGGCCTCGAGGTGGACGACCTGTGCGCCGCGCTCGCGGCCAACGGCCGCCGGGCGTTCGGGTACGACGCTCTGGCCTGAACGTGAGCCGCTTCACAGCATGACAGTTCTGTGACGCTCTGACCTGCGACTTCCCCCCACTTCGGCCTCAAGATCACGTGATTTTGAAGATCGATGCCCCACCGGGGTGTTGCCGGACGGGGACCAGGCACCTAGCGTCGGTTGCAGAGACGCCGGGATCGTGGTCCGGTGCGCACACCCTCGTCCGACCCTGGTGGCCGGTCTGCTCGGTGTGTCCGCACCCTCACCGCGTGCCCGGGACGCGTGACGTACGGAGCCCTGTGAACCGCCCGAACCTGTCCCTGCCCGCCCTGTCCCTGCCGTCCGGCTCCGCCGTGTCGAGCGCCGTACGCCGACCCGCGGTCCCGGCCCTGCTGGCGCTGCTGCTCATCGCCCTGGTGGCCGGCGGCGTCTGGGCCGCGACCGGCAAGACCGCGACGCTCGCGGTCGACGGTCAGCCGCAGGAGGTCTCCTTCCGCGGCGACACGGTCGCCGACGTGCTCGACGCCGCGGGCGTGAGCGTCGGCCAGCACGACGCCGTCGTCCCGGCCCCGTCGTCGTCCGTCGACGACGGTGCGCGGGTGGCCCTGCGGCGCGGTCGGCAGCTGCAGATGGTGGTCGACGGCCAGGAGCGCATGGTCTGGGTGACCGCGGCGTCGGTCGGCGAGGCGCTCGAGCAGATCGGGCTGCGCGAGGAGGGTCTCGCCCTGTCGGCGTCGCGCTCACGCCGCATCCCGCTCGAGGGCATGCGCCTCGACGTCCTCACCCCCAAGGGCATCACGATCACCGCCGACGGCGCGACCCAGCAGCTGCAGACCTCCGGGCTGACCGTGGCCGACGCGCTCGCCCAGGCGGGCATCCCGCTCGACGCTGACGACCGGCTGTCGGTGCCGGCCGAGGCAGCCGTCGTGGAGGGGCTCGCCATCTCGGTGGCCCGCGTCGTCGTGGAGCGCGTCGACGAGGACGTCCCGGTGTCGTTCGGCACCGAGCGACGTGACGACGGGGACCTGCTGGTCGGTCAGACCACGCAGCTCGTCGCCGGGGTGACCGGCCTCGACCGCCGCACCGTCGAGCGGGTCGTCGTCGACGGTGCGGTCGAGTCCGACAACGTGGTGGCCACCACGCAGGTGCGCCCCGCTGTCGACCGCATCCTCGCGATCGGCACCAAGCCCAAGCCGGCCCCCGCGCCGAAGCCGGCCCCCGCGCCGAAGCCCGCTGCAGCCCCGAGGGCGGCGCCCGCGCCGGCGGACTCCGGACCGCGCTCGAGCACCGGCGCCGAGGGCCTCAACTGGCCGGCGCTCGCCCGCTGCGAGTCCGGCGGCAACCCCCGCGCCGTGAGCTCCACCGGCAAGTACCGCGGCCTGTACCAGTTCTCGATGCAGACGTGGGCCGGGGTCGGCGGCAGCGGCGACCCGATCGACGCCAGCTCCGGCGAGCAGACCTACCGGGCGCAGCTGCTCTACACGCGCAGCGGTGCCGGGCAGTGGCCGGAGTGCGGGAAGAACCTGTTCACCTGATCCGGCTCACCCCCGCAGCCGGCGTCGGCTAGACAGTCCCGGTGGCCGACTCGGGACTGCTCACGGCACCGGACGTCCGGGCCCTCGCCGACCGGCTGGGGCTGCGACCGACCAAGTCGCTCGGGCAGAACTTCGTCATCGACCCCAACACCGTGCGGCGCCTCGTGCGCGTCGCCGGTGTCGGGGTCGACGACGTGGTGGTCGAGGTCGGCCCCGGGCTCGGGTCGCTGACCCTGGGCCTGCTCGAGGCCGCCTTGCGCGTCGTGGCGGTCGAGATCGACCCGGTCCTCGCCCGCGAGCTCCCGGCGACGGTCGCCGCCCGGCTGCCGGACCGGGCCGACCGGCTCGAGGTGGTGCTGCAGGACGCGCTCACCCTGACCGGTGTCCCCGGCCCCCCGCCGACCGCGTTCGTGGCCAACCTGCCCTACAACGTCGCCGTCCCGGTCCTGCTGCGGCTGCTCGAGCACCTCCCGACGCTGGGCACGGGTCTGGTCATGGTGCAGGCGGAGGTCGCGGACCGGCTGGTCGCGGCACCCGGCAGCAAGACGTACGGCATCCCGTCGGTGAAGGCCGCCTGGTACGCCGACGTGCGGCGGGCCGGTGCGATCGGGCGCACCGTCTTCTGGCCGGCGCCGAACGTCGACTCCGGACTGGTCGCGTTCTCCCGGCGCGAGCCGCCGCCGGGGGACCGGGCCGCGACCTTCGCGGTCATCGACGCCGCCTTCGCCCAGCGGCGCAAGACGCTGCGGGCCGCGCTCACCGGCTGGGCCGGCTCGCCGGCCGCCGCCGAGGACCGGCTGCGCGCCGCCGGCATCGACCCGAGCGCCCGCGGGGAGGTGCTGGGCGTGGACGACTTCGCCCGCCTGGCTGCGACCCCCGTAGGCTGAGGCCCTCGCCGTCCTTCGCCCCGCACGCCGTACCGCCCTCCCCGCACGTCTCGAGCACTGGAGTCGTCCTGCCTCGCCGGACCCAGCACGACCGCGTCACCGCGCGCGCCTCGGCGAAGGTCAACCTCCACCTGTCCGTCCGTGATCTGCGGCCTGACGGCTTCCACGAGCTCACCACCGTCCTGCAGGCGGTCGGGGTCTACGACGAGGTCACGGTGGAGCGGGCCGACGTGCTGTCGGTGACCGTCGAGGGAGAGGGCGCCGACCTCGTCCCGACCGACGAGACCAACCTCGCCGCGAAGGCAGCGCTCACGCTCGGTGAGCTCACGGACAACGACACGCGCCTCGCGATCCACATCAAGAAGGGCATCCCGGTCGCGGGCGGCTGCGCGGGCGGGTCCGCCGACGCGGCCGCCGCGCTGCTCGCGTGCGACGCCCTGTGGGGCACCGAGTGGACGCGGGACCGGCTCGCCGAGTGCGGGGCGGCGCTGGGGAGCGACATCCCGTTCAGCATGCACGGCGGCACGGCGCTCGCGACCGGTCGCGGCGAGCGGCTGACGCCGGTGCTGGAGCGGGGGAGCTTCTCCTGGGTGCTGGCGCTGGCCGACGGCGGCCTGTCCACGCCCGTCGTCTACCGGGAGCTGGACCGGCAGCGCGAGGCCGGCCCGGTCGGACTGGTGTCCGAGCCGTCCGCGGTGCTGGCCGCCCTCCGGCAGGGCGACCCGGTGGCGCTCGGCCACGCGCTCGGCAACGACCTGCAGCCGGCCGCCCTGTCCCTCGCTCCCTACCTGCGACCGCTGCTGGACGCGGCCCGCGAGCTGGGATCGCTCGGCGCGGTGGTGTCGGGCTCGGGCCCGACCGTGGCAGTCCTCGCCCGCGACGGCGGCCACGCCGACGCCCTGGCGGCCGGGCTGTCGGCCACCGGCCACTGCGTGGCGGTGCGGCGGGCCGACGGTCCCGTCGGCGGAGCGAAGGTCGTGGAGGCGCTCTGATGGCGGTCAACCTGCTCAACCTCGAGAACGTCACCGTCGCCCACGGCACGCGGCTGCTCATGGACGAGGTGTCCCTCGGCGTCTCCGAGGGAGACCGGATCGGTGTCGTCGGGCGCAACGGCGGCGGCAAGACCACGCTGCTCAAGACGCTGGTCAAGGCCGAGGAGCCCCACTCCGGCCGGGTGACGCACTTGAGCGGCCTGCGCATCGGCGTGCTCACCCAGGACGTCCGCGTCGACGTGCGCCTCACGGCGCACCAGGCGATCCTCGGCGAGACGGCGGAGCACACCTGGGCGGGCGACGCCCGGGTGCGCGAGGTGCTCGACGGCCTCGGCCTGCACTCCATGGGGCTCGACAGCGTCATCGAGACGATGTCCGGCGGTGAGCGGCGGCGCGTCGCGCTGGCGGCGCTGCTCGTCCAGGAGTGGGACCTGCTCGTGCTCGACGAGCCGACCAACCACCTCGACGTCGAGGGCGTGTCCTGGCTTGCCGACCACCTGAAGCAGCGGAGCCCGGCGCAGTCCCACCTGGTCGTGACCCACGACCGCTGGTTCCTCGACGAGGTCAACACGACGACCTGGGAGGTCCACGACGGCGTCGTCGACTCCTACGACGGCGGCTACTCCTCGTACGTCCTGGCGCGGGCCGAGCGGGACCGCATGGCCTCGACCGCGGAGCAGAAGCGGCTGCAGCTGGTGAAGAAGGAGCTGGCATGGCTGCGGCGCGGCCCGCCCGCCCGCACCGCCAAGCCGCAGTTCCGCATCGACGCGGCCAACGCCCTCATCGCCGACGAGCCACCGGCCCGCGACGACATCGCCCTGCAGCGCTTCTCGGCCGCCCGCCTTGGCAAGACCGTCTACGAGCTGCACGAGGTCTCGCTGGCCTTCGGCGACAAGGTGCTGCTCGACCGCGTCGACTGGAACATCGGCCCCGGCGACCGGGTCGGGATCGTCGGCGTCAACGGCGCGGGCAAGTCCACCGCGCTCAAGCTGCTGGTGGGGCAGCTCGAGCCCGACAGCGGCCGGGTCGTCGTGGGGCAGACCGTCAAGCCCGCCTACCTCTCCCAGGAGGTTGCCGAGCTCGATCCGATGCTGCGTGTGCTCGAGGCCGTCGAGCAGGTCGCGAAGGTGGTCGACCTCGGCGGCGGCAAGACGATCGGCGCGTCGTCGCTCGCTGACCGGTTCGGCTTCACCGGCAACGCGCAGTGGACGCGCGTCGGCGACCTGTCCGGTGGCGAGCGGCGGCGGCTGCAGATCCTGCGCCTGCTCATGGGCGAGCCCAACGTGATCCTGCTCGACGAGCCGACCAACGACCTCGACATCGACACCCTCAACGCCCTCGAGGACCTGCTCGACGGCTGGCCCGGCACGCTGATCGTCGTCAGCCACGACCGCTACTTCCTCGAGCGGGTCACGACCGTGACGGCCTCGCTCATGGGAGACGGCAGCGTGGCGGCCCTCCCCGGTGGTGTCGAGGAGTACCTCGCCAAGCGCAAGAAGGCAGCGCCCGCTGCCGCGCCGAAGTCCAAGGGCGGTGGCGACTCGCGGGCGGCGAAGAAGGAGCTGTCCAAGGTCGAGCGAGAGATCGCTCGGCTGGACACCCGCGAGACCAAGCTGCAGGCCGAGATGGCTGAGAAGGCAGCGGACTTCGGGGCGGTGGCCAAGCTCGACGAGGACCTGCGGCTGCTGCAGGCCGAGAAGGCGGCGCTCGAGGACACCTGGCTCGAGCTCTACGAGGCCACCGAGGGCTAGGCGCTGAAGGCTGAGGGCTCGGCAGGTTCGAGCTCTCAGCGCCGCACTGCGGCCGATCGGCACCGCCATCCCTGGGCCCGTCGTGCGAACCGTGCCCTGGGAGCACGGGCCGGAGTCGTCGTCGGCGCCCCCGGCGGGCTGTTCCACTGATGGTGGACGAAGGGGCGAGGATCGGTGCCATGACCGATCGCGCTGGGGCACGCCGCACCGGTGAGAGCCGCGGACTGCTGGTGCTCCGGTTGTTCGGCACGCTCGTTCTCCTGCTCATCGGCCTCGGGCTCGTCGCGGGCCCCGACCGGGCGGCGCGCGGACCGTACGCCCTGGTGTTCGGGATCCAGGCCCTGGGCTTCGGCTGCGTGTCGCTGGTGGCGCTGGTCGCGGAGGCCAGATGGCGTCGCGGGCGACCTGGCGCGAGCGTCGGCCGGGCCGCCGACGGCCAGCCGGCGACGCTGGTGCCACGAGCTTCGTGGGCTGCGTCGATGATGGCGTGGTCGTTGGCCTGGCTCACCGTCCCGATCCTGGTCGCAGGCGGCCTCGCCGTGGTCCAGGAGCAGTGGTTCTGGGCGGCGGTGCTGCTCGGCTTCGGGCTGTGGCTCGCCCGCTACGCCCTGCCCCTGGTGATGAGACGACCGGAGCCGGGGGGTGTCACGCTCTCGCGCGACGGCATCACGAACGCGCGGGAGGAAGCGTCGTGGCACGTGGCCTGGGACGACGTCGTGGGGGTGGTCCCCGGCGCGGTGACGGGCGTGGTCCTGGCCCCCGGGGCTCAGGTGCACCGGCAGACGAGCAGGCTGTTCGGAGCCCGGAAGCTGGGTGTCGCCCCGCCGGGGGTCCTCGCGATCGACACGAGGCTGCTCACGGCCTCGCCCGAGCAGCTCGCGACGCTGGTCCGCTCGTGCGTCCTTCGCCCGGAGCGGAGGGCCGAGCTCGGTGCCCTTGCCTCGCTTGCGTGGCGCGACGAGGACAACCGATGACAGCGGACCGAGCCGACCTTCTGGGCAGGAGCACCCCGTGCCCGACGTCCTGAGCGGCTTCCCCTGTCGTCCACGGTCTAGCCGAGGTCGGTCGGGCGAGGACCGGTGAGCACCGGCTCGGTCTGCAGCCCTGCCAGGCCGTTCCACGCGAGGTTGACCAGGTGCGCGCCGACCTCGCTGCGAACGTGCTCAGGGTGGTCGACCCACCACTGGCCCACGAGTGCCACCTGGCCGACCAGCGCCTGGGAGTAGAGGCCGGCGAGGTCGGTCGAGAAGCCGCGGGCGGCGAACTCCGAGGCGAGGATGTGCTCCACCTGCACCGCGATGTCGCTGATGATCGTGGCGAAGCCGCCGCTGTCGGCGAGCTGGACCGGCGACTCGCGGACGAGGATGCGAAAGCCGTCGGCGTGCTCCTCGACGTAGGTGAGCAGCGCCATGGTCGCCTGCTCGAGCAGGCGCTTGGGCGAGTCCGCGGACAGCGCCCCCGTGAACGAGGTCAGCAGCCGCTGGACCTCGCGGTCGACCACGACCGCGTAGAGCCCCTCCTTGCCGCCGAAGTGCTCGTAGACGACCGGCTTGGACACGCCTGCGCGCAGCGCGACCACCTCGACCGAGGTGCCGTCGTAGCCGCGCTCGGCGAACAGCGAGCGACCGACGTCGAGCAGCTGCTCGCGGCGCTGCGTCCCCGTCATGCGCACCCGCCGCACGCGAGGCGAGGGGACGGGCGGGACGCGGTCGGGATCGGGGGCGGTCACCCCCGCAGTCTGCCCCCGGGTCCCGGTGTCAGGCGCGCGTCGCCACCCGGCGCGCGTCGAGGCGCTCCGGCGTGGCCCAGCGGACGTCGTCAGCCCAGCCGAGCTTCTCGAAGCCGCGGATCAGCTCGGCGCTGGTGTCCACCTGGAACCGGTCGACGCCGTGCCGTGCCGCAGTGGGGTCGGCGTGGTGCAGGTTGTGCCAGCTCTCGCCCATGGAGATGAGGGCGAGCGGCCACACGTTGCGGGACTGGTCGCGGGTGAGGAACGGCCGGTCGCCGACGGCGTGGCAGATCGAGTTGATGGACCAGGTCGCGTGGTGGAGGACCGCCATGCGTACGACCGAGGCCCAGAAGAAGGCGGTCAGCGCGCCGTACCAGAACGACTCGCCCACCGCGGCGGCCCAGGCCCCGCCCAGCAGCGGCGGGAGCCCGAGGCTGACGACGACCCACACCGGGAACAGCCGGTTGACCAGGTGGATGTCCTTGTCGGCCAGGAGGTCTGGCGCGAAGCGCTTCTGGTCGGTCTGCTCCAGGTCGAACAGCCAGCCGATGTGGGCGTGCCACAGGCCCTTGCACAGCGCCCCGAAGCTCGTGCCGTAGCGCCAGGGGCTGTGGGGGTCGCCCTCCTTGTCGGAGTGGGCGTGGTGGCGGCGGTGGTCGGCCACCCACCGGGTGACCGGCCCCTCGACCGCGAGGCTGCCGGCGATCGCGAGGGCGATGCGCAGCGGCCGCGTGGCCTTGAAGGAGCCGTGCGTGAAGTAGCGGTGGAACCCGACGGTGATGCCGTGCCCGCTCACGGCGTAGAAGACGGTGCTGAGGACGACGTCGCGCCACGACAGGCCGTTGCCCCAGAGGACGAAGCCGCTCGCTGCCACGGCCAGCAGGGGTACGGCGACGAAGGCGGCCAGCGCGGCCTGCTCCATGCGGGCCCACAGGCGGGTGCGGGGGATCTCCTGCAGGGGACGGGCCTCGTCCGTCGCGTACTCGATCGTCGTGACTGGGGCGTCGAGGTCGGTCGGGGTAGCGGTCACGCGCAGGTCCTCACGGGGCAGGGAAGGGCTACGCGACCGTAACCAACGGATCCGTAGGTGTGTCCAGTGGCGAGCGAGCCACACCTGAGGGTCCGCGGGGTACGAGCGGTGCATGGACCTCACACCGGACGGCAGGTACGTCGTCATCGACGGGCGGCGCTGGGAGTCCGGCCTCGAGGCGTAGCCGGGTCCGTAGCAGCACGCCGTGGCCGAGAACGCCGTTGGCGTAGGCGAACTGGCTTACGTACAGGATCCTCGGGGCGCCGTCGCCACCCGGACGAGGCGCTCGGTGGCGCCGACGGTCGGAGGGTTCTCAGCGAGCCTCGGCCGGCGGCACCGCCAGGGCGATCGTCAGCTCCAGCACCGCCTGCGGGTCGGTGAGCCGGTCGCCGTAGAGGTCGCGGAGCTGCGTCATGCGGTAGCGCACGGTCTGCGGGTGCACGACGAGGTCGGCCGCCACCTGCTCTCGCCGGCCCTGGTGGAGCAGCCACGAGCGCAGCGTCTCGGCGAGCCGCTCGGCGGTGCCGGGACGCAGACCCTCGAGCGGCGCGAGCACGCGCGCGCGCAGGTCGGCGAGCGCCTCCGGGTCGGCCCCGAGCACGAGCGAGGCGAGGTGGTCGTCGGTGTCGACGGGCTCGTCGCCACCCGGAGGCAGGACCTCCCGGGCGCGCGCCGCCCGGCGGTAGGACGCGGCGACGCCGGTCCACGGCCGGCTGGGGCCGACGACGGACGGCCGCCCGGCCAGCACGCGCAGCAGCTGGCTGCGGTTGACGCCGTGCGCGTCCGGCACGAGCAGCACGGCCGTCGACTCGCCCTCGAGGCCGGCCAGGTCGCCGGACAGCGCGAGGGTCCCCGGGTCGAGTGTCGAGAGCGCGCCACGGACCCTGACCGAGGGGAGCAGGACGGCGGTCAGCGTCTGCGGCGGCGACCAGTCGGCGCGCTCGGCGCTCGCCGCCAGCACGTCGTCCGGTGCCCCGGCGAGCAGGTCCTGCCCGAGGCGCTCCAGGTAGCGCTGGCGCACCCGGCCGGTCGTCGCGAGCTCGTCGGTGTGGCCGGCGACGCTCGCCGCCGACAGCTGGTCGATGTAGGCGAACACGAGCTCGGCGAACTGCGCGACCGTGGCCGACGGCAGCCCGCTGTCCACCGCCGTCGCGGACAGCTCGCGCCATGACACCCGTGCGCCGATCCGGTACGCCGCGAGCAGCGCGTCCATGCTGCGCCCGCTGCGCGCCTCGCCGCGACCGAGGGCGTACGCCCCCTCGAGCGCCGGTTGCAGCGGGGTGCTGGGGTCGGAGTCCCGGGACTGCTCCGCCAGGCGCAGGAACGCCCCGAGCGCCGTCTGCACCGCCAGCTCGATGTTGGCGCCCATCTGTCCGGTCAGCGCCCCGGCGTAGCCCGGGACCTCCGCGGTGACGGCGGCGACCGTCCGCTGGGCAACCGACGGCAGGTGGGTGCGCAGGAGAGCCACGACCTCGGGGTCGAGCGCGAGGCCGGCCGTGCCCAGCGTGGACGGGACCAGACCCTCCGTCATGCTGTCCTCTGAGAACAATCTCGGGAACCAGGCTCACTCCGCACGGGCATGAGACTAGCCCCAGCAGTGGGGATGCTCGTCCCATGACCGCGCCAGTCCTCCCTCGCCCGACCAAGGCACCCGCCCTGGGTCGGCTGCGAGAGCGCGTGATGCAGCTCGCCGAGCTGGTCGCGACGCCGCTCGTGCCGACCGACTACGTCGACCTCATCGACCCGCTGCGCTCCTCCGCCGACCTGCGCGGCCGGATCGTCGCGATCGAGCCCGAGACCCGGGACGCGGCGACCGTCGTCATCCGGCCCGGCCGCGGCTGGCGCTCGCACACCCCCGGGCAGTACGTCCGGATCGGCATCGACGTCGACGGCGTGCGCCTGTGGCGGGCCTACTCGCTGACCTGCCCGGTCGGCCGGCCGGACGGCTGCATCGCCGTGACGGTCAAGGCCATCCCGGACGGCACGGTCAGCAACTTCCTGGTGCGACGCGCGCAGCCGGGCCTCGTGGTACAGCTCGACCAGGCCACCGGGGACTTCGTCCTGCCGGCCGCTCGCCCGGCCAAGGTGCTCTATGTGACCGCCGGCAGCGGGGTCACGCCGGTAATGGGAATGCTGCGCAACTGCGTCGAGCAGCTCGAGGACGTCGTCGTCGTCCACTCCGCGCCCACCGAGGCCGACGTCATCTTCGCCGCCGACCTGCGCGACCTGGCCGCCCGTGGCCAGATCCGGCTCGTCGAGAAGCACACGGACTCTGACGGCATGCTCAGCCCCGCGGAGCTCGCTGCGCTGGTCCCCGACCTTGTCGAGCGGGAGACCTGGGCGTGCGGCCCGGCGCCGATGCTCGACGCCCTCGAGGCGCACATGGCCGCCCACGGGATCGCCGACCGGCTCCACACCGAGCGCTTCCGCCCGACGGTCCTCGTCACCGGCGAGGGCGGCAGGGTCAGCTTCAGCAAGGTCGGCGTCACGGTCGAGGCCGACGGCGCGACGCCGCTGCTCGACGCCGGCGAGGCGGCTGGCGTGCTCATGCCGTCGGGGTGCCGGATGGGCATCTGCTTCGGCTGCGTCGTCCCCCTGCGCTCGGGCGCGGTGCGCGACCTGCGCGACGGCGCCGTGACCACCGCCGTCGAGGGCGACGGCGTCAAGATCCAGACCTGCATCAACGCCGCCGCCGGCTCCTGCGACATCGAGCTATGAGCCCGACGCCCGCACCGCCCACCGACCTGCTGCCCCTGCACCCCGGCCCCGAGGAGATCGCATGACCGCCATCCAGAACAAGGCCCATAACCCGATCGCCCACCTCACCGACGAGGACGTCGAGAGCATCGGCCGGGAGCTCGACGCGCTGCGCGAGGAGATCCTCGCCGACCGCGGAGAGCGCGACGCCGCGTACATCAGGAAGGTCATCGACGCTCAGCGCAAGATCGAGCTCGCCAGCCGGGGCCTGCTGCTGTTCTCGCTGTTCCCGCCCGCCTGGGTCGCGGGCACCGTGGGCTTGTCCGTCTCGAAGATCCTGGAGAACATGGAGATCGGGCACAACGTCATGCACGGCCAGTGGGACTGGATGCGCGACCCGAAGGTGCACTCCACCTCGTGGGAGTGGGACAACGCCTCCCCGTCGGACATGTGGAAGCACTCGCACAACCAGATCCACCACACGTTCACCAACGTGCTCGGCCGCGACAACGATCTCGGCTACGGCATCATGCGGGTCGACGAGGACCAGAGGTGGAGCCCGTTCTACCTGGGCCAGCCGCTCTGGAACTTCCT
>Ga0136611_10002744_pt1 | contig 12313 bp, 8 predicted proteins | sample AntDrymUQ2232306_2_FD_106645 | JGI IMG/M metagenome (GOLD analysis project Ga0136611, IMG submission 106645) | Polar desert sand microbial communities from Dry Valleys, Antarctica - metaG UQ223 (23.06) | ecosystem: Environmental > Terrestrial > Soil > Desert | place: Antarctica: Dry Valley... | reverse complement strand
GGGTGCAATGGGCCGCGAGCGCAGACCCACGCCGCCGCAACATCCGCCCGCTGCCAGGCGCGTTCCCAGGCAGCGTCTCCCGCCGGGCTTGCCGGAATGGCGATGACGTGCTGCACAATCTCGCCTGGGCGCGCCAGCGCGGTGATCCAGAGCGAATCTGGCCCCCTGTCCACCGGGCGCGCGTCGCAGCGCTGAAGCAGCGTCAGCGTCAGGAATGACACGGCCGCGATGCTTTGGGTCTTAGCCCCTGCAAGACGCGCGGCGGCAACCACGCCGCCGCCGATCACGATTGCGAAGAACACACGCGCAAACGCCGCTGGCGCGGGACTCGCAACTACGGCGATGAGTACCGACGAGGCAAAGAGCGACCAGACGAAGACCGGCTGTTTGATGCCGGCGACTAATCCGATCCGAGGGACATTCACCGCGTTTTCACCACGCGGTCACCACTGGTTGCCTTGCGAGAGGTGAAACCACAGATTGAGTTGATTGACGCCTAAAAGGTCCACGTTGGTCAGCACGATCAGCACCGCTGTCAACAGTCCCATGGCGGCCAGGCGTGCGCGCCGGTGGCCGCCGAGGCGGAGCCGTTCATCAACGACGTACATGATCCCGCGCGCGGTCAGCAGGTAGACCGCCGGGAACGTGAAGTAGGCGACGCGCGGAAGCCCAAAACGAGTGGAGAACGCGATCAGCGGGATCGCGCCAGCCAGCAGAATAGCGAGCGACCAGCGCCGTGCGTCCGGGCCGCTGCGCCAGAAGCCAACAAGCGCCAGCGCCAGCCACGGATAGTAGAAGGCGCCAACGATGAGGCCGCGCAGCGAGAACTCGTGCAGGTGGTCCAGAACAGCGGCCGGACCGGCGCGCACCAGACGCCACCAGCCACCGAGCGCCTGCCCCGCCAGATCATTGTTGCCACCGGAGAAGGTGAGGCCCAGCACGGCGCCGTACCGCTCCCAGGACAGCACGAGTAGCAATGATACGGCCGAGACTGCGAGCAGCGCTTTCCAGCGGTGGAACCGCACACCGTAGGCCCACACAAAGAGCAGCGCAGGAATGTACGTGAAATACACCAGACCCGCGGCACCCGCCGCCCAGCCGGCGCTCGCGCCGCTGCGAAATCCAGCGTTCGGGCGCCAAAGTCCCAATCGCTCGCACAGCACGAGTAGGAGGACAAAGCCCGCAAACGCCGCCGCATGGGCTTGCGGGGCGGCGCCCATGAAGATGAATCCTTGCCCCGTGGCCACCAACAGTGATCCCACCCACGGGACGGCCGTGCCGGGCCAGCGCTGGAAACCGAGCCACCAGACGCAGAGCGCCGACAGCCACCAGGCAAGTAGGTTAACGACAGCAAACGACCAGTACGTGCCGAAGGATGCGGTCAGAAACGAGACAAGATACAGATGGCCGGCACGCCGGTCGAACTCGCTTGGGTCCACCGGACCCTCTCCCTTGAACAGCCGCAGCAGTTGCAAGAGCGGCAACCCGTCGCCCTGCGCCGGTATGCCGTCCATCAGCGTCGCGTACCCGTCTGCCGTGGTCCAGCGCTCTATCCCTTGGTCTGGGCGGCTGGTCTTCACGAACGCGTTGTTCTCGCCCGAATGTGTGAGAAGCTCCAGCACGCAGATCAGGAGCAACAGTCCCGCCCACACCACCGCCGTCCGGCTATGCGTCCGCCACGACTGATTGGCAACCGGCGGCGCGATCGCGCCGTGCTCACGCCACGGGCGCCACCGGGGCAGCAGCGTCTCGGCGGCTAGCAGCGCTCCAACAATCACGCAGAAGGAGAGCGTCCACACTGACGCAAAGAGGTCGGCTTGGTTCAGCCAGCCGCTCATCCATGGGTACGGCTGCGGGATGCCGAGGGCAAAGGCCGCGATTCCGAGCGCGGCCGTAGCTGCGACGGCCGCCGGGTCAAAACGCGACTGAAACGCCAGGGACGCGCGCGGCGCCCGGACGGAGTTTGGTACTACGTCCGGCGCATGTCCTCGTCCTTGTCCCGGCCGGTGGTTTCCAAGCGCGGTCACTTTGATCCGGCGGCCTCGGCTGCCGCCCTTGCACTGGTGCCCGCCGTGCTTGGCCTGGAGCTGCACCCCTGGTTCCCGGAAGGGCGCTGGGTGGACGGCTCACTCAACGTCTGGCTGATCACGTTTGCCGTCACATACGTCATGCTTGTCTTTATCCAGGCAGCGGTTGAACGAGCCGCGCCGCTGCTCAGCAGGATGCGCCGCCCCTGACCGATGACCACGTCGAGGCACCTTGCTGAAAGTGGTTAGCTTCGCGCCGCGGCAAGCGGTTTCTCCGCTTCGGTCGTCTCGCCTGGGTTGACCTGACCGCGCTTTCCCTGGAGTCGCCAGGAATAGCGCTTGTGCCAGTGAACCGCGCCTTGGACAAGCCCCGTGCGGGTGAGCCAGCCCTCCACATCTCGCCGCGTCAGGTAGAACGAGATGGACGGAGCCAGGTGATCGAAGACGATGGAATGAAGCTGGTTCAGCCCAAAGTCCGAGAGGTAGCACAGGTACTCCAGGTACGGGACCGCCGCGACACGGCGCTGGAGATTCGGCCTGCGGTTGAGCGCGGCAAACACGGTCTTGAGGAAGGGATAGGCGATGGCCGCCGGTATCCAGCTCAGCGCGTGCAGCGCTTTGAGCGGGAGACGCGAGGTCAACGTTTCGCGGATGGGTGTCAGGATGCGCGCCACCAGGAAGTTACCTTCCGCGCCGTAGACCCAGGCGGCGATCCGCCCGCCTTCGCGCAAGTGTCCCGTCAGCGAAGCGAAGCCCTGCGCCGGGTCCGGCAGATGGTGCAAGACGCCGACCGAGTAGATCAGGTCAAAGGGCGAGCGGAACGGAAGCCGGTTGATGTCCGCCTGGACAATGTGCGCGTTGGGCAGGTGCGACGTGTTGCGGTAGGCGGCTTCCACGGCCTCACTGAGATCGATGCCAATCAGCGCTGTCGCGCCGTAGCCTGATGTCACATAGGTGTGACGCCCCATGCCACAACCCGCGTCAAGCGCGACCTTCCCCTTGAAGGCGGCTGGCTGCAACGGGTCGATCCACTCCAGGAACTGGCGCTCGTGCGTGTCCTGCACCGAGTCGAAGTGCTGCCACTCGTAGCCAAAGGCGTTTGCCGTTCTCTTCTGTTCCGTTAGCAGGATGCGCGGCGCCATCCTTGGGATACCCCGCAGAATCGGATACGTCGCCTCACACCCGTTGCAGGTCAGACGACCCTCCAGTACCTCCACCTCGGACCCGGACTGAGTTGCCCGCTGCTCGTCGGGCGTACAGCGCAGCTCGTGCTTGCACGCGGGGCAAACAAGCCATTCCAACAGGGAAGTCTTCAGATCCGGTCTCCTGGTGTATCGACTAGCGGCCTCTGGCGCATCCAAAGCCGCCAGGACGCTGAGCGTACTACTGTGAAACGAGGGTTCCTTGTAGGCGGTTCCTCCGGCCGGCCGTTGTGGGGCTGGTACAAATACGGTTCCCGTGACGGCCGTGCAGGACACCCCAACAATCACGCCTCCTCGCATGTCCTCAGACCGCCTAGACGCTCAGATCCGCCCGTCCTCCAACAGCGTTCCCGACGCGCGCCGTCAGAGTGAGCTGGCGCACGGACGGACCATCGCCGGGCGGGCCGCTTCAGTGTGGGGGCAAGACGGGTTAGCCGGCCAGGAGCGCGTCAGACGGCGCGCGGGACTGCTCGCGGCGGCCGTTGGCGCAGCGCCAGGCATGGCAATCTTGGAATTGGGTTGCGGCACGGGTGAGTACACCGCGCGTCTCGCGCAGCACGGCGCGTGGCTGGTTGCCCTTGATCTGGTGGGCGATCTTGTCCGCGTGGCCCGAGGCCGTGATCTGCCTTTCGGTGTGCGGTTTGTGCTTGGCGATGCGGAGCGCCTTCCGTTCCCGGATGGCGCCTTTGACGCGGTGGTTGGAAACGCCGTACTCCATCACCTGCGGCTCGGAGCGGCGCTGGGAGAGATCCGGCGCGTGCTGCGTCCCGGCGGGCGCTGCGCGTTCACGGAGCCCAACATGCTGAATCCACAAGTACTTGTGCAGAAGAACGTGCCGCCCATCAAGCGCTGGCTTGGTGATACCCCGCACGAAACCGCGTTCATCGCCGGTCCCATACGCCGTGACTTCGAGCGTGCTTCCCTTCGCGTTGCCCGAGTGGAGCCATTTGACTTCCTGCATCCGGCGCTGCCCGCATGGAGCATCCCCACGGTGCAGCGCATCGAAGGGCGGCTGGAGCGTCTCGGTCCGCTCGCGCAACTTGCCGGCTCCCTCCTGATCGTGGCCGGGCGTGAGACGGCGCCGTTTCAGACAGCGAGCACCTAGCGCGCGTGACCCTTTCACTTTCCCGCGAGACAGAGCCTTCCCCCCAGGCCGGCGTCGGGCCGCCTTTTGCCGGGCAGAGGCGTGACCAGAGACGGGTGCATCAATCTGCCGCTACAAGGCGCGTTGCCGCCTGGTTTGATCGCTACGCCGCCGAGCGAAGCAACTGGCGCCGGCGCAATCGCTACTACTACGACGAGCTGGAGCGCCTGGCGCAGCGCACCATTCCGCCGGGAGCGCGTGTGCTTGAGCTAGGCTGCGGTACCGGCGACCTGCTGGCCGCGGTTAGGCCGTCGCTCGGCGTTGGCCTGGACGTGAGCGAGGCCATGCTGCGCGAGGCGCGCTGGCGTCACTTGCCGGCCAAGGCCGGAGGAACCCCCGCCAGAGGCGCCAAGGGCGCCAAGGAAAGCACGCTGCTCTTCTTTCGGGCGGACGCGCACGATCTGCCGCTCAACACGACCTTTGACTACGTGATCTGTTCCGACCTGCTTGGCCACCTGGAGGACATCCAGTTGCTCTTGGAGCGCCTTCAAGGCGTCTGCCACGCCGGTACAAAGGTCTTCATTTCCTACTGGAACTTCGCCTGGCAGCCGGTTCTCTCCGCCGCCGAGCGCCTAGGTCTCAAAATGCCGCAAGGCGCCCAGAACTGGCTCGGCATGGCGGACGTGGACAACCTCCTGGCGCTAACCGACTACGCCACGCTTGAACGCGGTACGCGCTTGCTCCTGCCCGCACCCGTGCCGCTGTTCGCCATGCTCTTCAACCATGCACTGATCCGCTTGCCCTTCCTCAGACTGATGGGCCTCATCACGCACTGGGTCGTGCAGCCCGCGGTGCAACCCAGGGCCGAAACGCTTTCGTGCTCGGTAATCATTCCCTGCCGGAACGAGGAGGGGAACATCGAGAGTTGCATCGATCGCCTGCCCTCGTTAGGTACGCACACTGAGGTGATCTTTGTTGATGGCGCATCCACCGATGGCACGCGCGACAAGATTCTGGAGCTCATTGAGCGCTATCACGAAGAGCGCGACATCAAGTTGATCGACCAGGTGCCGGTGACCCCGCCGCCGCCGGAAACGGCGCCGTTCGCCGCCACGACGCGCTCCACCTATCAGGCTCAGGTGCCGCAAGACGCGCAGCCTCAGGCACGCGCCGCGGCAGACGCCCCCGTGCGCATGCTCAAGCTGGGCAAAGGTGACGCGGTCCGGAAAGGCTTTGCCGCCGCGAGTGGCGACGTACTGTTCATCCTGGACTCGGACCTCACGGTTCCACCCGAAGACTTGCCGAAGTTTCTGGAGCCAATCGCCACGCGCCGGGCTGAGTTTGTCAATGGGACGCGCCTGGTTTACCCGTTGGACGGCGAGGCGATGAAGCCCTGGCGCTACGCCGGTAACAAGTTCTTCAGCGTGGTGTTCACCTGGCTGCTCGGCCAGCCCATTAAGGACACGCTGTGTGGCACAAAGGTACTGCGTAAACGCGACTACGGCCGTCTGGCCGCGAACCGCAGCGTCTTTGGTGACTTTGATCCCTTTGGCGACTTTGACCTGCTGTTTGGCGCGGCGCACCTTGGTTTGCGCATCCTAGAAGTCCCCATCCGCTACCGGCGTCGTACCTACGGCGTCACCAAGGTGAACGTGGTCGAGCACGGGCCAATGCTGCTGCGCATGAGCGTGATCGGCTTCCGGCGCCTCAAGCTTGCCCGGTGGATGAACCGGCTGTCCGGCGTGTGGCAGCGCTGAGCCTCTTCTGCCCGGCGTGCCGCGCGCCGCTGAAACAACGCGTCGCGTCATATGACTGCGCCGCGTGCGGGCGATCTTTTCCCATTCGAAACGGTATTCCGCGACTCCTGACACAACTGGCGCGCGGTGAGCGACAGGTTCAGGGCGCCTTTGACTTCGAGCACGCCCGGTATCTCGATTCGCTGCGGGTCCACTTCAGACCCCAGCGCGCTGATGAGCTATGCGCGGATGTCCGTCTTCCGGCCGGTTGGTTTAAAGGCAAGCGCGTGCTGGATGCCGGGTGCGGCTCGGGCCGGTGGAGCTATGCGCTGGCGAGCATGGGCGCACGCGTCGTCGCCATTGACCTCACCGACTCTGGCGTCCGCACCACAGCAGAGGCGCTGCGGCCCTTTCCAGATTGCGTGGTGTACCAGGCAAGCATATTCGACCTGCCCTTCGCGCCTGAGACGTTCGACTTCGTAATGAGTTGGGGCGTGCTGCACCACACGCCGAACACGAGGGACGCGTTTGGCCGGTTAGTGCCCGTGGTCAAGCCCGGCGGCATGCTCTACGTGATGCTCTACGAGCGCATCGCGAAACGGCATCGGGTACTGACCGACGCGCTTCGCCTGCTGCTGCGCCGCCTGCCCGACGGTGCCCGCTATCGCGCCTGCCGGGCGCTCGTGATACGCAATCCACGGCTGTATCGCTCAGTTAGCCCATGGCTAAAGGTGTGCGACGGGAGCGCCGCGCAGACCGAGGCGGATGTCTCGACGCTTGCCTTCGACAACTTCGACGCATACTCGCCGGAGTACAACCACGTCCACACCCAGTCCGAGGTGCGCCGCTGGTTCCACGAGAACGGCTATTCTGATGTGCGGCTCACCCGTCCGTTGCGCTTCACCACGCCTGATGCGGTAGCCCGCTGGGGCGAGTGCGGCGGCGCCGTCCACGTTCGGGGCATACGCGGTCCGAGCATCCTACTTCCTGGAGATGGCGCGTCAGAATCAGCGCAAACGCTGCGCCAGTCTGGTCTGGTGGCAGACGACGTACCCATGGCGCACGCCTGGCTGTCTGTTCAGCTGGCGCAGGTAGCCCCGGTGGCGCCGCGCTTGGGGGACACTTGTGACCTGGGAAGGGAAGTTCCGGGCCAGGTTCCCGAGTTTGATGGAGAGCTTAGGGATGCGTGGCACGGCGTTTTATGCGCCATCCCTTCGGGCTGGACAGTGACGCACGAGGGAGCGCTCATGTCGGTGGCGCCGCCGGTGGCGCAGCCTGCATATCGGCTGGGGCTGTACGTGCGGACGGCGTCCCGCAGCGAGTTGCTTTCCGCCCAGGCGGATGCGGCGTTCCGCCGCTGGTTGCCAGAGGACCAGGCTGGAGAGCTAGTGGAGCGCACCACGCACGATGTATCGGGCACGGCGGCGGTTCGCAGCCGGTACCGGTTGCGGCTTGGCCTCGTCGAGGCCGAGGCTCAGTTTGTCCATCTACGGCATGAAGGCTCACTGGTGCAGCTGTCAAATGTCAGCGCGTGGGAGGGCACGCAGACGCTCATTGATGAGGCGGCGCATGTATTCGATGGCCTTGTGAAGGGCACGCGTCTCGTCCAGCCACGTCGAGACGTTGCTGCCCTTATTCAGATTCTCGGTGTGGGGATTGAGCGAGTGGGGCGCGCCGCCATGCGCCGCATGGGGAGGCTGCTGCCTACGGGAACCTCTTCCACGCGGACCGCACACCCAAGAACCCGGTTTGCGCCGGAAACCGACCCGGCGCCGTTCTATGACCTAGTGATCGCAGTCAACGCGCTACCGGCGGAGCAGCGTACGGGCGAGGGGTTGGTGGCGCATGTGCGCGAGCGTTCGCGCAACTACGTGCAGCATCGCCGTGCGCGTATGACCGGCTCAGAGCTGCCGCTGGCGCGCTGAGCTCGTGGCCCCTGCCGGATCTGAAACCTGGAAAGAACTATGGCCTGGCGATACGTCGGGGCGCGCGAGGCTGACGCCCCGCTGATACTGCGGTTGCTCGCCGTGTGGCGTCACCGGCGCTTGCTGCGCCGTATGGCGGAGCGTGACCTACGCCAGCGGTACGCCGGCGCCGCGGTTGGCTACGCCTGGGTGGCAATCTATCCGCTCCTACTGGTGGCGTTTTACACGGCCGTGTTTGCGCTTGTCTTCCGCGGCCGGCTTGCCCCGGGAGGCTCGCCGCAGGAGTACGCGCTGTACGTCGTGTCCGGTCTGTTGCCGTGGATCGCCTTCTCTGAGGTAGCCAGCCGCAGCACGCAGGCCATGGCCGAGCAGCGTAGCCTGGTGAAGTTCGCTGTCTTCCCCGTGCAAATCTTGCCGCTGACCGCGTTGTACGCTGCGGCGATCACGCAAATGGTGGGCCTCGTCGCGCTGCTGGCTTTCGCCGCCTACGTCAACGGGGGCCTGTCAACCCGCGTCTTTCTGCTCATCCCGGTGCTGGTGCTCCAGAACGTGTTCTTTGCTGGCGTTGCATGGCTGCTCGGCGCGCTGGGCGCCGTCTTGCGAGACGTGCGTGAGCTGGTGTCGATCGCGCTTACGTTAGGCATGTTCCTGACGCCAATCTTCTATGTGGCCTCCGATGCTCCCGCCCCGCTGCGACTCGTTTTGGCGCTCAACCCGTTGACTCACCTTGTAAGCGGGTATCGCGCGGCGCTCTTGCCGGCCGCGCCATTGAGTCCTGAGAGTGCCGTCGCATTCTCGCTGGCCGCGGCCGTGGCTCTGGTGGGCGGCTTCTGGACGTTCGAGCGGACGCGCGTCTTCCTGGCGGACATCCTGTGACTGCGGCGTTGTCTGCTTCGCCGGCCGCTTCCGGGCCGCATGTTGGGACTACGTCAGAGGAGCAACCGGCCATAAGTGTGCGGCGGGTTTCCAAGCGCTTCGCGGTCTACCAGCGTCAGACCGACCGGCTGCTTGAGTTGCTTTCTCGCCGGCCGCGCCACCGCACGTTTTGGGCGCTGCACGACGTGTCGTTCGATGTGTCAAGCGGTGAGATCGTCGGGATCATTGGGCGCAATGGCGCCGGGAAAACCACGCTCTTGCGTTTGCTCGCGGGTATCAGCCCACCGACGGCCGGTGAGATTGATGTCAACCACCGGCTGTCGGTCATCCTGGAACTGGGCAGCGGGTTCCACCCTGAGTTCACCGGCCGCGAGAACGTCCTGCTCGGAGGCGCCGTGCTCGGCATGAGCGACGAAGAGGTACGCCGCAAGTACGACTCGATTGTGGAGTTTGCCGAGCTCGGCGCGTATATGGACATGCCGTACAAGACGTATTCGCTCGGCATGCAAGCGCGTCTAGCCTTCGCAGTCGCCATCAGCGTCGAGCCGGAGATCCTCATCATCGACGAGGCGCTGGCCGCCGGTGACAGCGCCTTTATCGCCAAGTGCTTTGAGCGCATACGGCAGATCTGCGAAAGCGGCGCGACGGTGCTCTTCGTGTCGCACAACACCTACCTTGTGCAGCGGCTGTGCAGGCGCGCCTTATGGATCGAAGGGGGCAGGTTGGCAGGTGACGGCGATCCGGCCATTGTGTGCCGTGACTATGAGGCCGTGCTGCGCCGCCACGAGCAAAACGCGGCCCGCGCGCTGCTTGATCGTCGCCGTTTCCAGGACGATCAGATCGACGCGGTGGGACCGAATACCATAGTCGAGCCTAGATCTGCGGGAGAGAATCCACATCAATGGGGTTCCGGCGAGCTGCGTCTGACCGGCGTGGACCTGGCGGGACCCGGCGGTGCGGCGCAGGATGTGTACTACGCAGGCGAGCGGCTCACGATCCGTCTGGGATACGACGGCCACGCGCCCTACGATGATTTGGCATGCGTCGTGCTCGTCACGCGCGCAGACGGTGTGGCAGCGTGTGGCCTGGACGCCGCCGAGTCCGGGCTGCGCGTTCCTCCGCTTTCCGGTCGAGGCAGCTTCGAGCTGGCGCTCGATCCACTCGTCTTGGGACGGGGTCGATATTTCCTCTCGCCGCACATCTACCGTGACCGGGACGGGATTGGCGCCGCGTCGGATGTCATCGTCTATCACGACCGGCAGTACGAGCTGCGCGTCGAGCGGCACGGGCGGCCGTATGACGTAGCGGCTGAGCAACCCGCCACCTGGCGGCACAGTACGTTCTAGTCGCCCGTGGCTCCCTCCTACGCCGCCCTCTCGGTGATTGGCCTGGCATTGTGGGGTCTCTCCTTCGCGCGTCCAGGTTGGACGTGGCGCTCGTTGCGCTGGCTTCGCTGGCGCTGGCTTGCCGCGCTGGCGTTCGCTGCTGGGCTGCTCCTCATCGTAATGGCGGATATGCGCGCCGGACCGGCCCTGCTGCGTTCGCCAGCGGTAGCGCCGCTCTGGCTTACGGCGCCTGGCCTGCTCGCGCGGGTCCTGCTCACCGTATTCGTCGTGCTGCCGCCGGTGCTCGATCTTTGGGGTGACGGCGGCTCGAGGAGAGCGCTCACCATGATGCGCGGGTCATTGATGGGAGCGGCCCTACGTGCCTACGCGCCCGTGGCCGCGCTCATCTCGATGGCGCCTGGCTTCTCGATCTTGCAGAGCACCGGTGGCGGGTCGGTTGATGCCGGCCTACCAGCGCTCCTGTACTGGGGAACCTCCGCGGCCTCACTCGGCGCCTTTCTGGGTGGAGCCGTCGCCCGGCGCATGCTGGCGCCACATCCGAAGACAGCGCATCTGTACTGCTGGAATACCGCATTGGGCGTTGGCCTCCTTGGCGCCATCGTGATGGCCGTCGCAACTCATCTGGCGCTCACTCTGGCGCCGTGGGTGTGGTGGCTTTCTGTGGCGGCGTGGGTAGCTGCTTCACGCGCATGGTTCCGCCGGCGCGAGTTGCCGGCCTACGTCACTGCCGTCTTGCTGCTGGGCGCGGCGCTGCTGGCGTTCCAATTCCGCTGGCAGTACCTGCACGACCTGCCCGGCAATGGCCTCCCCATGAGTCTTGATGGCCAGAGCTACTTTGACGAGGCGCTGATGATAGATTGGTGGCTCCGAGATCCCAGAGCCACGCGTGCGTCCCTGCTGCTCTCGGGGGTCACCTGGTTCCGCGAGCCGTTCTTCATATTCTTGATGCAAGCCTGGCTGGAGGCGCTCGGCCCCAATCCGCAGTTCGCCATCTATCTGACCGTCGTCGCGTCCGTTGCGGTGGTTGTCCTGGGCGGTGTGGCGATCACGGCCCTCCTGGGCCCATGGGTTGGCGTGGGGACGTCCTATTTGCTGGCCATGGATAGCCTGTGGATCCGCAACGCGGCCACGGGCTTGAGGGAAGAGGTAACGGGCGCGCTGCTGCTCATGGCCGTTGCGCTGTGGTGGCTGCGCGCGGCGCGCGAGCGCGGCCTGAGCTGGCTGGCGCCAATGGCGGCGGCCGGGGCGGTCCTGACGCGTGCCGACGCGCTGCCATTCTCAGTCGCCGTGCTGGTCTGGACGGCGGTGGCACAACGCTGGCGCCCGGTTCGCGCTCTGGCCATGATCGCCATACTAGCCGCGGTGCTTGTGCCCATCTTTGGCGCTTATGTGCGTAAGACAGGCGAGGCATTCCCCGCCTCCGTGGTGGTGGCCACCGCCAACTGGCGCGAGGAGTTTGCTGACCGGATGGGTCAACCCGGCTACGAATGGGAACGGCGTATTACGGCCGCCGAGTACCTCTTCCACTATCACTCGCCTCTGGAGCTGGCGCTCTTCACGGTACGAGGCGTCGCGCGCATCTACACACGCGAACTTTTTGACTCGCTCTACTATTGGCACGCCGGCGGCGCAGCGCGTATTTTCGGTAATGCTGCGACAGCGATTGGCTTGCAGTCGCGCGCTCTGGTGCCAGGACTCTTCTTCTGTGGCGTCTTGGGGTTGCTGGCGCTGTGGCGCCGCTGGCGCACACACTGGCTGCCCCTGGCGCTTTGCCTCGCGGGTGTGGCGCCACCTATCGGGTTCATCGCGGGCATCGACAAGGAAACTCTCTATCAGGGTCGCTACGCCTACATGGCCGCTCCCTACGCGAACGCGGTGCTGGCCTGGGTGGCGTGCTCCTCTGTTAGGCTGGTGTACCGGTGGGTCAGCCGGCAGGCGACACGCAACCCGGCGAAGCGGGACCCGGCCTCTCCAGCCGCTGCTTCTCCGGCCGTTCGCCATCAATGAAAATCCGGTTCCACCACTCGAAGCAGAGCAGGGACCAGAGCAGCTTCTTGTGGTTGACGGCGCCCGCCACATGCTCATCAAAGACGCGCTTAAGTGCCTTGGGCTGGAAG
>Ga0136611_10002743_pt1 | contig 12313 bp, 18 predicted proteins | sample AntDrymUQ2232306_2_FD_106645 | JGI IMG/M metagenome (GOLD analysis project Ga0136611, IMG submission 106645) | Polar desert sand microbial communities from Dry Valleys, Antarctica - metaG UQ223 (23.06) | ecosystem: Environmental > Terrestrial > Soil > Desert | place: Antarctica: Dry Valley... | reverse complement strand
CTGCTGGACACCGACATCTGGAGGGCACATGGAGCAGGACAGACTCTCCACCGAGGACGTGACGAGGCACGACGGCGACGGCCGCGACGACGATCGCCGAACGGAAGCTGTCTCAGCCGATCGTTTCCCCGATGCTGAAGTGGCCTACGGCGCTGCGCCGACCGGGACCGAGTCGAGCGCGCCAGCTGACCAACCTGCCCCCCTGCTCAGCGACAGCGAGGCTGATGCCTTCCTCGACCGTTGGCGGGAGGTCCAGGCGCGCTTCATCGACGACCCGCGAGCCGCAGTCCAGGACGGCGACGGCCTGGTGAGCGAGCTGATGCGTTCCCTGACCGATCGTTTCGGCGAGCAGAAGAGCGCGCTCGAGGAGCGGTGGAGCAGCGGCGGCCAGCCTGAGACGGAGCAGCTGCGCCGGGCGCTGCAGGACTACCGCTCGTTCTTCGAGCGGCTGCTGAGCACATGACGTCGCTGACGTCCCCTCATTGGACCGTCCCGAAGGAGTTCCTCTCGTGAACGACATCACGATCGTCGTGCTCGTCCTCGTCGTCCTCGTCGTGCTGGCACTGCTCGGGTTCCTCCTGGCACGCAAGAAGAAGCGGGATGGCCTGCGCGAGCAGTTTGGTCCGGAGTACGACCGAACCGTCGAACAGAGCGGTAGTCGGCGTGACGCCGAGCAAGACCTGCGGGAGCGCGCCGAGCGGCGCAACGAGCTCGACGTGCGTCCTCTCGAGCCGAAGCGACGGGACCTGTACGCGGCCGAGTGGCGCGTCACGCAGGAGGACTTCGTCGACCGACCGGCGGAGGCGGTCAGTTCGGCCAACACACTCGTCGAGCGGGTCATGAAGGAGCGCGGCTATCCGGTTGGTGATTTCGAGCAGATGTCGCGCGACCTTTCCGTCGACCATGCGAACGCGATGAGCGAGTATCGGTCGGCACACGAGATCTCGATGCTGAACGACCGCAAGCAGGCCACCACGGAGCAGCAGCGTCAGGCCATGGTGCATTACCGTTCGCTGTTCGCCGACCTGCTTGGTGGCGGGGACCGGGATGGCGGACCTGAGACGCACTCCGGCGATTCCCGCCACCGCGAATCCCGTTGAGAGCGAGCGACATCCGCGCGGGATCACATTCAAGCAGGCATCAACGACGCGGTGAGAGCAGGTGCGGGCGCTGCCCGTGTTCCGTTTCAGACCGCTACGGCCGACCTCGGGCCCGCAGCGGTGACGCTCGACCGGGTACTGCAACTGGCGGCTGCGGACGAAGACGACGAGCTGCTTCGCAAGATGCGGGTCGGCAAGTGAATGTCGTCGACGCCACCGTCCTGCTCTACGCCGTGAACACCTCCGCCGACCGTCATGCCGAGGCGCGGAACTGGCTCGACGGGGAGCTGAACGCAGGCGCAACGATGGCTCGCCCAGCCCACGAGCGTGGTACTCGAGCCGACGGTCCAGCACGCGCAGGTCCTGCGGAGCCTGCTGCTGCAGGTCGGCACTGGAGGCAACCTGACCAGTGACGCGCACCTTGCAGCCTCTGCGGTCGAGCATCGCGGCACCGTCGTCACCTATGACAACGACTTCGGCCGCATCGCGGGAGTGAAGTGGGCGACGCCGTCGAGAGCGTGAGCGTTTGTCTTACAGGGCGGTACGGGCGGTCGCCAGACCTGGCTGTGACGCCGAGGTGAGTTCCGGGCTCCGCATAGCTGCACTTGTGCCTGGCCGTCGGGTTGTTCATCGTTGCCTGCGGCAACGACGAGCCGCTCGCGGGTACGGGCTGACAGAGCGAATCAGCTTTCAGCGCGCTGGATCTCGGTCTGCTGGGTGAGGCGTCGTCTTCGCCCGTCTCCTGCGGCTCGATGGGCGACGAGCTCCCCATGTCGGCACGTCTTGCCCCGCCCCAGACGTCGAGGTGTACTCCGGCTGATCTCTACACGCGGCCGGCGACCGTGATGAGCCCGCGGCACAGGACGAGCTGGGCCAGTGAGCACCCAGCCGATGTCCTCGGCCACCAGATGCGTGCATGCTGAAACGGTCCACGGACTCCTTGTCCACAGGCCCGACGCAACCTCTGGCGCGGTTCGGCAGGCACCCGCTACGTTCGACGCCGCAACCGGGCGTTGTGGGACAGAACGGAAGGGGGGTTCGTGAGCGCGGTCGACACGGTCGAGGCCGAGGTCCGTGAGCTCGTCCGCCGCCGCGGGCTCGACCCGATCGCCGACCACGCCGCCATGCGCCGGCTAGTCGACGACGTGGTCACCGACTACGACGACCGGGCGCTGACGTCTTCCCTGCCATCGCTGGCCGATCCGCAGACCGCGGCCCGCGCGGTCTACGACGCGGTCGCCGGCTTCGGACCCCTGCAACGCCACCTCGACGACCCGACCGTGGAAGAGATCTGGATCAACGAGCCAGGCCGGGTTTTCGTGGCCCGTCGCGGCCGATCCGAGCTCACCACCACCATCTTGAACGACGGCCAGGTGCGCGACCTGGTCGAGAAGATGCTCAAGACCACCGGTCGACGCGTCGACCTGTCGACCCCGTTCGTGGACGCCATGCTCCCGGACGCTCACGGCTGCACGTCGTCATCCCGGACATCACGCGCAAGCACCCGCCCGCATTCCAGGTGACACCGGCCTCCAGTCACTCTCTGCACTCAGCAGCAGCAGGTCATGCGCCACGCTGCCCTCGACCCTGACGCGCACCGGCTGCCCGCCCTCGGCGTGGTCGAGCACGGTCACCCGCACGTCGAGCAGCGCGAGCACCTGCGCCTGCATCGCCCGGTCCGCGTGGACCAGCCGCTCCCGCGCGACGGCGGCCAGCTCGTGCACCTGCGCCACCCGGTGCTCCTGCTCGGTCGTCTGCTGCCGCATGGCCAGGATCATGGCGCGGTGCCGGACGGCGGCCTGGTAGCGCTGCTGCAGCTCGGCCACGGTGCGCTGCGTGGTCGGCTCGTCCAGGCCGAGGCTCAGGCAGCGTGCCGCGCCGTCGGCCAGTGCGCGCTGCGTCCGCTCCACCGCCGTCTCGGCCTCGCCCAGCGCGTCGACCTCGGCACGAGCCGCGGTGTCGAGCAGGCCCAGGTGCTCGCGCGCTGCCGCGGCCAGCGCGGCCGGGTCGCCCAGCAGCTCCAGCACCTGCGCCCACACCGCGTCGTCCACGGGATCGGCCAGCAGGCTCGGCAGGCCGCAGAACGGGCGGCCGGGCTCGTGGCGGCCGTAGCGGCAGCGGTAGCGACGGTTGGCCCTGTCGCCCCGCGCGATCCCCGTCATGTGCGCCCCGCACGGGCAGAACAGCCGGCCTGACAGCGGGTGCGCTGACGGCGCGCCACGGTGCAGGGACGTGGCCTGCAGGTGCGCTCGCAGCGCCACCATCCGCTCGGCCGGGATGACCGGCGGGACCTGGATCGTCACCGGCTCGGCCTTGACCCGCTTCGCCGGCTTGGCGAAGGTCCATACGCCGTCGAACTGCCCGCGGTTGAGCATGTTCCGCAGGTTCTGGCTGGTCCAGAGCGCGGCGTTGCGCGGCGTGTAGCCCAGTGCGTTGAGCCGGGCCGCTGCCTCCCCGCTGGTCAGGCCGTGGTCGACGCACAGCTCGACGGCCAGGCGCACCATCGTGGCCTCGGCCTCGTGTAGCTCCAGGTGCGCCTCCCGGCCGGCACCGACGATCCGGTAGCCTTAAGGCGCGCTGTTGCCGCCGCTCCAGCCGCCGGCCTGCACGCGGGCCTTGAGCCCCGCCCTGGTCCGCGCGGCTATGCGCTTGCGCTCGAACTCGGAAAACGCGCCGAGCACGGAGGCCATCAGCGAGCCCTCGTCGGTCGTGTGGTCCACGCCGTGCTGGTCGAGCGCCACGAACTGCACGCCGGCCTTGCGCAGCTCGCGCATGATCAGCAGCCGCACCAGCTCGTCCCGCGCGAGCCGGTCCGTCTTGGCCACGACCACGGCCTGCACGGTGCCGCTCTGCACGTCGGCCAGCAGACGGTCCAGCTGCGGCCGCGACTCCAGCGCGCCGGACACGCCCTCGTCCACGTACTGGTCCGCCAGGGTCCACCCGCGCCGCTCCACCTCGGCCGCGCACTCTCGGCGCTGGCCGTCGAGGCTTGTGCCCGTGACCTGCTCGGCGCTGCTGACGCGGGCGTAGAGCGCTGCTCGCATGGTCACGGCTTGGCCTTCCTCGTGGTCGTCCTGGCGGGTGTCTTTGGTGCCGAGGCCCGGCGGTACGGCGGGAAATCAAGGCCCGGCAGCTTGCGCGCGCGGGCCACGGCCTTGCGGGCCTGCTCGTGCGTGACGGGCGGCCGGAGCGCGCCGGACTGCAGCAACGCCTTCTGCACCTCCGGGATCGGCTTACGTCCGCCACGGCGGTAGGCCGGGGCCACGATGGTGCGGAGCTGGTCGTCCGTGAGCATCCGAGGCGGCCCGCGCCGGGGCTGCGGCGGGGCGAACGCGTCCACCTGGTCCTCGGCCACCTGCAGCGCCGGCCCGTCGGGCGACAGGCCCAGCGCGGCTAGCAGCGCTGGTGCGTCGGCGCGCATGACCTCGGCCTGCTGCCGGGCCAGCTCGACCATGCGGGCGATGGGCACGGCTCGGACGGCCGGCGTCGTCACCTCCTGCCAGCCCTCCCGTGCGTTCACCGGCTTGGCCACGAGGTGCTCCGGGGCCGGGTCGGCCTTGAGGGTGAACGAGCGCAGGTCCAGGCCCACGCACACCGCGCGGCCGTCGACCGCTGCCCAATGCGCCGTGACCGCCCACGGTCCCCGTAGCTCGTGCGGCCAGCGCACGGCCTCGCTGCCCAGGTAGTGCTCCGTCGTCGTCACCTTTGCAGTATGGCCCGGACTTGTCCAGAAAGGGAAGGGGGGCCGAGTAACAGTCGGCCACTCGGCCCTTTACGGACAAGTCCGGGCCATGTTCTATAGCTCTCATGAAGCGACAGGACGTAGAGCGACTGGCCTGGGTGCGCGAGCTGCTGGCTACCGGCCAGGCCCGTGTGCTCCGGGAGCAGGCGCACCTCAGCCGGCTGGAGGTGGCGCTGGCCGTCACCGGCGTGACCGAGAGTGCCGTGGCCCGCTGGGAGCGCGGGGACCGGATGCCCAGGACGGACGCTGCCCTGCGCTACGCCCGCGTACTGGAGCGGCTTGCAGCGCTGGCAGGGACGCCGGCGGCATGAGCACCTGCCCCGCCGTCGAGGTGGCCGAGGTGGCTTGGATGCCGGCCGATCCGGGCCAGCGCCGCGCCCTGCTGCACCTGCTGTTCGGCCCTCCAGCGGCACCCGACGTGACTGGCCGGGTATCGCCCCGCACGGGTGACGCTGACGAGCCCCGCGCGGACGTGGCGGGTGCCGCATGAGCGCCGACCTGCGCCGTCGTGCTGACGCCGCCCGCCGGCTCGAGCCGCTCGACGGCCGCCACGGGCCGGACATCGGCAGCCGCGATCCGCTCGCGACCTGGCCGACCCGGCGCGGACCGTCGACGTTCTCCCTGACGCCGGACGAACGGCGGGCCTACGCGAGCGTTCTGCTCGACGCCGGCTGGCAGGCGTACGAGATCTGCCTCGTCCTCGCGCCGCCAGACGTGGCCGCATGACCTGGCAGGAGGCGGTGACCGCGCCCGGGTCGGCGCAGGGTCGCGCGTTCGTCGAGCGGTCACGGGACCGGGCGCCGGTTGCGCCGGTGGCCGTCCCCACTGCGCCGGTTGCGCCCGCTGCGCCGGATGCGCCGGTTTGTTTGGGAGGGGGCCGGGGAACCGGCGCGGCCGCCCTGGACGACGTTCGGACGTGGCTGGAGCGGTTCGTCTGCACGATGCACGACCGGGAATTGGACCTCCTCGCGTTGTGGGCCGCGCACACCTACCTGGTCATGGAGACGTACACCTCCCCGCGGCTGGTGATCGACTCGCCGGTGCCAGGGTCCGGCAAGACAACCGTGTTGGAGCACCTGGAGAGACTGTGCGTGCACCCGGTGCAGATGGCGTCGCTGTCCTCGCCGGCCCTGCTCACCCGGATGCTCGACAACGGCATGCGCACGGTGCTCATCGATGAGGCGGACCGCTCGCTCAACCCCGACAAGGAAGGCGTGGGCGAGCTGCTCGCCGTGCTGAACAGCGGCTACAAGCGCGGCGCCACGCGGCCGGTCCTGGTCCCCGCGAAGGACGGGTGGCAGGTGTCGGAGATGCCGACCTACTGCCCGGTGGTCATGGCCGGCAACAACCCTCGGCTGCCCGAGGACACCATGAGCCGCACCATCCGCGTGCTGCTGCTGCCCGACCTGGAGGGCAGGGTGGAGGAGTCGGACTGGGAGCTGTTGGACGAGCAGGCCCGCGACCTCGGCAAGCGCCTGTCCCGGTGGGCCGAGCGGGTGCGCGACGACGTGCGCACCAACAGGCCGCCGCTGCCGGACGGCATCAAGGGTCGCGCCCGCGAACGGTGGTCCCCGCTGAAGCGCGTTGCCGTCGCCGCCGGTGGCCGCTGGCCGGCCGTGGTGGACGAGATGGTCCTCAACGACAAGGAGCAGCAGGACATGGACCGTGAGGACGGGATGGTGCGTGAGCGGCCGGCGGTGCTGCTCCTGAAGCACTGCAACCAGCTCTGGCCCGACGGCGAGCCGTTCTTCCCGACGAACGCCCTCGTGGCGGCGCTCGTCGCGCACCACCCGGAGGAGTGGGGGATGGGGTCGCCGTTCGGCAAGGCCCTGACGGCGCAGCGTCTCGGTCGGATGCTCGCCACCTCCTACGGGATCAACAGCGCCCGCCTCGACCGCACCGGACCCCGCGGCTACACGATGGCCTCGCTGATCCCGGTCTGGCGCCGCATGGGAGTGATCAGCCCCGACCGGCACCCTGCGCCGGTTCGGTCTGACCCTCCCGGGGAAACCGGCGCATCCGGCGCAGGCGGCTCAACCGGCGCGGCCGTGGTGGTGCTCCGGTGAGGCCGGCGCGCCCGACGGTGGGCAACCTGGCGCACGACCTGCTCGCCGCCACGTTGTCGGTGAAGCTCCACGCCGAGCAGGGCCGGCCCGACCTGGCGCGCCACCAGATGTACCGGGCGCTGGACGTGCTCGCCGAGCTGGACGACCGCTTGCCGCACCACCCGCCACCGGCACCCGCCGGTGAGCGGTCCCCGTAAGACAGGAGAGAAGCCCGTGAACGTACAGACCAGTCCTACGCAGCGTGTCGCTGCCATCCGCGCCCGCCTGCAGGCCATCGCTGGTGGTCTGGCCGGCATCGACCTGGCCGAGCAGCAGCGCCAGGCCAACGTGACGCGCGTCCAGCCAGAACTGGACGCCGCCCTCGCCGCCTTCCGCGAGGCCGAGCAGCGGCTGGAGAAGGCCCGCGGCGCGGCCGGCTTCGGCGACAGCCAGGGCCTGGGCGCCATCACCCGCCGCGCCCGGCTGGAGATCGAGCGCGACGAGCTCGAGATCGAGTTGGCCGGCGACTTGGCGCCCTGGGCCGGCCAGTGAGCGCCGAGCGCAGCAAGGGCGACGCGTGGATGCGCGCGGCCGCCAAACCACGCGGCCGGATTCTGCCCGAGCCGGTCACGCGTAACTTGACGCCCAGCGAGCGCGCTTCCCGGGCTATCCGACTGGCCCTAGGCCGTACCCGCCCGAGCAACGGACAGGAGTGAGCGCATGTGCCTCGCGATGCCGGCAGAGGGTGACAGCGGGCCGTTGTTGGCTCCGGACAGCCACGGCCGGCGCACCGTGATCATGGAACGCGACCCGCTGCACCAGGCGTGGACCGCCTGGATCGCGGACCCGGCAGCCGGTCCCCCTCCTTGCGGCTGGCCCGGCTGGCAGCGCTGCGAGGAGTGCGCCGAGCCGGGGGAGGAGCCGGACCTGTGAGCGAGCGCCGGACCTACACCGATCTGCAGCGCCAGGACGCCGTGGGCCTGTACGAACGCGACGGGCTGGCCGAGGCGGCACGCGCCACCAGCGTGCCCAAAAGCACCATCCGTGGCTGGGCTGCAGCGGCCGGTGTCCGCACGTGCGGCTCCGAACAAACGCGCGCGGCCAACGAGGTGCGCGCGTTGGGCATGGAGGAGCGCCGGCAGAACATCGCCGAGGCGTTGTTCACCGAGGTCGAGCGGTCCCTGGCCGACCTCGACGGGCCGGTGGCGGTCTACAGCATGGGTCGCGACGGCCTCGGCACCGGCACCGCTCCACGGCCGAACCCCAAGGATCGGCAGGCCCGCGTCGTGGCCGTGGCCGTGCTGCTCGACAAGGCGCTGCTGCTCACCGGCCAGGCTACCGAGCGGGTGGACGACACCGGCGAGTACGACTTGGAGGCCGACCTGCGCGCGGCGCAGGCGCGGGACGCCGAGTTGCACCGGCTGCGCCTGGTCGTGGGCAGCAGCTGATCGCGGGCGCCGCCGGCTGTGGGCACGCCACCGTGCCGGCGGTGCCATCCCACATTGGCCTGCGCGGCCTGCTAGCAACTCGCGCGGGCGCTGACACCCGCGCCCTAGTGGGGCGGCGCGACGGCGCGCGGGTCGACCGGCTTGCATGTCATCGCCCGCCGCGCTGTTTGCCTGGGCCTGCGGTGCCTTCGCCTTCCTGCAGTCAGCCTGGCAGCAGGCGCGCCTTCTGGGCTGCGAACTCGTCCTCGGTTAGGGCGCCGCTGTCCCGTAGTGCGGCCAACTTTCCAAGTTCATCGGCCAGCGACGGAGTGGCCGCTGGTGCTGCTGTCGGGGCAGCCACTTTGGGGGCAGGTGCGTCCAGCTCGTCCGTGCCGAACTTCTTTGCGGCCCGCTTGCTGTCCGGTCCCGTCCACGGCTTCGCGGTGCCCGTGTCGTTGTACTCGCCGCACAGGGTGCACTTCAGCTTCTTCTTGGTCAGCAACGCGCCAATACCAACCATGACCTTCGACTTGGTCGTTCGCTGCTCGATGAAGTTCGCTCCACCGCAGTTCCAGCAGCGATGACGCCCTTACGCGTCTACCCGAATGTCCTTCATTGGCCCTCCATGAGTTCGCCGCATCGTGACAGAAGCCAGTTCACCCTCGCCGGATGAGGGGCTTGCGGCCCTGCATGCGGACCACAGCCCCCCGGCGCGGGTGGGCACGTCGAGCGTAGCGGCGGTCTTTCGCTCGGGTCCGTCCACCAGGGACGCGGCGCCGGCCACCACCAAGTAGTGGGTGGCGTCCTCGCGGCCGTCCTCGGCCACGTACAGCGCGCCGCGGTCGGCGGTCCACTCGGCGGCCAGGGCACGCTGGACCACCTCGCGGGCCTCGGCCCACGTCACCTGGTCAGCCATCGCTCATGCGCCCATCCTCCCCGCCATGCAGCACCGTGCTCCCGCTGCTGATGGCCCTCACCGGCACGCCGCTCATCGCCGACATCGAGGACTTGCTCGCGATCTGGGAGTTCCTCGGCGGGATCGACGACAGCGAGACCGGCCCCCGCCCGCCGGATCGCCGACCTGCCGGTGGAGCTCGACAGTGGGCTGCTCGAGATCGCGTACGCCGCAGCAAGAGTTCACTGCCTTGCGCGTTCTAGCCTGTGCCGGTGCAGGTTGACGGGGCGAGCCGGCTGGACCACGTCCAGGGCCTGCGGGGCGTCGTGGTGGTCATCATCGTCCTCTTCCACTGCGACCTGCCGCTGACCGGGGGCTTCGTCGCTGTGGACGCGTTCTTCGTCATCTCGGGCTACGTGATCGCGGGGTTGCTGCTGCGGGAGAAGCGCGCCACCGGTCGGATCAGCTTCAGCAAGTTCTACGTCCGCCGTGTGCGGCGTCTGCTGCCGGTGCTGACGGTCATGCTGGTGGTCGTCGCGGCGCTGTCCCTGGTGCTCGAGTCCCCCCTGACCGGCCAGCGCACTACCGGGCGCGTCGGGGCCTATGCCGCAGCCTCGCTGGCGAACGTCGCGCTCTACCAAACCGACGTCGGCTACTTCGCGGCCCGAGCGGAGACGATTACGATGCGGCACACGTGGTCGCTCTCGGTCGAGGAGCAGTTCTACCTCCTCTTCCCATTGCTCGTCGTGCTCGCGCTGCGGCGAGGCCGGCGGCTTCGGGCCCTGGTGGTCGCGATGTCGGTCGTCGCTGTGCTGTCCTTCGCGTCGCTGGAGGCTATGGCCTACTTCTCCACGCTCCCGGGCTTAGGGCGTCCGCACAGTGCCGCCTACTACCTTCCGATCGGCCGCGTGTGGGAGATGGCCGCGGGGGTCTGGGTGGCCGTCTGGCACCTCTCGCGCCCGCCGCTCTCGGTGCGGACGGCGCGGTGGGTCGGCGCAGTCGGTGCGGTCGGCCTGCTCACGGCGGTCGTGCTCTACGCGGAGACCGAGTCGAGCGACCCGGCCCTGCTGCTGCCGGTCGGCGGGACCGCGATCGTGCTCGTGTCGTGCCGCACGCCGGGCCTGCTCTCCCGGGCGCTGTCGTGGGGCCCGGTGTGCTGGATCGGGGACCGGTCCTACGGCTGGTACCTCTGGCACTGGCCACTCATCGTGCTGGCGGCGAACGCCTGGCCCGACAACCGGTGGGCGCTCCTGGCAGCCGCCATGGTCGGCCTCGGCGTCAGCGTGGTGACCCACCGTCACGTCGAGCAGCGGTTCCGCTACCCGGACGCCGCTGCCAGTCGTCGTCGCCAGCTCCGCTCCGGCGTACGCCTCGCGGTGGTGTGCGTGACGGCGGGCGTGGTGTCGATGGGAATGCTGGCCGAGGGTGCCCAACGCAGTTGGGGCAACGACGACGTGCGGTCGATGGCGGCACAGTTGCTATACAGGCCACCCGGTGCCCCGCCCGAGACTTGCCCGATGCCCGACGTCTTGGCCACCGGGGACGACTCCGCGTGCACGGTCGTCGACGGGAGCGGTTCGCCGATCTACCTGGTAGGCGACTCCAACGCGGGTCAGTTCGCCATCGGTCTGATCGAGGCCGGTCGGCGGCTCGGCCGCCCGGTCGTCTTGTTGTGGCGGGCCGGCTGCTCCTACGCCGAGGTGACGGTGGAGCGCAAGGACTACGACGTCCAGGCCTGCGACCTGCACAACCAGCAGGTGTCCGAGTGGCTGGCGCAGGCGCCGGACTCGACCGTGGTGGTGGCCAACGTTGGTGAGTTCATCCACGCGCCCGACGTGTCGATGCTCGACCAGTCCACCGGCACGAAAGCGCGCACGGGGGAAGCCAAGGCACGCGCCTGGCAGATCGCCCTGACCACCTCGCTGGCGAGCTTCCAGTCGCAGGGCCACGAGGTGCTGCTGCTCCGGATGCTGCCGCACCCCGGCGGGATGGAGGATGGAGCGCGCCCAGGCTGGGACCCCAGAGGGTGCGGGCTCCTCACCATCCTGTGGTCCGTCGACCGTTGTGCCATCAGCGTGTCCCTGCAGTCAGAGGACCAGCGGCAGCGCGCAGCCCTGGCGGCCGAGCAGGCCGCGGCAGGCGCAACGGGCACCGTCGTGCTCGACCTCCGCGCGGCCGTCTGCCCTGAGGGCGTCTGCCAGACCCGTCAGCACGACACCTGGATCTACCGCGATGCCTTGCACATCTCTGAGACGCGGAGCGCAGAGCTCGCACCTGAGCTTGAGCGCGGGTTGCGGTCGCTTCCTCGCGGGTGATGACCCCAGCGCGGATGGTGGCGAACAGGCGCAACGCGCAGCACTCGACTGCCCGGGCGGGCCTGCGCCTCAACGTTCGACCCTGGCGCTTGCGCCGCCGGTCACGACGCCACGGCCAGGTCCACGCGAAAGGGCACGCCGAGCGCTGGCACCTCACCTGCGGGGCCGCCACTGGTCTGTCAACATCCGCAAGTTCGTGCTGACCGCGAACTCGCTGGACGAACTCATCGGCCTGGGCACCGTCACGCTGCAGGCGGCCGGCTTCCTCGAGGGCGCGGTCGCCGCCGGGCTGAACATCATCGTGGCCGGCGGCACGCAGGCGGGTAAGACGACCTTGCTCAACTGCCTGGCCGCGGCGATCCCCGGCAGGGAACGGGTGATCACCTGCGAGGAGGTCTTCGAGCTCACCATCCCGCTCCCCGACGTCGTGTCGATGCAGACCCGGCAGCCCAACCTGGAGGGCACCGGCGAGATCCTGCTGCGACGGCTAGTCAAGGAGGCGCTGCGGATGCGCCCCGACCGCATCATCGTCGGGGAGGTCCGCCAGGAAGAGTGCCTCGACCTGCTCATCGCCCTCAACAGCGGTCTGCCGGGCATGTGCTCGATCCACGCCAACTCCGCCCGCGAGGCCATCGTCAAGATGTGCACGCTGCCTCTGCTGGCGGGGGAGAATGTCGGCCACAACTTCGTCGTCCCCACAGTTGCGAGCTGTGTCGACATCGTCGTCCACATCGCGAAGGACGGCGGCGGTCACCGTCGGGTGCGGGAGATCGTCGCCGTGCCGGGTCG
>Ga0136611_10002742_pt1 | contig 12315 bp, 13 predicted proteins | sample AntDrymUQ2232306_2_FD_106645 | JGI IMG/M metagenome (GOLD analysis project Ga0136611, IMG submission 106645) | Polar desert sand microbial communities from Dry Valleys, Antarctica - metaG UQ223 (23.06) | ecosystem: Environmental > Terrestrial > Soil > Desert | place: Antarctica: Dry Valley... | reverse complement strand
CGTCCGCACGAACGCGCGTGAGTCCGCGTCGAGCGCCTGCGCCCCCTGGGCATCTGACGCCGCATCCGGGTCTTCCGTCCACGGGCGCACGATCAGCCCCGGCGCGAGTTGTTGCAGCAGCGCCACGGCGCCGCCGTCTCCGAAGCCGGAGATGTGGTCTTTGTGCCGGTGCGTAAGCACGACCGCATCCAGCCGTCCGCCGCAATCGCGCGCGATCTCCTTCGCCACACCCTTGAGCGTTCCCAACGCCTTCGGAAAGCGCGTGGAGCCAAAGTCAAGTAGGACATGCCGCTCCGTGTGCCCGTCCGCGAGCGCTGTGGCATACAAGAAGCTCAGCAGAAAGCAATCGCCAAACCCTACTTGGTACATGTGTACACGAATCTTTGAAGGAAGCATCAGTGATCCCCATGCGCGCGAACCGTCTCCGGCAGAGACGGACCCCTCCCCCGGCCCCTCGCCGCGAGGTCTTACCATCCCTCTTCCGCATCGCCCGCCGCGTGGTGGACGGCGGCGAAGCGCTCACCGCGGGCGGCGCCGAAGGAGAAGCCGTAGCGTCCGTCGCTGTCGTGCAGGCCGTTGCGCACGAGGTAGGCGAGGCGTTCGCGCTGTCGTTTCCAATCGTGCAGCGCCTTGAATTGGTGGTACTTTGCCTGGCCGAATTGGTCAAAGATCAGCGTGCCGCCGCCCCAGAGCTGGACGCGCGCCTCCGGGTCCAGACCGGGCGGGCGCGTGAATGTCTCTGCGCCGAGCCCTGGGTCCGCGCGGGAAAGCGCCTCAAGCTCGGCCGCTGTGCCATCCACGGACTGGATGTAGACCGCGACTGTCTCGTTGATCACGAAGCCGTCCGGGCCGACGCGCCTGGTGGGGGTGACGCGGTCCACGAAGGTGTAGTAGCGCGGACGCACATCGAGCAGGTCCGCGTTCTGCCAGATAAAGCGGAAGACCTCGTCGCCGTCCGTGCGCAGGGCGGTGGCGTTGAGGCCGTGGTAGATTGGCGGCGGCGCGGCCCGGCGCAGATTGCGCGCGATTGTCGCCGGCTGCTGGATATCGAAGCTGCGGAAGGCATCCTCCAGCGCGATCCGGTAGTGGTGGTCGTCGTCCGGCGCGACCTCCGCATCGGCGACGAGCACGCCGTCGAGGAAGTCCTCGAATGCGATCTCCACCGGCGGGCAATAGTCAATCGCGCGGATCATCATCGTGAGCAAATGGGTGGCGGACTTTGCCCCTTCCTCCGTCGCCTGTAGGAGTGTGATCTTCTGATCGTGGGCGAGGCGGTCCACGCGTGCGCTCCAGATGCGGAGCAGGGTCTGCATCACTGCCGCGACCAGCACCTCACCGCGGCGGTGCGGCGCTTCAAAGGAGGGCCGCGTGCGCCACGCGCCGGAGGCGAGTAAGGCCACCGAACGGCGCAGTCCGCCGCCTTGTCCGCCGCGCGCACCGCCGCCTAGCTGTTCCGCGAGCTTGAAGAGCGGCGATTGCGCGAGCTGTTCCGGCGCGACGGCCGTCTTGGGGATGCACCCCTGCGCGTCCGCCACGCCCAACAGCTTCGCCACCACTTCCTCGATTGAGAACACGGAGAGCAGCGCGACGATGTCCGCGAACGCCTCATGAAAGGCCGCCTGGTCCGGCAGCCCCGGCTCCTCATAGCGGCGGCGGAGGCCGTCCAGGATCGCGTGCGCCGTCTCATGCGCGACGATGTCATGCGAGAGACAGGTGTAGACGCGCTCGCCCGCGGCATCGTCGAAGTAGCCGAAGAAGAGCGCTTCGTCATCGTCCGAGTAATAGGCGTTCGCGTCTGCGAACGCGTGGGGGACGATGAAGAGGCGGTGGTCGTTGTACCCCCAGGGCACGCGCCGGCCGAGCGCGGATTCAAACGTCGCGAGCGTGCGCGCCGCGACAGCGTAGGCGTTGAGCGCGTGGTAGACCGGGTCGGTGCGGATCGTGGCGTCGTCCGGTTCCTTGAAACGATGCTCGTCGAAGCGCCAGCGACGGAAGGGGTCCGGCGGCGCGGCCGGGTCGAGCGCGGCTGCCTCACGGAACTCCTCCGGCGGCAGGTAGCAACGTGTGCTGGCGTCATAGCTCACCACATGGAAGCGATGGCCGCGCGGCCCGGGCTCAAGCGCATCGGCAGGGACGCGCACGGTTGCGGTGAGAATCTTCCCATCCGCGTCTAGCACGCACGGGTCCTGCGCGACCACCGTCACGGGGAAGTGGCGCGGTGCCGCGTCGCGCGTGGGCGAAAACGGTTGTCCCGTCTCCGTGACCACGCCGCCCGCCCCGCCCTCGCGCTGCCGGCGATATGTCACTGCCGCGGGAAGATCGGCGCCGTAGTGGTAGGGGCCGATTGTCATCGTGCTGCCTCACTGGTTGGATCGAACAACGTCGCCGGATCATACCGCTCCGGCTCCGGCCAGTCCTCAAGGATGTGGAGCTGCACTGCCGTGCTGAGGTAGCCGGCGCGCACAAGGTCCAGCGCCTGATCGCGCGGCATCAGATCGAGATGGGTGCCGATCGCCCCATTGTCATCTGCCCAGCGTTTCCAGATGCCCGCGTCCGGCGTGGCATCCATCTTCGCATGGACGGCGCGGGCACGGGCACCGCGGGCGTCATGCGCGTTGCCCGCGACGAATTGGGAGACCCAGAGATGGAGGTTCTTGTCAATGCGCACGATCGTGCCGGCAGGGTCGCGCTGCTTGAAGAGGTCCAGCAGCCAGCGACGGCGGGGCGCGGTGGCGGCGTCAAACTGGATGCTCTGCTCGCGCATGATCACCTTCAGTTCGCCGAGGCCGAACGCGCCGAAGCCGCCGCGTACGGGCGGCAGGTTGCGCGAGGCGTTCACCACGACGAGGTAGTCGCCCTGCCAGCGGCGCGTGCCGTCGCGTCTGCGGCCGAGGAACCATTCGGTGCCCATGTTGTCGTAGACGCCGCCGTCCACCAGGGCGAGGCGGTCCGGCGCGCGCTCCTTGCCGCTGAAAATGAGGTGCGGCAGGTGGAGCGCGGGGAAGACGCCGGGGAAGGTGGCGGAGGCGCGCACCGCGCGGACGAGCGGCAGCGCACCCGGCGCGGCCGTGCCCCAGCGCCAGGAGATGAGTGCGTCCGGCGTGAGGTAGAGCGGCTCGCCGCTGTCCAGATTGGTCGCGGTGAGCGCCAGCCTGGGTGCGCGCGGCACCGCGGCAAGCGTCTGTTGGGCAGGGAAGAGCGCGCGCATCATGCCGTGCTCAATCGCCGCGCCGCGCCAGCCGAAGACGATTACGACCGCGACGAGGGTGGCGAGCGTTCCGCCTGCCCGCCACCATCCCGATAGATCCGCGGACGAGCCGATCAGCGCGAAGCCGCCGGCGACGAGGGCGAGTACGGCTGCATAGAACGCGTGACGGCGGCGCGGGTCGAAGTAGCGGTCGTCCGCGAAGAGCCAGGCCGCGGCCACCGCCGGCAGTACGGCGCCCCAGATCCGTGTGCCGCCGAGCGCCAGCCCTGCCGCGAGACCGGAGAGTAGCATCAGCAGCGCCAGCACGCCCCAGACCCGCGGCGTACACCACATCAGCGAGCGGTTCGTCATGGTGCGGATCGCGGGCTCGAGCACGTTGCGGTCATACGCTGCCAGGTTGGGCGGTTCCAGGTGGGGCAGCGCGTAGGCTGCGCCGATGCTGCCGCCGGAGACGGAGGCGAGGTCCGTCAGCCGCCACGCCGGTCCCAGCCCGGCGACGACGGCACGCAGCGCACCGAGGCCGTAGAGCATCGCGCGCACGCCGCCGCCGGAGAGCGCGACGCCCACCGTGCGCTGTCCGCTTCCCTCTGCCTCGCCCAGCGTCTGCTGCACCGGCCGCTCTCCTTCGCCTACCGATGCCGAACATTAACATACCGGACAGTCACATGGCCAGCGGGCAGATGGCACCGAACGATGATCGCGCGCATTCTTCACTGATGCGTTACCGGGGCGCAGGGGGATCAGTCCAGCCCCCGCGCCGGTCCCTCGAACAACCCTTCGTTGGAGGCGCGCGTGATTCCCCTCCATCACCTCCATCAGTAGCAGCGTGTGGTGACGATCCCTTCGCATACGACGAGCAGGCACGCGTCCGCGGCTGTATCCGCCGGACCCCGCCGTGGATAGGCCACCGCCCGGCGGTGGCATGGTAAGTGAAGGCCGGGCGGTCCGATCCGGCCCCGCCCGCCTCGTCTCTCCGCGTCCCGCTTGCTACGCTACCACGCGGACCAATCGGTGCGGGGAGCAGACGATGACGACGGACGAGACGGCACAGGCGGCGGACGTAATTGTGGTGGGCGCGGGGAATGCCGCGCTCTGCGCCGCGCTCGCCGCGCGCGCGCAGGGCGCGGACGTGCTCGTGCTGGAGAAGGCCCCGGAACACCTGCGCGGCGGCAACACCTTCTTCACCGGCGGGGGCTTCCGCTTCCCCTACCGCGGCATTGAAGACATCCGCGCGCTGATCCCAGAGATGTCCGACGAGGAGTGCGCCGGCATTGACGTCGGCAGCTACCTCCAAGCGCAGTTCTACGACGATTTGATGCGCGTCACGGAAGGGCTCTCTGATCCGGAAATGGCGCAGACGCTCGTCTCTCAGGCGTACCCCACCGTGCGCTGGATGCAGGAGCAGGGGCTGCGCTGGGTGCTGCTCTACGGGCGGCAGGCGTACAAGGTGGGGGACAAGCTCGTCTTCTGGGGCGGCCTGATCACGGAGGCGATCGGCGGCGGCGAGGGCCTCTCCAACGCATTGATCGAGCTGGCCGAGCACAAGGGTGTGCGCATCGCCTACGACGCGAAGGCGGTCCAGCTAGAGCTAGATAGCCGCGGGTGCATCACCGGCCTGACGGCGCGCGTGGGCGCGGACTTTGTCGAGCTGCGCGCGCGCGCGGTCGTGCTGGCCTGCGGCGGCTTCGAGGCGAACCCGGAATGGCGCACGCGCTATCTGGGGCGTGACTGGGAGCTGGCGCGCGTGCGCGGCACACGCTACAACACCGGCGATGGCCTGCGCATGGCGCTGGAGATCGGCGCGCAACCCTTCGGTCACTGGTCCGGCTGCCACGCCGTCCAGTGGGACATCGCCTCACCGCCCTTCGGCGACCGCAAGATCGGCGACCTCTTTCAGAAGCATTCCTATCCGCTCGGCTTGATTGTCAATGTGGAGGGAAAGCGCTTCGTGGATGAGGGCGCGGACTTCCGCAACTACACCTACGCCAAGTACGGGCGCGAGGTGCTCGCCCAGCCGCAGCGCACCGCGTTCCAGGTGTTTGACGCGAAAGCGATGGAGATGCTACGCGATGAGTACCGCATTTCCGCGATCACGAAGGCGACGAGTGACACGTTCGAGGGGCTGGCGGAGCAACTCGGTATGGACGTGGCCGGTTTTGTCGAGACCGTGCGCGCCTACAATGCCGCGATCCAGCCGGGCGCGTACAACCCGGCGGTGCTGGACGGCAAGCGCACGCAGGGAATCACGCCGCCCAAGTCCAACTGGGCGCTCCCCCTGGACACGCCGCCCTATACCGGCTTCGCCGTCACCTGCGGGATCACCTTCACCTTCGGCGGCCTGCGGATCGAGGCCAACAGCGCCCAGGTGCTGGACACGGAGGACCGCCCGATCCCCGGCCTCTACGCGGCGGGCGAGCTGACGGGCGGGTTGTTCTATCACAACTACGCGGGCGGCTCCGGCCTGATGGCAGGGTCCGTGTTTGGCAAGATCGCGGGGGAGAGCGCGGGTAAGGCGGCCGTCACGGGCGGATAGGCCCTGCCCTCCCAGACGCTCCCTCACCGTGGCAGAATGGACACGGGCAGGTGAGGTGACATGGTTGCAACACGCAAGCGCAAACGGCTGCACCCCGGCGAATTGACGCGCGCGGGGAGCTGGCAGGTCTTCGATGAGACCGCGCACCGCTATGCCGGCATGGACGGTCACGAGTTTCTACGTCGGTGGGATGCGGGCGAGTTCCCCAACCCTGATGGCACGGACATCATGTATGTCGTGGCGAAGCTTCCTCTTGCCCGCTAGACGTCCGGCTTCCGCGGTGAATGAGTTTCGCGATGTCATGCAGACTGCCCTCGCATGTGTCACCCGCGTCGTGGTAGTCACGACTCCCGATGGATATAGAGTTTCAGGACTGGGTCAGCGTCCACACTCACTGTTTCTCAGTCAGAGTCGTGCGCTGCTCTCAGGCACGGAACGGTTTGCTCTTTCGGTGGACCATCACTACCGAGTTGTCCGAGATGCTCGTGGCGACTATCGCATACAGACCGCTGCCTACTACTACGCTCTTGGTGATCATGCACGGGATAATACGACAATCCGGGAAATATTTGCATTTCACTGGCATCCCGATGGCCTGAATACGGATACTATGCTGGTCAGCTATCCACACCTTCACTTCAACCGCGGTGCCGTGCGGCGCGGCGTCTCGGACACCCACAACCTCCTTCGCGCAGACGTTGCGGCCGCGCACTTCCCCACGCGCCGGATCGCGCTGGAGGATGTGCTGCGCCTGCTCATCGAGCAGTTCGGCGTGCAGCCACTCAACCCTGCCTGGGACCAGGTTCTGCGCGGCGCTCGGGCACATTTCCGCGACACTCGGACCTGGGTCTAATCCTGGGGATGAGCATGGAGCGGGAATCGTGACTGCCACGCCGAGACAGGCCCACCACGCTCCTACATGCGCGATGGCGGAAAGGCAAGGGAGAGGTCCATCGGTTCGCTGATCTCGCCGGCGAATTCCTGGTAGAGGCGGAGGACGTTGGGCACGATTCGCTCGGACTCGCCCCAGGCGGCGAAGCGGCCGAGCTTGATCCGCTCCGCTACCGTGCGCGCGGGCGCGCCTTCCTGATAGCCGCGCCGCGCCTCGCGCCGCACGAGCGCCAGGTAGGCGCGCATCTCGCGCAGGTCGGACTTATCGCCGACGCAGCCGTGGCCGGGGACAATCGTCTCCACGTCCATTTTTTCGATCGCGTCCGCCACTTTGATCCAGCCGCTGATATGCCCCTCGAAGGCGAGCGGCGTGACGTAATGGAAGGCGACATCCCCGGCGAAGAGCACCTTCTCCGCGGGAAGGTAGACCAGGACATCATCCACGGTATGGCCTGTGCCCAGGTGCATCAGCTCGATGCGCCGGTCGCCCTGGTAGAGCACCATCCGGTCCGCGAACGTGAGGTTGGGCGGACGCGTGGTCGCGTGCTGAATCTCCCGCACGAAGTGCGGGGCCATCTCCTGCATGCGCTCCAGCGGGACGCCCACGCGCTCGATCTCCGTGCGGCAGCGCAGATGGCCGATGATGTCTGCGCCGGTGAAGTGCTCGTTGCCCATCGTGTGGTCAATGTGGTGGTGCGTGTTGATGAGCTGGCGGATCGGGTGATGCGTTGTGCGCCGGATCGCTTCCTGGAAGGCGCGCGTCATCGTCGGCGTAAAGAGCGCGTCCACCGCGATCGCGCCCTCCGGCCCGACGATCAGCCCCGCGTTGGCGATGCAGAATCCGCCCGTCGCCTGAACGTAGGCGAAGACGCCGTCCGCAATCTCTTTCATCTCGGTTGGCCAGCTTGGAACCGATTTTGCCATCATGCGCTCCGTTCGTCTCTGTGTCCCATCTCCGTTGTCGCAATTCTAGGTGGTACGTCCGCGGCGCGGGAGGGATACCACCAGCGATGGATAACCACAGTGTGCAAAGGGCGCGGTAATGGTGGTGACAGGGGAGCGATGCCCCAGATTCGAGGAGTGAAGCGATGAGCGATGTTGAGCGCGCGATGGAGCGTGCCGCGAGCGATGATGCCTTTCGTAGCCGCGTGATGGCCGATGCGGGCGCGGCACTGAAGGAATATCACCTGGATCCCGAGGAACAGGCGCACGTCTTCCAGTCGGTCCAGATGCTGTCAGGCGAGATCCAGCCGGAAGCGGTCGCCCAGACTGAGGAAGAGCTTGAGGAAGTCGAAGATGGCCAGGAGGAAGCGGCGGGCGCGAAGAACTAGCCTCCGAGTCTCCAGTGACCCTATCCAAAGGAGCAGGTGAGATGCGAGCGATTGATAAGGCGGTTGAACGTGCCAGCACTGATGCAGGGTTCCGCGTCCAGTTGATGGAAGACCCAAGCACGGCGCTGGAGGGTTACGAACTGACCGCCGAGGAGCAGGCCGATCTGCTGCGCGAGGTGAAGGCGGCGGACATGATGGACAACACCACCGGCGTCACGATGTCGCCGCCGCCCCCAGGCCAGCCGAAGTGGTAGGGGGAAAAGGGCGGAAGGGGCGCTGCGTGCGCTGCCCAGCCCAGTCGACGGGTTTCGACCAGGGCGTGTTTGCAAAGTCCCCGAGCGGCGGAATCTGGCACGTCGAGACGCACCGAGCGGGTAGGGTTCGAGTCTGCTAGCATCGGAGCGGCTCGACCGCACCTGAGCAAATCGGCTCGATTCGGGACTTTGCAGACACGCCCTAGGCGCAGCACGCCGCGCCCGCGTAATTGCCGGCCACCCCGTCTGCTACGTCATGCTGTGGTCGCGCCCGCCACCGGCACCGGCGGCACCGGTGTGACCGCCCTGCGTGCTCGATCCGGCAAGGTCTGTAGACCAAAGGCCCGCCCGTTCCGTATCGGCACCCGGCCCAACGGCTGTGGGACCGCTCCCCTCATCGTTGAGCGGGACCGCGGCGTCATCGTCCATCGCCTCCGCCACGGCCGCCTGTGCGGCGTTTGACGTCTCCTCCGCGGACGCATCCATGGCCGTGCTGCCATCGCTCCTCGGTGTTGACCGCAAGGGGAGCTTCTCGTTGCGATCCGGCACCGCGGCGTGGCGCTCGCCGCCCATACCGCCTTGATCCTTGACATCATGACCGAGCCGACCGCTGCTCTCGGTGAGGCCGCCGTAGCCGGCATCGGTGCTTGACCCACCACCGGGGAGGTCCGTCTGCTCGCGCCGCAGCGCGTTGGGATCGTTCACCATTGCTATTCTCCTGTAACCGTCACTGCCGCCACCATACTGAAGAGAACAACGCGGGTGCATCGCCGGAACGGGCGAGCGGCGCAATCGCTTCCAGGCGCTGGAGTACTCACTTTGGTCTGATCTAGATGAACAGGTATGAAGCGCACGCATGACGGCGACAGAGAGGATTGAACCAGATGAGCGCAGAGGCCACGACGGCGCCGCGAGCTGAAGCTGGACGAGGGGCCGCTGGCGGGCGCTTCGGCGCGGCGGCGGTTTATGCCGCTGGCGGCGTCGTCTACTACTTCGCGCGTGAGCTTGGCGGACTGAACTTCCTCGTTTCGCCGCTCTTTTACGGGGTGATCGTGCTGGCCGCGTCTTGGTTTCGCCCCAAGTTGCTCGCCAGCGCGATCATCCTGATCGTCTGGGGGATCGCGGTGCTCGTGGACGGCCATGGTCCGCTCGCTGCCGACCGCACGGCACCGGTCCACACGGCCGGCTTTGGGATCGCCGCGCTCGTCCTCCTCGCCCTCCGCCGCCGGATTGATCCCGCCGAGGCGCTGCAAAGCCTCGCGCTGATCATGGTTGTCGTCGGCATCTGGTATTACCTCGCACACGATTACCATGTGCTGGAACGCCCCTGGCTCTGGCTGCTCGTCTTCCTCGCCAGCGCACTCGCGCTCGTCGGGGCGGGTTTCAGACAGCGGGCGGAGCGTCCAGCTCCAACTCGTCGCTAATGTCATGCGTGATCACGGCGGCGGCGCCCGTTTCGGGGCTGCGCTGGTAGATCGCGCTGAGGACGGGCGGCACGATCAGGGTGGTGGCGATGCTCATGATCACGACGACGGAGAAAATGTCCGCCGGGATGATCCCCTGGCTAAGGCCGATCCCGGCGACGATCAGGCCGACCTCGCCCCGCGGGACCATCCCCACGCCGACAATCAGCATCGCGCGCCGGCCCGCGCCGAGCATCCCAACGCCCGCGCCGGCCAGCTTGCTGATGATCGCGATCAGGGTGATCGCCGCAGCGATCGCGACGATGGGGCCGTCTGTGAGCGCGGACGGATCTACCTTCGTTCCCGTGAAGACAAAGAACACGGGCACGAGGAACTCATAGATCGGGCGGCTTTGATGCTCGAGGTTGAAGCGCTCGCGTGATTCGGCCAGCACCATTCCGGCCAGGAAGGCGCCGATGATCCCGGCGAGGCCGATGATGCTCGCCAGCGCCGCCAGGCCCAGCATCAGGAGCAGGGAGAGGTTGAGCGGGACGATCTCGTTGACGTCGTCGAGGCGGACGCTGAAGCGCCGTGTCGCATGGGTGCCTGCCCAGGCGATGAAGCCGACGAAGGCGAGCGCCTGAAGCGCGATCAACACGATCGCGCGCGTGTCCGCCTCTCCACTGCCGGCGCCGGCGACGACCGCGAGGATCAGGAGGCCGAGGATGTCGTCAATCACGGCCGCGCCGAGGATGATGCGCGCCTCGCGCGTGCGCAACACGCCCAGCTCTTGCAGTACGCGCGCCGTGATGCCCACGCTGGTCGCCACCAGCGCCGTCGCGACGAAGGCGGACTCAAGGCCGGGGTGCCCAGTGAGGGCCATGAAGCCGAAGCCCAGTACGAACGGAACGGCAATGCCGAGCACGCCCACCGCCGCCGCCCGCATACCGACGCGCAGGATGTCCGTCGCGCGCGTCTCCAGCCCCACGGTGAAGAGCAGCACCACCACGCCAAGCTCCGCGAAGGATTCCAAAACGAGTTCGAGCGCATGTTCCGCTGCTTCGCGGTTGCCTTGGAAGAGATCCAGGATGCCCACGGTTGGCACGCCGATTAGGCCGAGGGCGTGCGGGCCGATCAGGATGCCGGCGAGCAGTTCCCCGATCACGCCTGGCTGGCCCAGGCGTGAGAAGAGCGCGCCGGCGAGTTTGGCCGCGGCGTAGATCACGAAGAGGTTGAGCAGGACTGTGGTCAGTGCCGACATGTGGGGGCGCCTCCGGAGAACGAAAAAAAGGAGCCTGTGGTGACAGACTCCTCCAATGCACGGTATACGCCGTGTCGCAAACCCAGCAGGCGATGTGACGCTCCCAGTATAGCGGCCGTCCCCGGCCTACGGCATCCCCGTCAAGTTCTTCTCCACCGCGCGCGCGGCCGTGTCCAGCCAGTCGCGCACAAAGTCGCCCATGTCCGGCGGCAGCGGGTGGCCGATCTCATCAATCACCATCCCGTGGAGGAGGGCAAAATCCAGGTAGAGCAGGCGGAGCGCGGCCGCGCGGCGGCGCCAGACCTCGCTGTCTTGTGACTGGTTCATCACCGCGTTAGCGTCCCTTCCAGACGGGCTGCCGCTTCTGGAGGAAGGCGGCGATCCCCTCGCGCGCATCCTCGGAGCGTAGGCAGACGCCCTGCCCGGCCCACTCGAGCAGCAGCTGCTCCTCCAATGTATTTTGCAGCGACCCTTCCAGCGCGCGCAGCGTGAGCTGGGTCGCCAGCGGCGGGCCGCCCGCCAGTCGCGCCGCGAGCGCCAGCGCTTCGGGCAGCAGGTCGTCTGGCGGCAGCACGCGCGATACGAGGCCATCGCGCAGCGCCGTCTCCGTGTCCAGCATCTCGCCACTGAGGAACAGCTCCGTCGCGCGGGCGACACCAACGATCCGGGGCAGGAAGTAGGACGCGCCACAGTCCGGCGCCAGCCCCCGCCGGATGAAGACAGTGCTGAAGCGCGCCGCCGTGCTCGCCAGACGCAGGTCGCAGGCCGACATCAGGCCGAAGCCGCCGCCCGCCGCGACACCGTTCACGGCCGCAATCACCGGCTTCTCCACTGCCCGCAGCGCCAGGATGAGGCGTCCCACCGCACCGAGCGGGTCCAGCTTCTCGCGCCGGTTCGGCCCGGATGCCGAGCCGCGCCCACCGCCGAGGCCCTCCTCGCTGCTGAGGTCCGCGCCGGCAGAGAACGCCCGCCCACTGCCGGTGAGCACGAGCGCGCCCGTCCCGTCGTCCTGGGCTGCCTGATCAAATTGGTCAATCAGCGCGGCGATCATGCGCCCCGTGAAGCCGTTGAGCCGCTCCGGCCGGTTGAGCGTGACGAGACGCACCCCGCCGTGCTGCTCCACAAGGATCTGCTGTTCGTCCATAATGTGCGGCCAGATAGTGGAAGGATGCGAAGAGTGTAGCAGGCGCGACCTAGCCCCCCGACCCCCTTCCCTGCGAGGGAAGGGGGCGTATTTGGGTAGCGTGGTTACACAGCGTCTCCCCCTTCCCTCGCAGGGAAGGGGGTCGGGGGGTTAGGTCGGACTCTGAGCGCCGGATGACGCGCCAGGCGATGGTCTGGTACACTACCCGCCGGTCCAGTGGGAGAGGCGCACCCGGCCCCCGTTTTGGGGTGTCCGGGCGTTCGGCGTGGGGCGAAGGCAGGGTACGGGAT
>Ga0136611_10002741_pt1 | contig 12317 bp, 6 predicted proteins | sample AntDrymUQ2232306_2_FD_106645 | JGI IMG/M metagenome (GOLD analysis project Ga0136611, IMG submission 106645) | Polar desert sand microbial communities from Dry Valleys, Antarctica - metaG UQ223 (23.06) | ecosystem: Environmental > Terrestrial > Soil > Desert | place: Antarctica: Dry Valley... | reverse complement strand
GGATTATGAACGCGGCGTGAACGAACGGCGGGAGCAGTGCCAGCCACAGCAGGACCGGGACGAAGCGCCGCTCGCGGACTGCCGGCACCAGTCCGGCCAGCGCCGTCGCGAGCAGCAGGCCGAAGCCATCGAGCAGCATCCAGCCGTACGAGCGGACGTTGGCCCACTCGACGCGGGGATCGAAGTACTCGTTCACCTCGCCATAGGTGCCCACGAGGCTGCTCGCGCGCAGGCTCGTGACCGACAGCCAGAGGAGCGTCAGCGCCGCCGCCACGATCGCAAGCGACGCCAGTGGCGCGAGCCAACCACGTGGGGACCGTCGCTCGCTCCAGAGGCGAGCCACGACCTGCGCCCCGAGTGGCACGAGCAGGAAGATGCCGAGCTCGTGGGCGAACAGGGACGCTCCGGCAATGCCGCCGGCCAGGATTTGGTCGCGCGCGCCGGCGGTCCGATGGGCTCGGACGATGAAGAGGAGCGCAACTGTGAAAAGCAAGACGTACGGGGCGTAGAACCACGCCTGGCGGGACAGGACGACCAGTGCGGGATGGCTCATGGCGTAGAGCGCGACGAACACCCCGCCCGCGCGACCGCCGACCTCGCGCCCGAGCAGGAAGGCGACGGGCACGAGCGCGGTACCGGCCAGGGCGCTCGGCAGCCGCGCCGCGAAGTCGCTCTCGCCCAGGATGGCGAGGGACGGGGCGATCAGGTACGCCCCGAGCAGGCCGCGCGTGTAGTTCCACCCCGACGGCAGGACCGGCGCCCCCTGCTCGACGATGCCGCGCGCCGCTAGTGCCAGCCTGGCCTCGTCGATCGCGAGCGTGCCGTCCCAGCCGGCCAGCTCGGCCGTGCGGAGCCAGAACGCCGCCGCCGTGATGAGGGCCACCAGGCCGAACGTGGCCAAGCGCGTGGCGGCGCCGTCCGACAGGCGCCACGGCCGCCTGGCTCTCGCGACGCGATAGACCGGCAGGGCGCCCGAAGCGGTCCGACTCATGACCTGCTGAGTGTACCGGACGCGGAGAAGATCGTTTCTCGGGCACCGGTGCGCAGTGTCGGCGGGCCGACATCCGCGGAGTGAGGCGCGCGACACGATCCGTAAGGAAAGTTCTTGACGGCCCCCCGACCCTACAGTATCCTTCGAGTGTGAGGCTGTCGGGACGATGGCCTCCCACAGTTCGGGAGCATGGCCGCGAAATTATCTCTCGGCCGAGCGCGCTTCATTGAAAGGAGCGGGGGACATGCGAAATCTGTTAGAGATGGATCCTGACGCCAGCGGCATGGACGAGGAGGTCGATCCGCTCGGCACCGGCGGCGACGACGACCTGAGCAACACGCCCGCCAGCGACGACGATTAGTCCCGTCCCCTCGGGAGACGGATCGGAAGGGCCGCGATGCGAGTCGCGGCCCTTCTTTGCTGCCCGGGGGATGCTCGGCGTGACGGCATGGCCGCACCGGGGCACGTTCGGCCACACTTCGGCGGTCATGGCCGATCTCACGCTCCCGCGACCGCGCCCGCTTGGCCGACTGCGCCTCGCGCGTCCGCTCGAAGCGACCGGGGTCATGCTGCTCCTGGCGCTTGCGGGGCTGCTGCGCTGCCTGCGACTCGACACCTATACGGGATCGTTCGACGAGGGCATCCGTAGCCAGCAGCTCCTGCTGATGGCGGCCGGCTACCGCCCATTCACCGACATCTTCGCGTCACAAGGGCCGCTGCTGCTCGATCTCCTGTATCCGCCGTTCCTCCTGTTCGGGCAGACGCTGGAGGCCGCGCGCTCTGGGGTCGCCTTGCTCTCGATGATCGGCCTCGTCGGCGCCTGGCTCGTGGCGCGGCTGGTGGCCGGGCCGATCGCGGGCCTCGCCGTCATTGGCCTGTTGCTGCTGAGCCCCGGATACCTCGAGGGCTCGCGCCTCGCGCTCGCCGAGGTGCCGACGATCGCCCCGGCGCTGCTTGCCATCGTGACGCTTCTCCTGTACCGGCGCATGCACGATCGCCGCTGGTTGGTGGTATCGGCTGCCTGCTGCGCGCTGGCACTGCTCATCAAGCCGATGGTGGTCCATGTCGGGGTGCCGCTCCTCGTACTACTCGTCGCGTCCGACCGCTCCGTGCGGCGTGTGGCGGTCGATGTCGCGCTCTACGGCGCCGTCGTCGGCGTGCTGTGCGGCGTGACGATCCTGGCGCTCGGGCCGGCCGACGTCTGGGACAATCTCGGCGCCTACCGCTCCGGCGCGGGGCGACGGGTCGGATCGGAGCTGGCCGAGAATCTTCGCCTGACGGCCAACGTCCTGGCGCGGGAGCGGCTCGGGTTCTTCGCGCTGGCGTGCGTGGGGATGCTGCTGGGGCTCCGGCGAAGGCCCGTCGAGACCGCCGCGCTCGGCCTCTGGGCGGCGGCGGTGCTCGTGTTCTTCGCGGGCTACACCGACCTCGCCGACAAGCACATCGTCTACGTCGTGCCCCCGCTCGCGCTGCTCGGCGCGATCGGCGTGGGGCTGACCGTCGAGCTGTTGCGCGACGCGCGAACCGCGCACGCCGCGCCGAGAGGGCGGCTCGCGACGTGGGGCGGCGCGGGGCTGGGCGCGCTCGGGCTCGTCATCTACGCGACCCAGGTTCCCCGGCTCTATCTGGCCGACCACTTCCTCATTTTCGACGCGGAGAAGGTCGCCATCCAGCGGCGCGACCGCCCCCGCGAGCTCGACATGGCAGAGAGCATGCGCGCCGCAGCCGCGCCGGGCGACTGGGTGCTCTCGGATGATCCCAACGCCGCGTTCCGCGCCCGGCGGCTCGTGATACCGTCCCTGGTCGATACCTCCGGAACGCGCGTCGATGCGGGCTCGCTGACGTCGGCGAAGGCGAGCGAGGCCGTCGCACAGTACCAACCGGCGGTCATCGTCACCTGGCGCGGTCGGCTCGGCCGGCTCGATGACTTCGTGCGCGGGTTGCCCGCGCAAGGCTATCGGCACGATCGCGCCTACCAGAACGGCTGGAACCTCTACGTCAGGGAGTGACCTCGTAGACCGTCCAGCCGCCCTGCTGGTAGACGATTGGGAACGTGAACTCGCCGGCGCGGGCCGGCACGAAATGGGTCACGCCGAACCGGGCGGCGAGCTCTCGGACGCGCGCCTCGGTCAGGCGGCGGTACTGAGGGTCGAGCTCCTCGCGGTAGCGGAGGACCCCGCTCACGCCGAGCGCCAGCACGCGGTCCTGGAACTCGAGGTTGTGCTCGCGGAAGTAGACGGCCTGGTTGGCGCGCTCGCGGACGAGGTACACGGCGCGCTCGGCATGCTTGTAGAAGGTGTCGTTGTTCGGCTCGCTCGGCAGGATCAGGAACACGCTGTCCTTCGGGGTGCTCGACCGCGCCCACTCTTGGAACTCGGCGGCCGACGCGAGCCCGCCGCGATGGCGGGTCTGGTACAGCCAATCGTCGGAGCCGCGCACCGCGAATGCCCCGGCGAGCGCGAGCGCAAGCCCGGCCCCGAGCGCGACGGTGCGATCGGCCCGCCCGCGCAGTACCAGGACGAGCAGCCAGGCCGAGAGCAGCACCCCGATCACCGCCGCTGCGCGGACGGCGTCGTTGAAGTCGAAGAGGGTCGTCCGTTGGACGCGCAGGCTGGTTGCCGCGAGGCCGACGACGGCCGTGATGGTCAGGCCATCGAGCGCGCGAAACGCGAGGCGGCGGCGTTCTCCGTGCGTCACTCGGCCGGCGACCTCACCGGCAACGATCAGGGTCGTGGCGGCGAGCCAGACCGGCTCGATCGGGACGAAGCCGCTCGGCGAGACGAGCATCGCCCCGCCGAGGGCGACCAGCGGCAGGCGCGGGAGACGCTCGGTTGCCCAGGCGAGGCGGAGGTAGTGCGCGAGGTACACCAGCCCGATCAGGTTGACGATCCAGGCGCTGCGCGGGAACTGGAGCCGCGCCACGAGGGTGCTGATCGGCCCGCGCAGGGCGACGTCGATGAAGGCGAAGGCAAAGCCGCAGAGGATCACGACCGCGCCGAACAGCGCCAGCACGGCTCGGCGCCGCTCATTCTCGACTTTTCCGTCAGCGAGTGCCGCGTGCCCGAAGTCGATCAATGTCCCAGTCATCCCGAGGAGCGTGCGACGAGGGATCTCACGCCAGGGTGCCGGCGACTGGTCAGCGTGAGATCCCTCGCTCCGCTGTGGGATGACAGCATTGGCTCGCCCCTGGGCGTGCTGTGACCGTTGCATCGTGCCCATGAGCGCGAGGCCGAGCAGCACGAGCCCGAACCCGTTGTAGAGGCGAAGCGCGGCACGGTCCCAGGCGATCGCCAGCGAGATGTCCGTCGCGAGCTCGATCCGGGCGAGCTGGAGCGCCCAGCCGGGCAGCGAGTCGGTGTGGTCACGGAGCGCGCCGACGACCGCCGGCGCGGCGCACAGGAGCATCAGCCCGCCCGCAACGGCGACGTTGCGCGGCCCGTAGTGCCGAATCCGGAGCAGGTAGGCTAGCCCGATCGCCAGTCCGACGTACGAGCTGGTCGGGGCGTGGACGACCACACCGAGGCCGGCTAGCGCCCCAGCCAGCGCGTGGCTTTTGCGGAGGAACGCGTAGAGCGCGCCGATCTGGAACGGCAAGGCGAGGAACGCCGGCGTGAGCTCGGCCGAGTGCAGGATCGCGCTGCCGACCGTCAGCAGGCGGAATCCGGCGACGTAGAACAGGAGGAGCAGGCCCGCGCCGAGGCGGTCGTCCACGAGATACAGCGCGAGCCGGTACAGCAGCGCGAGGCTGACGACGCTCGTCGGCAGGTAGAGTACGAAGAGGGCGGCATCGAGCGGCAGAAACGAGAGTGCGCCGGCCACGGCGGCGATGAAGCGATAGGTGTAGGCGGCGGGCGTGCCGTTGTGCAGCGAGTAGATGAACGGGTCATTGACGTACAGGGTCGGGTCGATGAACGATTTGAAGATCGGGATGTCCGACCAGCGCCCGCCGTCGAAGCCCCGAAAGAGCAGCGACCAGAGCGCCACGAGCAGCCCGACCGCGAACGCCTCGCGCCACGCGCCGCCGAACCAGTCTGCTCTGGTTGTCAGTTGTTGCTCCGATGGGTCGGAAGCCGGCGGATGGTCGTGCGTCGCGTGCGCCTCAATCGCCACCGAGCACCTCGACCGTCCCGATCTCCACCAGATTCGTGCGCGTCGGCAGCACCGTGTCGGGCGCAACCGCGCCGCCGCGCCCGCCCTGCTCGGTCACCCCGACGAGCAACGGGTACCGGCCCGGCGCAGTTTTCGGTGCAATGGTGATGCTCGCGCGCTGGACAAACGGCGCGCCCGCGACCCAGTCCTCCGAGGGGTTGTTGGTGTCGCAAGCGGGGCCGTTCCCATCGCCGACGCGCACAGCGTCGCCCAGGCGGAGGTCGATGGCGTACCGCTTGTTGGCGTCCACTCGGGGCGTCCAGGCGAGGTCGATGCGGAGGTGGCCGCCCGGCCGAGGATCCTCCGCGAAAAGCTGGTAGCCGAGCATGTCGATGGCCTCCCCGAAGCGGACCGGCGCCGCGACGGCAGCCGGTCCGAGCGGCCCGCGCGCCCAGATGCCCGGATCGAGCGTCGGGGCGCTGATGGCGCGGTCGAAGTGGTCGGCCGTCGATTCGGCGGCCCAGACCGTGGGCTGGATGCCTCGTGCCGCGCCGCGCTCGTGGACCCGGAGCTTCTCGCGCCCGGCGACGGTGACAATTCCGATGAGGCCGTAGTCGCTCGCGATGCGGCGCGTCGGCAGGGACAGCGCGTCCTGCACGTTCTCGCCGACGACGTAGTAGCGCGGGTCGGCCCCGCAGCGCCACGCGCCGCGCGTGTACCAGTGGGTCACTTGCGGCACCTCGTTGGACTCGAAGCTGCCGACGAGGGTGCCGTTGTCGAAGAGCGTCCCGATCGTCTTCCAACCGGCCTGGTACGGAAACCCGAAGCGCTCCTTCGCGGGCGCCCGGGCGACTGACCACGCCAGCGGGAGCCGGCCCTGGCCGTTCTCGCGCACGATCTCCGGAGCGGTCTGGAGGAACAGCGGCCCGACGTAGAGCGCGACGACCGCCCCGGCGGCCGCCGGGGCGCCTGCAAGTATGGTGCGCGGGAGGCGCGACGGGAGCGCGGCCCAGGCCGTCGCGAACCCCCAGCCGGCCAGCAGTGCCAACCCGGTCGACGCGACGTGGATGTGGGTGCCCGGTTTGCGCGCGACGAATGCGTAGAAGGCGAAGGGGACCGCGAACCAGACCACGACGACCAGCAGCGTCCACGGCGCGGGCGCATCTCGGCGGCGCGCGATGGGCCATAGCGCGCCGAGCACCGCCAGAGTGGCCAGGGCGACGAGGTAGTTGGCCGACAGGTAGAGGCCGGCCGAGGCGAGGATGTCGCCGAGGTTGTTGTGCGGGAAGCCGGCGCCCACACGGTCGGCGATGCGGCCCGAGGCGAGGGTTGCCAGCGGACTGGCCAGATACGGGCCAAAGAAGAGCGCCAGCACCAGGAGCCCGAGCAGCGCGCCCATGCCCCAGGCCCTCAGCGATGCCGGCTCGAACAGCCCGCGCACGCCGCCGCGTCGGAGCGCGATCATCGCGATCGGCGGCAGCGCGAAGATCGCGTCGTAGTGCGCGAGCGCCCCCACCGCCGCGAAGACGCCGGCCAGGATGGGCCAGCGCGCGCGCCCGTCCCCTGTCCAGCGCAGCGCGCACCAGACGGCCATCACGCTCATCAGGAACACGATGCCCTGGTACTGGGCGATCCGCGCGAACGCGATCAAGTAGCCGTTGAGCCCGAGCGCGAGCGCCGCCACCAGCGCGCCCGGTCGGCCCAGCAGCCGGCGCGCGAGCAGGTAGGCGGCGACCAGCCCGGCCACCTCGGCCAGGGCGACTTGCAGCCGCGCCGAGCCCTCGCTGAGGGCGCCGACCAGCCCGTACTGCATCGCCGTAACGACGACCTCGCCGGGGCCCTTGCCGTGGTAGTAGAGCGCATCGGGGAGATCCTGCACGACCGCCGTAGCGCGCAGGATGACTTCCGTCTCGTCGCCCTGGAACTCGGAATAGCCGAGGCTCGGCATCCGGAGCGCCGCCGCGACGAGCAGGACCAGGAAGCAGTCCGCGCCGATCGTCCAGTCGCGGGCGCGCGGCGGCTGCCAGTCGGGGCTCGCCTTGAACGCGAGCGCGCCCAGGCTCAGCGCGAGCGCCGCGATGCACGCAATGACGACGAGGGGCCCGAGCGGCAGGGGCAACGCCGCGAGCAACAGTCCGCTCAGGATCGCCGACGCGACGCCGAGTGCGGCGACGAGGATTGCCCATTCGAACGGCTCGAGATCGGCGGTCGGCACGAGCACCATCGCCAGCAGCGCGCCCGGCACCACGACCGTCGCAATCAGTCCGGCCGCGGACGCCCAGTACGGATCGGGGAGGGCGGTGGCCATGGCGGCAGACAACGCGCCCGCGTTCAGCAGGCCGACGACCGTCAACACGCCGCGATAGCGGGCCAGCATCGACGGTGGCGGCGTCACTGGCCGGTTGCCGAGGACGCCCGATCCGCCCGCGCACCCCGGCGAGCGGTCAGCAGGCATGGCGGCCAGGCCGGGAGACGCGAGTGGTGACGTACAGTGTGGCGGCGTACATGGGCAGTGGGCGGTCCTCCGCCGGGCGCGAATTGTACGCCGCGAGCCGCACGCGTGCTTTCCTTTCCTCGCCGGATGGCCGGATGGTAGACTTCGCCCTTGCCCGCGGCGCCCTCGGAACGCGTTCGCCCGAACGAGCTTGGACGTGGCCGACGGAGTGCCGTCCTATCTTGGAGACCCGATCGTTGGTCACTGCCCAGTGGCCGCCAACTGCCAAGCGGGCGGCCGTCCGACTCGACTGGCTCCTCGTCGGCGCCATCGTCGCGTACCTGCTTGCCAACGTCCCGTTCCTGACGGCCTGGCCGGCGGTGAACGGCGACGAGGGCCGCGAAATGAACGCGTTCTGGGTCAACAGCGGCATCGACCCGTCCGCGCGCACGCTCGACCCGATTTTCCAGCACGATCCACTCTACAAGGGCGGGCTGCAAGGCCTCTCGACGGCGCTCTCGTTTCGCCTGTTCGGCCTCGGGCTGTTCCAGGGGCGCATCGTGTCGCTGGTTTGGGGCGGGCTGCTGCTTTGGGTGACGTTCCTGGCCGGCCGCCGCCTCTATGGCCCGGCTGCCGGCGGCGTGGCGGTGCTGTTCCTGGCACTCTCCCAGCCGTTCCTGAGCGCGTCGCACATCGTCCGGCCGGATATCGTGGTCGCGACGCTGGTCATGCTCGCCGTCTACTGCACCGTGCGCGGGCTCCAGGATGGCGGGCGGTACTGGCATCTGCTGGCCGGGGTGTCGCTCGGCCTGTCATTCGATGTCCACCCGAATACACTGGCGTTCATGCCGATGGTCGGGCTGTTTTACCTGGCGCGCCACGGGCGACGGGCGTTCGTCTCGTCCGATGCGTGGCTGTTCGTCGGCGGCATCGCCGTCGGCGCGCTGTACTACGCCGCCATCCGCATCCTGCCCGACCCGGCTCACTTCGCGGAGGCGTTCGGCTACTGGATCGGCGTGGACAAGCAGCCGCCATTGCTTGCGCGGCGCGGCCCGAATCCGATCGAGGCCGAGTACTCGCGCTGGGCGTCGTACTTTGGCGGCCGGCACGTCGAGACGGGGTTGATGGCGCTCGGCGTGGCCTGGGCGGTCGTCAGCATGGTGCGCGAGCGGCGGGTCGATCCGTTGCTGGTCGGTTTGGCGATCGCGGTCGGCGTGTTCACGGTGCTCGTGAGCAGCAAGACCGAGTACTACATGATCCTCTTCTTCCCGATCCTGGTGTTGCTCCTCGCGGGCGCGATCGGCGAGGTGCTCCAGCGGCTCGACGGCTCGCGGCTGGTCGCCTCGGCGCTGATCGTCGCCCTGGCAGTCTCGGCGATGGGCTTCGAGCGCGGGTTCCGCGAGATGAGCGAGGCGTCGACCGACTTCCAGGATCGCGACTACGCGGCCCTGTCGCGCCAGTTGCGCGAGCAGATCCCGCCCGGCTCGAAGGTGATCGCGCCGCCGATATTCTGGATCGGGCTCGCTACGCCGCCATACTACCTGGACTACGTCGATTTCTTCGTCTGGGAGCGGGTGCGGCGCGAGCGCAACGTGTCGTGGCCTGAGTTCGTCCGCGACATCGAGCCGGATTATGTCATCCTCGACTCTAAGACCAAGTACGAGGCGTCGCGCAGCGACGCACAATATCTCGAACGGAACGCCGATCTCGTGACCGCGATTCGGCACGTGAATTACACGCGGGTCGAGGTGTGGAAGATGCGGGAGACCTCCCAGTGACGGCTGCCAGCCATGTGCGCCGCGGCATGGGCGACTCGGCATGAGCTTGACGACGGTCGAGCGCCTGGCGGTCGCGCCGCGCGCAGTCCCCGAGGAGCGCGCGGAGCGGCCGGTGCCTGCCCGCGCGACGAGCCGGACGCGCGTCCTCATGCTCGTGAGCTCAATCGTGCTCTTCGCCATGAGCCTCTACCCCCGCGCCATCAATCTCGACGGCTATCTGACCACCGACGAGGGCAACTGGATGGGCCGGACCGGCCTGTTCACCCAGGCACTGATCGACGGCAATCCGGCCGGCACGTACCAGAGTGGACACCCCGGCGTGATGACGATGTGGTCGTCGTTGATCGGGATGGGGCCGGAGCGGGCGCTGGCGCTCGTCCAGTACGTGCGGCCGGACGGCCTGGAGAAGGCGCCCGGCTACCTCGATACGCTCCACAGCGCGCGGCGAACCTTCGCCGTCTTGACCTCGGTGGCCGTGGTGCTCGTCACGCTGCTCACCTGGCGGCTGTTCGGGGCGGGGCCGGCGCTGCTGGCCGGGGTGCTGCTCGCGGTCGAGCCGTTCTTCCTAGCGCACTCGGTCGTCGCCCACGTCGATAGCAACATCACGACCTGGCTGACGGTCAGCATCCTCGCGGCGCTCGTCTACTTCTGGGCCGGCGGCGGGCGCGGCTACCTCGTCGCGTCCGGGCTCGCGGCCGGACTGGCGTTCCTGAGCAAGGCGCCGTCGGCGTTCCTGCCGCTGTTCGTGCCGCTGCTGGCCCTCGGTTCGCTGGCGGCAGCGCGGCAGCTCACCGACCGCCGCGCCTGGACGCGGCTGGTGATCGACGGGCTGCTCTGGGGCGGGCTGGCGCTCGCTGTCGCGGTGGTGCTCTGGCCCTCGTTCCGCGCCGACCCGATCGGCACGCTGCGCCAGATGATCGACTACACCGAGACGGTCGGGGGCTCCGACCACGAGAACTATTTCATGGGCGCGCCGGTCAGCGATCCGGGCTTGCTCTACTACATCGTGACGCTCGGGCTGCGGCTGACCCCGATGACGATGCTCGGGCTCGGGCTGCTCGTGGTGGGGCTGCTGCCGTTCGGGCGGCGCGCGCCGAGCGGGTGGCCGATCCGCCTCGGGATCCTGGCCGTGTTCTGCGTGCTGTTCCTGCTGATGATGAGCACGGCGCCGAAGAAATTCGACCGCTACCTGCTGCCGATCTTCCCGACGCTCGAGATCATGGCCGGCGTCGGGCTCTGGCTCATGCTGCGCCGGCTGCCGGGCACGCTCGCGACGCGGGCGCTTCCGCTGGCATTGGTCGTCGTGGGCGTGGCCCAGGCGGCGCCGGCCGCGCTGCTCCATCCCTACTACCTGGCGTACTACAACCCGCTGTTCGGGGGCGGGCCGGCCGCGCAGAAGGCGATCGTCGTCGGCTGGGGCGAGGGCCTCGACGTGGCCATGGAGTATCTGAACGCCCGCCCCAACCCCGAGCGCCTGACCGTGGCCGGCTTCTACCCGCGCGTCATGAACGCCCAGTTCCGAGGCGCGGTCCTGTCCGACAAACAGTTCGACTACGCGATGGCCGACTATATCGTGCTGTACGTGAACGCCCGCCAGCGCGACTTGGCCGACCGGCTGCGTCTGCTGACGCGCGGCAAGCGCGCCGAACTGGTCGTCACGATCAACGGCATCGAGTACGTGCGCGTCTACGCCACACCGCCGCCGTCACGCCGCGAGGCGGCCGGCACGACGTTTGGCGACGCGGTGACGCTCGAACGGTCCTTCCTGAAGTCGGACGAGCGCCAGTACATGAAGTCCGACGACGTGAATCCGGGCGACACACTCGAGCTGACGCTGCGCTGGGGCATCCGGCAGCCCCTCGCCGAGGACCTGACCGCCGTCACGCAGCTCATAAGCCAGGACGGGCGCGTCGTCGCCGCGAGCGCGGTCCCGGTCACCGGCTCGCACGGCGGCACCTCCCTGATGCTGCCCGGCGAGGTCGGCATCGAGTCGCACCGCCTACCCCTGCCGGCGACGATCGACCGCTACCGGATCGCGGTCGGGCTGCGGCGTCCGGACAACACGTGGGTGGCGATCTCGGGGTGGCCGCCGAAGCTCGCGGCCGACGAGCGGCTGTCCGACACGCTGGTCGTCATCGACAGCGTGTCCGCGCAGTAGCAGAGACGCCGCATGACCAGCACGACGCTCGCGGGAGCACCGGACGCGGGAGTGCCGATGGCGAGCGTGGCGGTGGCGGGCGCAGATGGAGCGGCAGTGGCGAGCGCCGATGGGACGGTGGTGGCAAACGCCGATGGGACGCTGGACGGGCACCCGATGTCTCGCGGCTCCGCAGCCGACAACGGCTCCGCGACGCGCGGCCGGGTCGTCGCGGCAGGCTGGCTCCTGCTGGTCTTCGTCGTGGCGTTCGGCGCGCGACTGCTCGCGCACGACGTGATCATCACGGCCGACGAGGACAACTGGATGCGGCGCGCCGGCGGCTTCACCTTCGGCCTGGTGAACGGCCAGTTCGGGCGCACGTACCAGAATGGCCACCCCGGTGTGACCACCATGTGGGTGGCGATGCTCACCCTCGGCCAAGATCGCATGATTCAGTACGCCGACCGCGTCCACGGCCTGCGGCTGGTCGGGCAGGTGCCGGGGTTTTGGGAGGCATTGGTCGATGCGCGGCTGGGCTTCGCGGCGGCGACGGCCCTGCTCGTGGCGCTCATCGCGGTCCTGACGTGGCGCCTGCTCGGCAGGTTGCCCGGCCTGCTTGCGGGGCTGTTGGTCGGCCTGGAGCCGTTCTACCTGGCCATCTCGCAGCTGGTTCACATGGACGCCATCCTCAGCGGCAGCATGGTCGCGTCGGTGCTGGCGGCACTCGTGACGTGGGAGGGCCGCGGCGGGCGTGGCTGGCTCGCGCTGAGCGGGACGTTGGCCGGTATCGCGCTGCTGTCGAAGATCCCGGCCGTGTTCTTGATGGCGTTCGTGCCGCTGCTCGGCGTGGCGATGCGCGGAATACCCCCACCCAGCCCTCCCCCATCG
>Ga0136611_10002740_pt1 | contig 12320 bp, 9 predicted proteins | sample AntDrymUQ2232306_2_FD_106645 | JGI IMG/M metagenome (GOLD analysis project Ga0136611, IMG submission 106645) | Polar desert sand microbial communities from Dry Valleys, Antarctica - metaG UQ223 (23.06) | ecosystem: Environmental > Terrestrial > Soil > Desert | place: Antarctica: Dry Valley... | reverse complement strand
GATGATTTGATTCGGGCAAGGGGGGCAATGTCGCCAGCCAAAGCGATAGGGCTCTTTTCCGACATTGCGATGGGCTTGAATCAATCACATGGAAAAGGGGTGTTGCATTGCGATCTGAAGCCCGCCAACGTTCTGTTGGATCAGGATTGGTTGCCTCGATTGGCAGACTTTGGCCAGAGTCGTTTGTCTAATGAACAGACTCCGTCACTGGGCACGCTATTTTATATGGCACCCGAACAAGCGGATTTGAACGCGGTCCCGGACGCACGTTGGGACGTATATGCGTTGGGAGCTATCTTTTATTGCATGATCGTTGGAAGTCCCCCATACAAGACACCCGATACGGTTTCGACGTTGGATACAGCATCCAGTTTGCCAGAGCGACTTAAACGCTATCGCGACACGATTTTCAAAAGTCATTTCCCTCGGGCGCATCATCGGGTTCGAGGGATGGATCGATGGCTCGTTGGCATCGTCGATCGCTGCATTGCAAAAAAACCCGAAGATCGATTCGCAAACGTTCAGCAGGTTTTAGCAGCAATTGAGAGACGGCAAATGGCGAGACTGCGTCGACCTCTGATGTTACTGGGGATTGTTGGCCCGATTCTGCTATTGGCCGTGATGGGGTTTTTTGCTTGGCGAGGCGTTTTGTTGGCGCAAAATGATGTGTCCGATCAGTTGTTCGAGGAAGCCTTGCAAAGCAACTTGTTTGCGGCCAAGTTTGCTGCACGAACACTTGAGTCGGAGATGGCATCGCTTTTCAAATTGATAGAAGAGGATGCGCGTAGGCCTAATCTTGAAGAGCAATTTTTGTCTTGTGTCGACGAAGCTGGCGACCTTTTAAAGGAGTTATCCAAGGAGCGAACGCCACAGGAAAGCCAAGCGAAGAAAGCAATGCTTGGAGCGCTTGCAAGCCGAATCAAGCTTGAGGAGTATTTGGAAGAGCGTTTAACCGAAATCAAAACGCAGATCGGCAGTTCGCAAAAACAAGCACGTTTCGACAGTATGTTCGTTACCGACCGGTTTGGGACGATGCTTGCTGGCGCCTTTACTTCGGATCGCGTTTCCAATCCGATTGGTGCCAATGTTGCATTCCGCAGTTATTTTTCGGGCCAGTCGCGAGATTTGGACGAAAAGACACCTATTCGGAATATTCCTCGTACCACCTCATCTCAGGTGAGCGTCCCCTTCAAATCCAAAACCACAAATCGAGACAAAATTGCAGTATCGACGCCGATTTCCGTGACGCGTCCCAAACGACCCATCGAAGAAAAAGACCAGAACAAGGACCTGGACTCCAGCAACAAAGAAGATTCAAACAAAAATACGGCGGACGAAACGGAGTCGGACGAGCCAGAGCAGGTCGAGGGATTGCTTGTGCTGACAATCAACGTCGGGGATTTTGAGTTGCTATCGGAAGACGATGAAAAAGACAACCGCGACGGGACGCAGAGTCATAAAAAACGCTTTGCCGTTTTGGTGGATGGTCATGAAGGGACGAGTGACGGCCTGGGCACACGTGAAGGAACGCTTTTGCAGCATCCCATTTTCAGGAAAGCATCCCGTGAGGGGCAGGGTGTTCAATACCAAATCGATGAGGAGATCTTGAAGAGATTGCAAGAGGGCGGAACGTTTGAATATGTGGATCCCGTCTCGAAAGATCCTCAAGGCCGGGAATTCGCAGGCAATTGGATTGCAGCGATGCAACGCGTCGACGTTTCTAGACGAGTCACTGAATTCCGAGAGCGTAAACAGTCAACGGATTTGTGGGTCCTGGTGCAGGAGAGAGCCGATTCCATAACCGAACCTGTCGCGTCGATGGTGACGCGACTGATTCGTGAGGGGATCGTTGCTCTTTTGGTACTTCTGGCTGTCGTCAGCATTCTTTGGGTGGTCGTTCTGTGGGTGATGCGGCTGCCAGACAGCTTTGCATCCGCAGTTCGGTCTCGGAGTGGAGGGGCGACGGAAATGGCCGGAACAGCGAACGAAGCGACCTTGGACGTAGAGCAATAGGCCGGTTCGAAAACGGCCTGCTCTTTCGCAACCCGACGCGTATGCGCGTATGCGAGAGATTGTATTTCCGGTCCCTCGCATACGCTCTAACGCTTCGGGTTATGAATAATCCGCCTCCTATTCAAAACGGTGAAGGCAGTGGTTTTAGGCCGATTTGGCCATCGATCTCCGTGACGAATGGCTGCGACGCGTTATAGTAACAGCGTTTCCCTAACCCCATTTGTCCATGCCCTAAGCCTTTATGTCCAGTGAACGTGTAGTGCTAGCGATGAGCGGCGGAGTCGATTCGAGCGTCGCAGCTCATCTTTTGATCGAACAGCAATACGACGTGATTGGCGTATTCATGCGTCACGGAGAAAAATCCAGTGCGGCATGCGAATTGGACTCCGGCAAGCCCAATCCTCTCCTCCCCATTTTGCAAGGACGTTTGGATCACAAGCAAGGCTGCTGCAGCGCCAGCGACGCGGCGGATGCGAGGCGAGTCGCAGATAAGTTTGGCATCCCGTTTTATGCGCTCGATTTAGAGTCCGATTTCAAACGAATTGTAGACTACTTTGTCGATGAATACCAAAACGGACGGACGCCGAATCCGTGCGCCCAATGCAATAACTGGCTCAAATTTGGTCGGCTCTTTGACTACGCCGACGCGGTGGGGGCAACGTACGTCGCAACGGGTCATTATGCTCAATTGCGCCCATCGACAACGGAAGGCGAGTCGCCAGAACTTCATCGTGGGTTGGATGAAGGCAAGGACCAAGCGTACGTCCTGACCGGGATCAACCGATCGCTTTTGCCTCGCATGTTGTTGCCGGTTGGGGGCTTTCAAAAAGCAGAGATTCGTGGGATGGCTACTGAGATTGGACTGAGGGTGGCTGACAAAAAAGATAGCCAGGAGATTTGCTTTGTAACCTCTGGGGCGCATGCTCAGTTCGTACGTGACAAATCTCGCGTATCGACAGCGGGCGAGATCATCACGTCCGATGGCAAGGTGGTTGGGACGCACGCAGGAATCGAGGGATTTACCGTGGGGCAACGCAAAGGAACTGGCGTGGCCATGGGGTCCCCGTACTACGTGACCGATATCCTGCCCGAATCTTCGCAAGTCGTCATTGGGCCACTGACGGAACTTGCTCGTTCCTGGCTCATTGCGGACGAAACGAATTGGCTGGTGGAATTCCCCGTAGGTGCGATCTTAGAGGGTGAAGTCCAAATACGCTACAATTCGGGACCCGAGCCTGCGACTGTCGAGCGAATATCAGAAAAACAGTTTCGAGTCGACTTCCAAACGCCAAGTTACGCGGTCTCCCCGGGACAATTGGCTGCCGTTTTCAACGGCTCCAGGGCACTGGGGTGCGGCTGGATTCGGAAAACCGGCTAGCCCTGTTGCTAATTCACGATGGTTGTGTTCACAATAGTTCAATCTCAACAACATTTACTCGGACCACCAAGACCAGCGACCATGGATATTTTCTTCGCCCAGCAAATCGATACTCAATCGCTCTTAATGATCGGTCTGCTTATCGCCGCACTTGTGGGTGGTTTGATCAGCTTGGTTGTCTTTTGGAATTTCGGTAGCCTTTGGCTTCAAGCCAAAACCAGCGGTGCCGACGTCACTATGTCGAGCCTGATCGGTATGTACTTTCGTCAAGTGCGCTCGCAGGTCATCGTGAATGCCAAAATTATGGCAGCACAAGCAGGCTTGGACATCGATCGCACAAACGGCATCAGCACCCAGCGTCTCGAAGCCCATTACCTTGCCGAAGGAAATGTCATGAACGTGATCAATGCGATTATCGCAGCTCACCGAGCGGGCATTGATTTGGATTTTGACCGTGCCGCCGCGATCGATCTTGCTGGACGGGATGTGCTCGACGCGGTTCGAACCTCCGTTCACCCCCGCGTGATTGACTGTCCCGATCCCAAGCACAGCGGTAGCGGTTTCCTGTCCGCAATTGCCCGGAACGGGATTGAGCTTCGTGTCAAGGCACGCGTAACGGTTCGAACGAATCTCGAACAACTCATCGGTGGGGCGACCGAAGAAACAGTTATCGCACGCGTGGGTGAGAGCATCATTAGTTCGATCGGCTCATCCGAAACCCACTTGGTCGTCTTGGAAAATCCGAATCTAATCTCGCGAACAGTGCTTAAGCGAGGATTGGACAATCAAACCGCCTTTACCATTGTGTCCATCGACATCGCGCATATCGAAGTCGGGCAGAACATTGGGGCCAGGCTTCGAGCCGACCAAGCGGAAGCGGACGTTCGTATGGCTCGCGCTCAGGCAGAGCAGCGCCGCTCAGAAGCCATCGCCTCCGAGCAAGTTATGAAAGCCAAGGTGGCAGAGAATCGTGCCAATCTCGTCTTGGCAGAATCTGAAGTTCCTAAGGCCATGGCGAAAGCGTTCGTTGACGGCCATTTTCAAGCGACGACTGCACCTTAGTTTTCGCGGGCGGTTCTTGCGACATGCGCCTAGCTGACTACTTGCTTCGTCTGAACGTCGACCGCTACGACTCCATTGCATGGATTGATAGGAATCACGATGGGAGTATTGCCAGGGCTTGGACATGGATTGAAGTTCAGAGATTAATCGCGGCCGCCGGCACTTTCTGTTTGGAGCATTCTGTTGGGAAAGGAGACCGCGTTGTCAATTTTGGCCGCAATTCTCTCGCTTGGGCCATTCTCGATTTAGCTTGCTCGGCGATCAACGCGGTGCATGTTCCAATCGATGGCAGGTTTTCGACGGCACAGCAGAAGCATTGTCTTGACCTCGTGAAACCCAAACTAGTTTTTGCGGACGGACCGATTGCAAGCGGACCGATTGCAAGCGGATGGAGCAGACTTGGGCAACTAACTTCTTTATTGCCAACGGATCAGACGCTGCAACAAATTGCGTTGCCATTCTCCCCCGACGATTTGGCCAACATATTGTTCACTTCGGGGACGACAGGTGTTCAAAAAGGGGTGATGCTCAGTCACAAGAATTTGCATTCGAACGCTTTGGCAAAACTGGATGCCATGCCTCAGAATCATCATGATCGCCGACTCAACTTCCTTCCGTTTTCGCATGCCTATGCACGCACTTGTGAATTGACAACTTGGCTCATCAGTAGCTCGTGCATGGAAGTTGCTAGCAGCATGGAAAATGTCTTCAGCAGCGCGGCATTTTCAGCACCTACGTTGCTCAACGGCGTTCCGGTTTTTTTCGAGACTCTTGAAAAGAAGTTTATGCAAATGCAGGGTACGCAGGCCTGCGTTCGCGAGCTATTGGGTGGGCAAGTTCGTCGGTTGGCAAGTGGTGGCGCCACGCTGCCCAATTCTGTTCGAGCTAGGTTTGCCGCGATTGGGCTACCCATTTACCAGGGCTACGGGCTGACCGAAAGCTCGCCAGTAATATGCTCGAATCGTTCCGGACAGAGTGATATGGGAGAGAAAGAATGCGATGTCAATTTGGTTGAGGTAGGTCCGCCTGTAAAAGGCATGAAGGTTCGCATCGACGAGAGTGGACGGTTATGGGTGGCGGGCGATGGGGTCATGCTTGGATATTGGCAAGATACGGAGGGGACAAAGGCCAAGATCGTGAACGGCTGGTTAGAAACGGGAGACCTGGCCGAGTACGTCGAAAACACCAACTGCGTTGAGCCATCAGCCATAAAAATATTGGGAAGAGCGGACGACACGCTAGTTTTGAGCAGTGGCTATAAAGTTCAGCCACTGCCGATCGAGCAAATGGTCCTCGCCGAGTCGTGGGTATCGCGGTGCATTTTAGTCGGAACAATGCTTCCGTTTCCGATATTGATTGTGCGTGCTCTCGAAGCGGACTATCCACCGATGCTTCCCAACGAAATGCTCGCACGCATTGAAAAAATCCTACACGAGTTCCCCAGGTATGCGATTCCTTGCAAAGTAATCATCGCAGAGGAGGAATGGACCAAGGGAAATGGCCTGCTCAATTTCAAGGGCGGTCTTGTACGAAAGAAAATCGAGTCGCGTTACCAAGCGCAGATATCGGAAACCATCCATTAGCCGGATCACGCCGCCCTCATGGACGATGCTGACATTGGACTACTACACTCCTCCGAGCGCAAAACCCGATCGCTTTGGAATCCTGAAGGCGGAGGCGGTGCTGGTCATTCTATTTGTCGTACACTTGACGTCGATCATCTCCTTGTTGCCTGACCTTCTCACGAATCTCTTGTTTTGCTTTTACCAGTCGCTCCGGCCAAACAAATGTCGCTGCTTTGGACGGATCGTATCCTGACATGTGATCGCTCAACCGATTGATTGGCTTGGTATAGCTCATTTCTTCATCACCGAAAACCTCCTTGCAAATTGCGGCTAAACGTGGGTCGTACTCAACTAACTCCGCTCGCGTGTTCACATGATTGTGATCGTGATCTGGCTCGCGATTGTTGTTGAACCAAGACTGAACGCCTTCCGCAAAATATTCCATGTGGTTGACGGATGCATACTTGCCTTTCCACAAGCCTTCGTTCATCGCTTTTTCGTAGCAGGCATCCAATCGGCTATCAAAAGTCGTGTCAACCCGGATTAATCCACGTAGGTGCATGTTGTGTGCGAATTCATGAATCAAAAGGTTTTCACTGGAATAGGGATCTCCCTGGAAGGCCAGCAAGTTCTCTTCGCCACACGAGCAGATAGCGTCGGTTTTTGATCCACCCAATCCCCGTGCACGTGCATCCCAAAAATCCTTGGGGGTCATGTTTCTCTGTTCCGGTAAATCGGTCGTAAATTCATTGTGAGCCATTACAATCAGCCGCGAGCCGCTTTGAATCATGGCTTTGCGAACATCCGGTCTCGCTCGCAACATCCGATTGACGAGGTAAGCCGCTTCCTTGAGGGCGTAATCGTCGACCTTTTCCGATGCAACGATCGGATAGCCATTTGCATTGACATATTTGGTATAGAAAGGATCGAGTCCTAGATTTTTGGGAGGTCCGGTTACCGGTTGGGCCAATGCGCCCCTTGTAACGCATGTCCAAACGAGTAAAGTCAATACACTCAAGGGAAATCGTTTCATACTCAGCCATTGATCAGCGGGAACTATAAAAGAATTACAGCGATTTCGCAACCGTCGTGCGATAGGCTGACAGCGCGGGGATGATGCCTGCCAAAATCCCAATTACGATCAAACCGGGAACGATGAAGGGTTCCTGGACAGAATTAATACTAAAGAAGTTGATGCGAACGCCTGTCGCCCTTTCGGTCCATGTATTACTTAACGGACCAATCGCATGGCCTGCTATCCATCCGATCGCGCCACCCCCAACTGCGATCAAGACAGATTCGACCAATATAATACTGGTGATGTGGTCACGCGAGGCGCCTAGGGCTCGCATAACGGCGATGTCTCGCTTGCGTTCGCTCATACTATTGTAGATGCCCACGAGAATGCTAATCGCGCTGACGAGACATACCAGACTGGTGATCGCAAGCAGCGCCCATTTGATCGGCGATACGAAGAAGACCAATAACCCGCTAATCACGCTGATGGGCGAGACGGCTTGAGCAAATGGCGTTTTATTAACACTTCGCTGAAGTCCGATCCCGTTTGGCCCTTCTAGTTTCACGAGGATGGCCGTCACCTCGCGGCGATCGATGGGCAATCTTGTTTTCGATAGCCGCGAGTCTCGTTCGGGTGCTTTGGCTGTCCCTTTTACTTCAGTACCAGACCGCTGATCGCGATCGGGAGCGACGTGCCCCTCGAGCAGGTAGAAGCCTTCGATGTTGATAAAAGCTCCTCGGTCATTGGGTGTCCCTGTTGGCTCAAGAATACCAACAACCCGGAATCCGTCGTTGTGTTGCGCGCCCCCGGCAGCACCGTGCGAAGCAAAAATCTCACTACCGATATCGAGATTCATTTCGTAGGCGACTTGAGAGCCAACTACTGCTTCAAAATAGCCATTGTCGTCCGAGTAGTCGACGAAGTTCCTACCTTTTGTAAATCGATAATCGAGGTCCGCACCATGTTTGAGCAAATTGAAGTAATCAGGGGTCGTTCCAACACAACGAAAGGAGCCGACATAGTCTCCCATACATAGCGGTATCGCGAACCCACCCTTCATGAAGAACGAATACAAACCATTGCGAGCCGGTTCTTGCAGATCGCCACCGATGCGTTGGTATTCCTTTTGCCTTTGGTCACCAGGCAAGTACTCCATGTAATAGGAGTACTTTACGTTCTCGACTGGTTGGCTCAAAAAGAAAACGGTGTTGAATGTTAGCTGGATATCGCTTCCTTTTGCCCCGACGATTAAGTTGTAACCGACGTTGCTGGTGCGTTCGAATGTTCTCTCGATGACGCCTGAGATCGTCAAAACGAGTACGACAAGCGCTACGCCTAATGCCATCGATAGCATGGTCAAAGCAGTGGGCAGTTTACGATAGGTAAGGTTGCGAATAGCAATGGAGAACAAGTTCATCGTCTTGAATCTTTTGGAAGTATTCTTATGGATCGGGTGTTACGATGCGATCTGCGAAGGCACGATTGATTTGTTCGAGCCTTTCGATCCGTTCAAATTGACCTGCGATTTCGTCACTGTGTGTGACCAACAAAATTGCTACCGATTCGTCTCGACACACCTCTTTGATCAAGTCGATGATGCGCTTTTGATTTGTGGGGTCGACGTTGGCAGTTGGTTCGTCAGCGAGCAGAAGTCGCGGTTTGTTTGCCAGAGACCTCGCGACTGCGACACGTTGTTGTTGCCCGACGGAAAGCTGGCTTGGGCGATAATGCATGCGGTCCGCAAGCCCCACTTTTGATAGTAGCTCTTTGCCACGCTCTGCGCTCAACTTCTTCCTCGCAAATGTCATTCCCAGCCTGACGTTTTCCAGAGCAGTGAAGGCAGGAAGCAGGTTAAAGGACTGAAAAACATAGCCCATTTTGTCCGCCCGAATTCGATCTCGCCTCGCTTCAGAAAACTCGGTCAACTCGGTACCGTCCAGTCGAATTGAGCCACTGTCGGCGGTTATGATTCCGGAGATGATGTGTAGCAAGGTAGTCTTTCCGCCACCGCTTTCACCGCGCAAGACAACTTGTTCTCCCTGTGCTATGTTGAGTTGCGGAATATCCAGTATCAGCAATCGGTTGCCCGATGGCTCGGTGTAGGACTTTAACAGATTTCGAATTTCTAACATGGATTCATCGTATTGGACTTGGTTGTGTCAGGGAAATCTCAACTACGAACGAGATTCCGGGCCAGTTCAGTTTCCATCGTCGGAATGGCTAAGCATTTCGATCGAAGCGTTTGCTCTTCATGATGCGGTCCATTTCGCGACCTGCGTCGGCTTTCTTGAGCGTTTCGCGTTTGTCATGCAGTTTTTTGCCTTTGCATAGCGCGATCACGCACTTGGCTTTGCCTCGTTCTGCAAAGTAGACGCGCAGTGGCACCATGGTTAAGCCTCGCTCTTTGGATCGGCCTACAAAACGAAGGAGTTCGTGTTTGTTCAGCAGTAGCTTTCGCACGCGTTTTGTCGGATGGTTCCAAATGGAAGCTTGCCGATACTCCTCGATCTCGCAGCCGACCAGCCAGAGTTCGCCATCTTTGACACGAGCATATGCTTCCTCGATCGAGCATTTTCCGTTGCGTAGACTTTTGACTTCGCTACCGTGCAAAACGATTCCGCATTCAATCGAGTCGAGGATTTCGTACTGATGCTTGGCTTTACGATTGTCGGTCACCATTTTGTGCGTGGGGGCGCTTACCTTAGCCACAGCGGACTTGGAATCCTTGTCTTTCGGCTTATTCGGCTTGGGCTTGGTAGGTCCCGTTGGTTGAGCTTTTTTCTTGTTCAATGTCTACCTGTTCACGTTTTCTATTTGCGATGGGAACTCAAATACAGCAAACGTCGCGTTGAGATCGTTTTGCGAGGGATATATAATTGGAAGCAGAGGCGGAATCTGCCCATGCACACGACGGTCCAACAAAACATAACGGATTCCATACTTGGCGTGCAACGCCCAGAGTTTTTCGTCGGTCCATGGCAGCAGTTTCTTTTCGCTGTCAAATTGGTACGCGTCGGCCAGTCTCTCGCTCCACTGAACGACTGCTTCCGCGTTTTGCGGTGCATCCTTCCAACAGGCCAATTCAGCTTGGCCCGCACGCCATTTGAAAGACTGCTGACGACGCGGCGTCAGCCAAAGCGAACCTGGCTCCGAGTTCGTCTTGATCCAATCGCACACTCGCACCCAGTCCTTAAACTGCCTCAGCTGTTCCGCTTCCGAATCGGACTTGGCCACAAAATGAGCTTTGTCACCCGCAGGGATCAGCTCATTCGAATTCGATTCAAATCGGTAACCCAGCAGAACGATTCCAGGAATAAATGCACAGGCAGCTACAACACAACGCGACGCAAACGTGTAAGGAGTGAATCGCAATTGCCCAAAAGCAAACGAGACCGCCAACGCCCCAACCATCATTGGCATTGCGACGTCGTTCCAGCGAAACAAGTAAAAGCGAAGCAACTTGGAGGCTTGCGCTGGAAATGCTCCGCCGAAAAGATAATCGACCATCAGTCCGAGCATCGCAACAGCGAAACCAAACAAACTCCATCCGATCATCAGTCTGAGCCCGCGGGGCAGCGTTTCGAATACTCCCGTTTTCGAAATATCGGGTGGCCGACCATGCCATTTCGATCGCGATGCCATCCAGAGCAATACGCAAGCGCATGCAAGTAGTATCCCAAAATCCTGCCAGCGAACGGTGCTAAACCGACTTGGCGCCAAGTGATGCCCGAGCCGGGTGTATACCTGTTTTACGGCGCTTTCGCTTGCCATCGCTGGATCAGTCCCCCAGTCGATAGCCAGTGCAGGCACAACTCCAATGATGACTCCAATAACGCACAATGACCAACCCGGAGCGTGTACTGTAAACCATCTGCGTATCGAATAGCCGTCCAGCAACAGCGAAACAGTCGCCACGCAAGTAATAACCCAAATACCGGTAACGACGTGATATGCGGCTGCCCCACCGAACATTACCCACGCCAAAGTCCATCGACGCCGGATCGCAAACGCAAGGCCCGCAAAAATGCAGGCATATGCGATTCCCTTGGATTCACAGCCTCCCACAACCCATTCGCCAGCCCAGTGTCCGTAATGCAGCCCCGCTAGCCAAATGAGCCCCCAACAGCTTGCTTGCAACGGAATAGGCGGTTGTTTGTCTGTTTTCTCCTCGTTCTGCCAGAGTGATCTACCAAGCATTGTCCAACTAAGGGCCAAAAAGATCCACGTGATAAATCGCCCGGTCCAAACGGACCAGTGCATCGGCATACATTGGGTAAGATAGCCAAATGTTGCAAAAAAGAGCCAATGAGCATCACCGGACTCAAGAAACAAGTCTCCTTTCCCGAACTCATTGTTCCAGAAGTGGGCTGCCTTGGTCCAGTAATGCGGCTCATTGATGGCCGGCACCGAGCTGCCCGCATAAAGAAAGAAAATGCAAAAAATGCATATAAAATCGGCTAAAAACGAGTTTGCCCAATTCGAATCGAATCCGTTGGCTTCGTTTTGATCCTGGTTTCGAACGGGTGTGACGGGATTTTTCATGCGGAAGGTTGGTGGTTCGTTTCGTTTGGATCGGCAGCAAGGTTCCACACGGGGAACTCTAGGAAAAATGGGAAAAGAATAACGATCAGAGCAAAAAGGACGAGCAACTACAGAATTTTCCGGAAAATTTGCTTGACAGCACTTCGTTTTTCTTGACTGTCACGGTGTGGCATTTAGAGTTGATAGGAACTGATTATGCGTGTAGACACTAAGTTTGGTCGTTGAGTCTCAGCGTGATAAAGCAGTCTACGAAGTTACAGGATCAGGAGATGGGTATTTTGCCCAAGGATCGCAGGAAGGGAAGTCATGTTAGTATTATCGAGAAAAAAGAATGAGAGTATCGTTATTAACAATGAGATCACGATTGTCGTGGTTGAGATTCGCGGTGACAAAGTTAGGCTTGGGGTAGAAGCCCCCAGAGAGGTTCCAGTTCACCGTCGCGAAGTGTTCGATGCTATTCAGAGGAATCTAGAGACCCAAGGGTCCGAGAAGACGGAACACACCGAAGAGTCGTAAGTCGAACTCCGGTTTTCTGCGGGATTTGAATGGTTTTATCTGATTGAACCGTTCGACTTGAAAAAGCGGAGCAGCGTTCGGCTTGACAGAAATTATCTGTCTCGTACACTTTCGCCACGCTTCAAGGCATAGCCAGCAGATATGCGGCCCCGTCGTCTAGAGGCCTAGGACACTGCCCTTTCACGGCGGTAACACGGGTTCGACTCCCGTCGGGGTCATTGTATAG
>Ga0136611_10002739_pt1 | contig 12321 bp, 8 predicted proteins | sample AntDrymUQ2232306_2_FD_106645 | JGI IMG/M metagenome (GOLD analysis project Ga0136611, IMG submission 106645) | Polar desert sand microbial communities from Dry Valleys, Antarctica - metaG UQ223 (23.06) | ecosystem: Environmental > Terrestrial > Soil > Desert | place: Antarctica: Dry Valley... | reverse complement strand
GTAACGGGTCACGCCGTCCTTTTCACTCGTGCTGTACTCGAGCCTGCCTTCGATGTAGACCTGGCGGCCCTTCTTCAGGTATTCGCCGGCGACTTCCGCGGTCTTGCCGAACAGCTTGACCCGGTGCCATTCGGTCTTTTCCTGGTAATTGCCTTCCTTGTCCTTGCGCGACGAGGTCGTGGCCACGCTGAGCGTGGCGATTGCCATGCCGCCCTGGCTGTACTTCACTTCCGGGTCGTTGCCCAGGTTGCCGACCAGGATCACCTTGTTGATGCCGCGGGCCATGTCGTTTCTCACTTTCATATCGTCCGGAGCGGACGATCAGCAGTGAATTATAGCGGCCGGCCCGTGACCACCGGGACGAGCCTCGCCGGCACGTCAGGGAATGCCGCATCGCGAGCCTGGGCGGGCTGCGGCCTATAATTGGCCACCCCGCAGCGCCATCCTCCATGTCCGAACCCCTCCAATCCATCTCGCGGCACGCCGACCTGCCCGCGATCCAGGCCCTGGCCGCGCCCGACATGGCCGCCATGGACACGCTGATCCGCCAGCGCCTGGCTTCGGACGTGGTGCTGATCAACCAGGTGGCCGAATACATCATCGGCGCCGGCGGCAAGCGGCTGCGGCCGATGCTGCTGTTGCTGGCCGCCGGCGCCCTTGGACATCGCGGGCCGGATGCGCACCAGCTGGCAGCGGTAGTCGAATTCATCCACACCGCAACCCTGCTCCATGATGACGTGGTCGATGACTCCGATCTACGCCGCGGCCGCAGCACCGCCAACGCGGTATGGGGCAATGCGGCCAGCGTACTGGTTGGCGACTTTCTTTACTCGCGCAGCTTCCAGCTGATGGTGGAATTGCATCGTCCCGAAGTGATGCGGATCCTGGCCGACACCACCAACACCATCGCCGAAGGAGAAGTACTGCAGTTGCTGCATGTGCGCAACCCGGACACGGATGAGGCGGCCTACCTGCGCGTGATCGAACGCAAGACCGCGGTGCTGTTTGCCTCCGCCGCCCGCCTTGGGGCGATGCTCGCAGGCGCGGATGCCGCAACTTGCGATGCGCTGCACCGCTACGGCTTGGCCTTGGGCCATGCATTCCAGATCGCTGATGACGTGCTCGACTACGCCTCCGATGCCATCACCATGGGCAAGAACCTCGGCGACGACCTCGCCGAAGGCAAGGCCACGCTACCGCTGATCCATGCGATGCAACAAGGCGACAGCGCAACTCGGGCGATGTTGCGCGGCGCCATCAAGCAAGGCGACACGAATGCATTGCCGCAGGTCATGGCTGCGATCAGCGCATGCGCCAGCCTCGACTACAGCCGCGCGCGTGCGCAGGGTTACGCGCTGGACGCCGAAACGGCGCTGGCAGGCCTGGCCGACAACGAATACCTCGCCGCCCTGCGCGGGCTCGCTCGATATGCAGTGAGCCGCGACCACTGATTCGTTCGTATTGCCGCGCACCGTCGCGGAAGCAAGGTGCATCCGTCGGCAGGCGCGCCGCCCGGCGTCAGGCAATGCCCAGCCCGGCCAGCGTACCGGCGGCACCCGGATCGAACCCCGCAAGCTCCGCGAAGTGCCGGCCACGCGCCACGTAGTCGCGGTACTGGCCAAAGCTCGGGGCACCCGGTGACAGCAGCACCACGCCACCATCCGGCAGCATCGTGCGCGCGCATTCGATGGCGTCTGCCAAGTCGCGCGACGGGGTGAGCTTGAATCTTGGCCCGGCGGCCACCGGCTCCAGCACCGCCTGGATGCGCGGGCCGTTCTGGCCCGGCAGGCCGTGACCCATGGTCACGATGCCCGCGGGCGGCGCCTGGCGCACCGCATTGGCGAATTCGTCCCACGGCACTCCACGATCATGGCCACCGACCAACACAACCACCGGCCGCCCGCTGTAAACCGCCAGCGCAGCCAACGTCGCGTGCGGCGTAGTGCTGATCGAATCATCGACGTAGAGGATGCCGTCACGCACGCCCACCGGCTGCAGGCGATGCGGCAAGGGCTGGAACGTGTCGGGCCGCGGGGCCAGCGCCATCGCATCCAGGCCGAGTGATTCCAGCGCGGTCAACACTGCGCACAAGTTGCTGCGGTTGTGGCGGCCAGGCAGCGGCAGGTCGGCGGTGTCCATCACCAGCGCATCGCCGCGGTACAGCGCGTCTTCGCGCAGGTGCCAGCCCCGCGTGTCGCCATACCAGCGCACCTCGCTGTCCGGCAAGCCAAGACCGGCCAGCATCGGGTCCATTGCGTTGAGCACTGCCACGCGTGGCCCGGCATCGGTCACCAACGCCAATTTGTCCCCGACATAGCGCGCCTGGCTGCCATGCCAGTCCAGGTGCTCGGGGAACACATTGGTGACGATGGCGACCTGCGGACGCGCCCCAGACACGGCAACATCGCGGGTCTGGTAACTGGACAATTCCACCACCCACGCATCGGCCCGCGCATCCAGCAGCTCCAGCAACGGCAGGCCGATGTTGCCGGCCAGCGCGGTGCGCAGGCCGGCGCTGCGCAGCAGGTGGGCAAGCAGCGCCGAGGTGGTGCTCTTGCCCTTGGTCCCGGTCACGCACACCGTGCGCGCCATGCTGTCGTCGCTGGCGTGTTCGCCGAACCACAGCGCAGTGCCTCCGATGAACCGCGTGCCATGCACCATCGCGAACTTCGCGTCCGCCGTGTACGGACTGATGCCGGGTGACTTCACGATCCACTCAAAGCGCGCCAGCCGTTCACCGCTCGGATCATGCTCGATGGCAAGGTTTTCATCGCCCAATGCGATCGCATCGGCGGCTTCGTCCGGATTGCAGAACAGGGTCAGCGGCAGCCGCGGCAGCCGGCTGCGCAATGCGTGATGGGCCGCGCGTCCCTCGCGTCCCCAGCCCCACAGGGCGACGCGGCGGTCGCCCAGTTCCGCGATCAGCAGCGGCGCGCCCTCAGCCGGCGAACTGCGCACGCAGGCGCTCCCATAGCGCGGGCGGGATGCGGTGCTGCGCGTCGATCTCCATCAACGGCTGCATTTGCAGGTCGCCCGCGCCCAGTTGCGGTGCGACCTCCCGGGCGAAGCGCTCGACCAGCGCGTCCTCGCGCCATTCCGGACGCAGCGCGAGTGCCGCCATTGCGGCCCTCGACTCGCGGCCCTCGCCCACGCATTCGAACGGCTTGTGCTCCTGGAATTCCAGCAATGCATCGAAGCCAGCGGTCTGCTCCGGATCGTCCAGCAGGTTGCGCCCGGTGATGCCGACCAGGCGCGGCTTGCTCATGAACGGCGCCAGCGCGAGGAACACGAAGTGGCATTTCGGGCAGACCCCGCACCAGCGGCTGGTGGGGCGTTCGCCGAGGATGTGGAAGTTGCGGTTGCAGCTGGAGAAATACGCGTCGTAACGACTGGTCTTGGCGAACTGGCGCGCCACCGCGAGTTCGCTGAGCGGACGCAGCAACGAGTAATAGTGCAAGTCGGCGGCAACGTGTGCCCGCAGGTACTCGCCGAACGCCGACTCGAATGCCCAACCCTTCGACCATTGATGGTTGACCTCGCTAGTGGCACTGCCGTTTTCGGACACGATGGTCGAGCCGTAACTTGCAGAGCGCTCATTCGAGAACACCACCTGGCCGGCCCCCAACAGGATTGCGGCAAAGGCCATGATCGCCGAGTTCACTGCGGTCACCGGGATGTGGCCGTTCCACGCGCCCTGGCGGTTGTACTCGAACAATTGCGAGGCGAGCTGGCGGCCGATGTTGAGGGTCGGCAAACCGGTATGCGCGGCGCAGGCCGCGATCAGCTGCGACCCACCGATCCAAGTCACGGTCTGGTTGACATCCAGCGCGCGCAACGCCTCGATGCTGACCAGCGAATCCTTGCCGCCGCCGATCGCCACCAGCGCCTGCGGGCGCAAGTCCAGCGCGGGCGCCGCGGGATCGGCGTCGGCATCGGCGGGAAAGCGAATGCGGCCTTGCAGGTCCAGGCCATTGCGATAGGCGAACTCGCCAAGCCCGTTGACGTACACAAGTTCCAGCAGCGCAGCGGTATCGGCGTCGATGGCATACGCGTCGATGCGGATCGTCTCCGGCACCGCGGCCTTGTAGTAGCTGATCCCGGCAATCAGGTGCAGCAGGCGCAGCGCGCGTTGCATCGCCGCTTCGCTCGCTGCGGCCATGACGAACGGCGCGCCGGGAATCGTGACCGTCTCCACCAGTTCCGGGCCGTCATCGAAGGCGTATACCAAGCGCGCAATGCCGGTGGCCGCATCGAATTCGCAGCGCACGAAGCGGAAGGCGCGGATCGCGTCGCGGTCGAAGGTCGCATCAGTCATGTCGAATCATTCCATCGGACCTTCATCAAGCACGGCCTCTGCCGGCAGCGCCCGCAGGTTGTATTCGCTGGCCATGCTGGCGCCATACGCGCCGGCATCGGCAATCAGCATCAGCTCGCCCGGGGTGGTCGCACGTGGCAGCGGGCGCTGTTTGCCGAACAGGTCGCTCGATTCGCAGATCGGGCCGACCACGTCGAACGCGGCGAGATCGGCATCGTCCAGGCGGTCGAGGTTGGCGATGTCGTGCCAGGCGTCGTACAGCGCGGGGCGCAGCAACGTGTTCATCCCCGCATCCAGGCCCACCCGGCGCACCCCGTCCTTGGCAACCACTTGGGTCGCGCGCGCCAGCAGCACGCCCGCTTCGGCCACCAGGTAACGGCCGGGCTCGATCGCGATGCGGAATTCCGGATATACGGCGCGCATCTCGGCCAGCCCGCGCGACCAAGCATCGAGGTCGAACGGCTCGTCCTCGGCGCTGTAGGGAATCGGCAGGCCGCCGCCGATGTCGAGCATGTCCACGCTGCCGATCCTGCGCGCAAACCCGGCCAGCTCATCGACCATCACCTGCCAATGGTCCACCGTGTCCACGCCGCTGCCCAGATGCGCGTGCACGCCGGTGATGCGTACGTCGAGCAAGCGGGCGACGTCGATGAATTCGTCGAGGCGCTGCGTGGACAGGCCGAACTTGGCCTCCTTGCCGCCGGTGTTGACCTTCTGGTGGTGGCCATCGCCGTGGCCGAGGTCGATGCGCAGCCACAGTGCGCGACCGCGGAAGACTTCGGGCCAGCGCTGCAGCAGCTCCACGTTGTCGACCGTGACCGTGACCCCGAGCACGAACGCAGCTTCGTATTCGCCGATCGGGGCAAAGCTCGGGGTGAACAGCACGCGGTCCGGCGCGAGGCCGGGCACGGACGCGAACACGCGCTGCAATTCGCCCAGCGACACGCACTCCAGGCCAAATCCTTCGGCGGCCAGCGTCTGCAGGATGCGCGGATGCGAGTTGGCCTTGATCGCGTAGTAGCGGCGGTCGATTGCGTGGATCGCCAGCAAGCCGCGCGCGCGTTCGCGCACCGTCGGCAAATGGTAGACATAGCGCGGCGTGCCCTGTTCGGCGAGGGAGGCAAGGCGCGTGCGTTCGCCATGCCACCACGGCGTCGGCCGCGGGCGCAGGCAGCCGTCGATCTCGCGCCAGCGCGCGCCGAAGACCGACGCGTCGTGCACCGGCATCGCCCCGCTGTCGATCAACGCGGCGTGCAGCAACGGCAGCATGCCTTCGGCGGAGGTTTCATCAACCACGAAGGTCAGGTTGAGGTCGTTCGACGATTGCGAAATCAAATGCACCCGCTCGCGCCCGAACATCTCCCAGACTTCGGACAGCTTGTGCAGCAGTGAGCGCATGCCGCGCCCGACCAGGGTGATCGCCGCGCAGGGCGCGATTACCTTGACCCGGCAGACTTCCGAGAGGTCCGCCGACAACCGCGCCAGCACATCGGTGTTGACCAGGTTGTCGGACGGGTCCAGCGACACGGTCACATTGGTTTCCGAAGACCCGATCAAGTCCACCGACAGCCCGTGGCGCTTGAAGCGCTCGAACACATCGGCGAGGAAGCCGACCTGCTGCCACATGCCGATGCTTTCCATCGACACCAGCACGATGCCGTTGCGCTGGCTGATCGCCTTGACCCCGGGAACCGTGGCCACCGAAGCGTCAATGCGGGTGCCCGGCAATTCCGGCCGGCCGGTGTCCAGTATCCGCATCGGAACCAAGGCGTCGCGGCAAGGCGTGATGCTGCGCGGGTGCAGGACTTTGGCACCGGTGGTGGCGATTTCCTGGGCCTCGGCATAGTCCAGCCGGGCCAGCAGGCGTGCGTCCGGGACCTCGCGCGGATTGGCGCTGAACATGCCCGGCACGTCGGTCCATATCTCCACTCGGCGTGCACCCAGGAGCGCCCCGAAGTAAGCAGCCGAGGTGTCCGAGCCGCCGCGTCCAAGGATCGCGGTAGCGCCATCGGCATGTCGGGCGATGAAGCCCTGGGTGAGCAGCAGACGGGTGGGTTGCGCGGCGAAGCGCGCGCGCAAATCCGCATCCGCATCGAAGCGGCAGTTCACCGACAACCGGTCCGCCCACGCACTATGGTTGGGCATCGTGATCGCCCCCAACCACTCGCGCGCATCACACCAGCCGAAGTCGAGGGCCTGCGCCCGCAGGTAGGCAGTGCCCAGCGCGGACGACAGCAGTTCGCCCTGCGCCAGCACTTCGGCCTGCCAGTCCAGCGGCCGCGTGGCCGCGCGCGACTCGTCACCCAGGGCCTGAAGTGCTTGCAGAAGCGTGCCGATGGCGGCATCGGGATCGACACCGAGTTCATCCGCGCAGAAGGCGCGATGGCGCGCGACCAAGGCCGCGATGCGATCCACGATATCGTCGCCATTGCTGATCGCCAGCAACTCATTGGTCACGCCCGAGAGTGCCGATACCACCACCAGCAGGCGTGCGTTTTCGGCTTCGGCACGCTCGGTGGCCAGGCGGCCGATGGTGTCCCAGCGTTCGCGTTTCGACACCGAGGTGCCGCCGAACTTCAGCACCAGCCAGGATGTGTCGTGCGCGGGGGCGATGGGCATGGCAGGTTTCGGATTGCGCAGGCAATGCCCGTGGTGCGGGCGGTGGTGCATTCTAGCGGCCCCCCGAGCCGGATTCGCACCGCATGTCCCTGCGCCGCTACGTGCAACTCGATGTGTTCGCCTCGCGTCCAGGCGCCGGCAATCCGCTGGCCGTGGTGCTGGATGCTCAGGGCCTGGACGATGCCGCGATGCAGGCCATTGCGCGCTGGACGCGGTTGCCGGAAACCACCTTCGTGTTCCCGGCTCAGACAGACGACACCAGCTACCGCATCCGCATCTTCAGCCCGCGCCGCGAAGTGCCGTTTGCCGGCCATCCCAGCGTCGGCACCGCGCATGCATTGCTGGACGCAGGCGTGGTGAACGCGCGCGACGGCCTGCTGGTGCAGGACGGCATTGCCGGCAAGCTGCCGTTGCGCGTGCAAGCCCAGGGCGCGCAGCGCACGGTAGCGGTGCGCACGCCGCGTGCGCGGGTGCAGGAGATCGCGGATGCGGGTGATCCGCGCCTGCGTGACGCCATCGCCAACATGCGGCTTGGCGCATTGCCACCGGTGCTGATGGATGGCGGCCGCCGCTGGTGGTTGGCGGAACTGGCCAACGAAGTGGAACTGCGCAACGCGACGCCGGACTGGGCTGCGATCAGCCAACTCGCGGAAAGCACCGAGAGCATGGGCCTGTTCGTGTTCGCACGCAGCAACGATGCGGTCTATCACTTCGCGGTGCGGGCGTTCGTCGGCGCGCCGGCGCAGTTCGAAGATGCAGCTTCGGGCGCGGCCAATGCCACCTTGGCCGCATGGCTTGCCGAACGCGAAGCCCTGCCCGACCGCAACGGCTTCTACCGGGTCAGTCAGGGCCGCGAAGTCGGGCACGACGCCATCATCGAACTCCAGGTCGATGGCGATGGCGAGGTGTGGTCGGGAGGACGTGCGGTGGCGGTGGTGATCGGGCAGCTGGACTGGCCTGTTTGACAGATGAGGCGAGGCCCGTAGGCATTCGCTTGGCGTCTCGAAATGCCGCTGCGCGCGACAACGCGGGCCTCGGCTCATCTGCGACCGCGATTCCCGACGACTTTCCCGCGTCATAAACGACGAAGGGGCCCTCAGGCCCCTTCGCTTCAATCAGATATCGCCCGCGCTCACTGCGGCGAGACATCCACCCGCACCTGCACACGCTGGCCCGGGTTGTAGTTCATGCGCCGCGTGTAACGACGGCCGTTGTATTCGTAGGTGACGTCGTAGGCGTTGGCTTGGCCATTGCTGGCCTGACTGTAACCGCCGGTGTAGCCGCCGCGCACCGGCTCCGGGTCGCACACGGTCACCACGCCCGGGCGGACGTTGCGATTGGCCTGGGTGCGCTCATAGACCTGTCGACCGGCCATGCCGCCCACCATCGAGCCGATCGCGGTGGCTGCATAGGCACCTGTACCGCCGCCCACCTTGCTGCCGAGCACCGCGCCCGCGATGCCGCCGACCACGGTGGCAACTGTGCGCCCGGTGTTGGTGCCGGCTTGCGGATAACCGTACTGGTCGTTGTAGCCATTCGAGCGGTAGCCATTGTTGCCGTACTGGCCGTTCTGCGGATAGCTGCCGGCGCTCTGGGTTTCGTAGCAGCGCTGGCCACTGCTGCCGTACGAGGATGCATTGTTGTAACGGCCATCAAGCACCGGGTCCACCCGGATCACCCGGGCATAGTCGGTGTAGCTCTCGGCCTGCTGGTTCCCGTTGTATTGGTTCCCGTTGTAGCCGCTGGACGGCGGGTAATAGGTCGAGGACTGGGCGAACGCGGCGGCGCTGCTGGACGCAAGGCCAACAGCGAGCAAGGCAGCGGTAAGGCGATTCATGTGGACTCCGGTTCGCCTGGATCAGGAATGTCCGGCGCGACGTGAACACTGCGGCCAAGCGGGTAACGCACGCATGAATATAGGCTCCGCGCGCGAAACCGTTTAGCTCGCCGACAGCCTGCGCTGACGCGGCTCAGGTCTCCAGCGTTGCCTGCAGGCTCACCGGCACCGCCAGCGCACGCGAGATGACGCAACCGGCCTTGGCCTGCTGGGCAATCTGGTGGAACGCCTCGGTGTCGATACCCGGCACCTTGGCCGATAGCACCAGGGTTACTCCAGTCACTGTCGGGCCCGGATCCATGCCCGGCTCCATGGTCACTTCGGCGCGGGTACTGATGCTGTCCGCGACGAACCCCGCCTTTTCCAGCACCGCCGACAACGCCATGCTGAAGCAGCCCGCATGCGCGGCGGCCAGCAGCTCCTCGGGATTGGTTCCAGTGTCGTCGCCGAAGCGGGTCTTGAACGAGAAGTTCTGGTCCGCGAACAGCCCGCTCTGCGGCGTGCTGATGCTGCCCTTGCCGGATTTCAGGCCGCCATTCCAGCGGGCATCGGCGTAGCGCTTGAAGGCCATCGGTCTCTCCAGTGCGGAAGAGCGTGCAGCTTACGCCCGCCTACCTTGCGGCGACGGCTTGGGCATCAGGGAGCTGGCACGGCACTCGCTTCCTCGCGCGCCACCGCGCGCCGGCCCAACGCCACCATCGCCAACGCCGGCAGGTACATCAGCAGGCCGTAGATGGCGCCGGGCAATGCGATCTGCGGCGAGTTCAACAGGGTCAGGGCGATCACGATGGCCAGCGTTGCGTTTTGCACGCCTACTTCCATGCCGACCGTGATCGCATCACGCAAGGCCAGCCCGCAGCCGCGCCCGAGCAGGTAGCCCAGGCCGATCGCCGCGCAGCCCATGGTCAGCGCCGCCGGCCCGACCTTGAACAGCATGTCGCCCAACGTCTCGCGCTCCGTGTAGACCATCACCACGATCACCGCCAGCAGCAGCAACAGCGAGAACTTGCCGATCGCCGGCTCCACCCTGCGCGCGAAGTTCGGAGCGAACCGCCTCACCGCCATGCCCAGCATCACCGGCACCAATACCAATACGGTCAAATGCTTGACGGTAGGCCCCAGCGGCAGCCGAATCTCGCGGGCTTCGCCCCCGAACACCTGCAGCGCCAGGTTGACCAGCAAGGGCACGCTGATGAAGGTCGCCAGCGCGCTGATCACGGTCAAGGTGACCGCAAGGGCCACGTTGCCACGCGCGAGAAACGTCAGCGCGTTCGACGAGCTGCCGCTAGGGCAGGCCGCGACCAGCACCAACCCCACCGCCAGCTCTGTCGGCAGTGCGAAGGCCCACGCCATCGCGAACCCCAACAGCGGCAGCAACAGGTATGGCCCGCCACCCCGACCAGCACCGGCTTGGGCTTCCGGCTGATGCGCTGGAAATCAGCCAGGGTCAGGGTCAGGCCGATGCCGCACATGATGACGATGATCGCGATCGGCAGGCCAAGCTGGACGGCCACGTTGTCTTGCATAGGATTCCCCCCTCAGTGACTCGCCGGCATGCAGGCGAACGCAACGCCCGATGCTCGGATCGGCCGATTTAGGCAGGTCGAAGCCATCGCCGTCATGCTGCAGCGCAAGAAGCCGCCCGCGATTTCCGCGTTAAGGTGCCTGTCCGCCATGACCGCCCGCCGAGCGCCCGCTTCGGCGCGAAGCGCGGACAGCCATGACGCCCGCTCTACACAGAGCATGCTCCGCGCAACCAGGGAGACACGGGCTCATGTCCCATTCGACCCAACAGATCCGCAACGTGGCCTTGGCAGGCCACCCCGGCGCCGGCAAGACCACCCTGTTCGAAGCCCTGCTGCATGCCGGCGGCGCAATCCAGACGGCAGGCACCATCGAACGCGGCAGCACGGTCTCCGACTTCGATCCGATCGAACGCGAGCGCAGTCATTCCATCGATGCGGCCATCGCCAGCATCGACCACGCCCCACCCGGGCAAGCGCCCATCCACATCAACCTGATCGACACCCCCGGCTATCCCGATTTCCGCGGCCCCACCCTGTCCGCGCTGGCCGCGGTGGAAACCGTTGCGGTGGTGGTCGATGCCGACACCGGCATCAGCTACGGCACCCAACGGATGATGGAGCACGCCAAGGCGCGCAACCTGTGCCGGGTGATCATCGTCAACAAGATCGATCATCCGGGCGCCAAGCTCGGCGCGCTGCTCGACGAACTGCGCAGCACGTTCGGGCCCGAAGTGCTGCCGCTCAACCTGCCGGCCGAAGGCGGTAAGCGCGTGGCCGACTGCTTCTGGCAATCGACCGGGCACAGCGACCTCGGCCCGATTGCGGATTGGCACCAGAAAATCATCGACCAGGTGGTCGAGATCAACGAAACCGTGATGGACCATTACCTCGACCTGGGTGAGCAAGGACTGTCCGGCGCGGAACTGCACGACGCCTTCGAGCAATGCCTGCGCGAAGGCCACCTAGTGCCGGTGTGCTTCGTCTCCGCGCGCAGCGGCGCCGGCGTGCGTGAACTGCTGGACATCGCCGAACGCCTGTTCCCGCATCCGGGTGAGGCCAATCCGCCGCCGTTCATGAAAGGCACCGGCGACGACGCGCAGGCGATCACCGCCAGCCCCGATCCGAACGCACACGTGATCGCCGACGTGTTCAAGGTCATCAACGATCCCTTCGTCGGCAAACTCGGCATCTTCCGCGTCTACCAGGGCACGGTGAAAAAGGACACCCAGCTGTTCGTCGATGACGGCAAGAAACCCTTCAAGGTCGCCCACCTGTTCAAGCTCAAGGGCAAGGACCATGTGGAAATCGCGCAGGCGATCCCGGGCGACATCGCCGCGGTGGCCAAGATCGACGAGCTGCATTTCGATGCCGTGCTGCACGCCAGCCACGACGAGGACCAGATCCACCTGGCACCGCTGGCGTTCCCGCGGCCGATGTTCGGCCTGGCCATCGACGTGGCGCGCAAGGGCCAGGAGCAGAAGCTCGCGATCGCCCTGCACAAGCTGGCCGAGGAAGATCCCTGCTTCCACGTCGAGCACGAACTGGAGACTAACGAGACCGTGATCCGCGGCCTCTCTGACCTGCACCTGCGGATCAACCTGGACCGGCTTAAGGACCGTTACGGCGTGGAAGTCAGCGCACGTCCGCCGCGCATCGCCTATCGGGAAACCGTCGGCGCCAAGGCCGAGGGCCACCACCGGCACAAGAAGCAGACCGGTGGCGCCGGCCAGTTCGGTGAAGTGTTCCTGCGCATCGAGCCATTGCCGCGCGGCGGCGGCTTCGAGTTCGTCGATGAGGTCAAGGGCGGCACCATCCCGGGCCAGTTCCTGCCCGCGGTGGAAAAGGGCGTGCGCTTGGTGCTGCAGGGCGGCGCCATCGCCGGGTATCCGATCCAGGATGTGCGGGTGATCGTGTATGACGGCAAGCACCACAGCGTGGACAGCAAAGAGGTCGCGTTCGTGGCCGCCGGCAAGAAGGCGTTCCTAGACGCCATCGAAAAGGCGCGCCCGCAGGTGCTGGAGCCG
>Ga0136611_10002738_pt1 | contig 12322 bp, 11 predicted proteins | sample AntDrymUQ2232306_2_FD_106645 | JGI IMG/M metagenome (GOLD analysis project Ga0136611, IMG submission 106645) | Polar desert sand microbial communities from Dry Valleys, Antarctica - metaG UQ223 (23.06) | ecosystem: Environmental > Terrestrial > Soil > Desert | place: Antarctica: Dry Valley... | reverse complement strand
GGTGAATGCCTGCGCGAACTGGCGTGCGGCGATCCCCAGGCGTTCGACGAGCCCGCGCTCGCCGCTGAGGTATCGCATCGAAGCAGCCATCGCAGCGACATCGCCGTGCGGAACGAGAAAGCCTGTCTCGCCATGCCGTACGGACTCGCGAATACCGGGAGAGTTGGACGCAATCACCGGAGTTCCGCTCGCCGCTGCCTCCAGATTCGTGATGCCCCAGCCCTCCTTGGGAGATGCGAACAGGGTGGCCCAGGCGCGCCTGAGCAGCGAAATCTTGTCGGCCTCGCTGATGCGCCCCAGGAAGCGGACACGATCGGCGACGCCGAGTGTAGCGGCCATGCGCTGAAGCTCCTCGCGATACTCGCCGGCACCCGCGATCTCGAGGGTCGCGCCCTCCAGTCCGCAGGCGGCGAACGCCTGGAGCACGAGATCGACTCCCTTGTACTTCTTCAGGCGCCCGAGATATGCGAAGAGAGGCGTGGGCGATCGGATCGAGAAATCCGGGGTGTAGTGGTCGGCGTCGATCCCCGGGAAGATTACGCGGATGCTCTCCCGAGAGACGCCACGCGAGACGAGGTCGTCACGGGTGCTCTCGCTGATGGCCTGAAAGGCCTGCTTGCGATATACGAGCGGGAGCGGCCGTTCGGCAAGCCATACAGCCGCCGCAAGCGGCGCCGAAAGCTCCTGAAAGGCGGTGCCACCGAACAGATGCGGGACCAACGCCACCCGCGCGGGGTCGATCGGTGATCCGCGCCACGTCGGCGTGAACACCGGCACCTTGTTGATGTCTTCCACCAGCACGTCGAATCCGCGGGCGGCGAGGTGCCGGTGCCAGTGCGCGCGCGCAAGAAAGGGGAACGATTGCCGGGTGCCCACCCGCTGCACTTCCATATCGTCGAGCCGGTCGTTCGCCGCCGCGCCGGGCCAACCGCCGCAGAGCAACACGGTCTCGTGCCCGCGCGCGGCGAGGCGCCCGAAGATCTCGTGCAGATGGATCTCGGCGCCACCAGCGAGCGGATTCTCGCGACACTGCCAGTTCACCACGGCGATGCGCAGCGGCCGCACCGCGTCATTCACAGGCGCCCGATCCGGCGTGCGTAGGCGTCGAGCACGCCGTTCACGAATCGCGCGCTGCGCGCGGTTCCGTAACGCTCCGCGAGACGCACGGACTCCTGCAGCACGACCTTCACCGGTGCGTCACCGCGCGACAGCTCCGCGGCCGCGAGGCGAAGCACGCTTCGCTCGATGGCACCCAAACGCTCGAATCGCCAGTTCGCCGTGACTTCGGCGAGCAGCGCGTCGATTTCTGCGCCGTGCTCCGACATGGTCGCGACGATCTTCGTGGCGAACTCGCGCTCGCCGGCGTCCACGGCGAGATCGTCGAACACGTTCGATGCGATGCGCGTGAGGCGCGAGAAGTCGCGCAGGTCGGCTGCGTAGAGCGCCTGCAGCGCACGTGCGCGTCCGCGCGTTTCCACACGCTCCGCAATCAGCTCCGCCTTCGAGCGGCGGCCGCGGCGCGGCGCCAGCGGCTCCTGCACGGGTTCATCCCAGAACGCATCGTCCCGCAGGTCCGGCGTCATGCGTCGTCCAGCTCGATGTCGTCGCCGACGGGCGCGATGCGGTCGAACAGGTCGAGCAACTCGAGCGCGGCCAGCGCCGCGTCGGCGCCCTTGTTGCCATGCACGCCACCGGCACGGGCTTCCGCCTGCGCGAGCGTGTCCGTTGTGAGCAGGCCGAGCGTGACGGGCACATCGAAGTCACGCTGCACGTCCATGAGACCACGCGCAGTTTCGCCGGCGACAATGTCGAAATGTGGCGTCTCACCGCGCACGACGGCGCCGATCGCCACGGCGGCATCGTACCGCTCGGTCGCGAGCGCACGACGCACGGTGACGGGAATTTCCCACGCACCGGGAACCCACATCACGTCGATGTCATCGAATGCGGCGCCGCTCGACACGAGCGCGCTCACCGCGCCCTCGGCGAGTGGCGTGGTGACGGACTCGTTGAAGCGGCTGACGACGATGACGATGCGCCGGCCTTCGCCGCGCTGACTGCCGTTGAATTCGGGCACTAAAGGAGAAGGAAAGAAGGAAAGAAGGAAAGAAGGAAAGAAGGAAAGAGGGAAAGAGGGGAACAGGGTTAGATGGCGAACAGATGACCTAGCTTCGTGCGCTTGGTCTCCAGATACGCGGCGTTTTCGTTGTTGGTCGGCATCTCGAGGCGCACGCGATCCTTGAGCACGAGGCCGTAGCCGTCGAGGCCGACGAGCTTGCGCGGGTTGTTCGTGAGCACGCGAATGGAATGCACGCCGAGGTCGAGCAGGATCTGCGCGCCGATACCGTAGTTGCGCAAATCGTCCTTGAAACCGAGCTGCTCATTTGCCTCGACGGTGTCGGCGCCGCGATCCTGCAGCTCGTACGCCTTGAGCTTGTTCAGCAGGCCGATGCCGCGGCCTTCCTGGTCGAGATACACGATGATGCCCTTGCCCTCGGCCTGCACCATGCGCATCGCCGTCTCCAGCTGCCAGCCGCAGTCACAGCGACGCGAATGAAACACGTCACCGGTGAGGCACTTGGAGTGCATGCGTACCAGCACGCTCTCCCCATCCTTCACGTCGCCGTACACCAGCGCGATGTGTTCGCGCGCGTCCACATCGTTGGCGTATCCGACAATCCGCCACTCCCCGAATTCCGTGGGAAGGCGGGCGTCGGCAACACGGTGCACGAGACGCTCGGTCTTGAGCCGGTACGCCACGAGCTGCGCGATCGTGATGAACGTGAGATCGTTGGCCTTCGCAAACCGCTCGAGCTGTGGCCGCCGTGCGGTCGTCCCGTCCCGGTTGAGGATCTCGCAGATCACGCCGGCGGGACGCAAGCCCGCCAGGCGCGCGAGATCCACCGCGGCTTCGGTGTGACCGACGCGCTGCAGCACCCCACCATCGCGCGCACGGAGCGGATGAATGTGCCCCGGCATGCGGAGGTCGCCCTTCGCGCTCAGCGGATCGACGGCAACTCGAATCGTGGTCGCGCGATCGCTCGCGCTGATGCCGGTGCTCACGCCGTACTTCGCCGCCGCATCGATGCTCACGGTGAATGCCGTGGACATCGACTCCGTGTTGTCCTCGACCTGCGGCTGCAGTCCCAGATGATCGGCCCACGCGCCCGTGATGGCGAGGCAGATCATGCCCTTCGCCTCGAGCATGAAGTTCACCATCTCCGGCGTCACGAGCTCTGCGGCGCAGATGAGGTCTCCCTCGTTCTCGCGATCCTCGTCGTCGGCCACGACCACGAACTTTCCGGCCTTGAGGTCGGCGAGCGCCTGCTCGACCGTGCCGAACGTGGCCGCATCGCGCGCAGCATCTCCCGCGGAAGATCTGCCGGACTCTATTCGCTCACTCATGCTGCATCACTCCGACGAGGTGCGGCGCCACGAGGCGCGCAACGTGTTTCGCGAGGACGTCGGCTTCGACGTGTACACCATCGCCCGCGGCAAGATCGCCAAGGGTCGTGTGTCGTCGCGTGTATTCGATGATCGATAGCTGAACGCCATTCGGCAGCAACGCGTTCACGGTAAGGCTCACGCCGTTCAGCGTGATCGATCCGTGCATCGCCATCAGCGGAACGAGCGCGGGCGGGAGCTCGACGTCGATCAGCCATGCGTCACCCTGCTCCGCCGTGCGCGACACGACGGCCACGTCGTCCACATGGCCCAACACCAGATGCCCGCCCAGACGGTCGCCGAGCCGCATCGCGCGCTCGAGATTCAGCCGCATGCCGGCCCGCCATGATCCAATCGTGGTACGTCCGAGCGTTGTGACGACGGCGGCCACGGTGAATTCCGCAGCATCACCGACGATGGCATGCTCGCGCACCGTCAGGCACACGCCGTTAACGGAGATGCTCTCACCGTCCACCAGATCGGCGTACCGACACCGGATGCGCAGCTCCCGCCCCGCATCGCCGTCCTGCACGCTGGTGACGAGTCCGACGTCGTCAACGAGTCCGGTGAACATTCGCGGCGCAGGCTCCAGGGGTGAAGGACTCAGCGTGTAAACAGCATGTGAAACAGCATGCGTCGGTCCGTGCGTTCGTCAATCGCCTTGCGGCCAAGCGGTCAGTCGCGCGCGACGAACCCAACGGAGTACGCCGTCATCAGGTCGCGTCCGACCCGCCGGCGTCGGCGGAGGGCGAGTAACACGTCGCGCGCGGCGTCCGGAGGCAACGCCGAGAAGGCCGGTAGCGCTCCGGCGCCAAGAACGACCGGTGACTGAAAGGTAATGAGGCGGTCCACCAGCCGAGCACCCATGAGCGCGGAGGCAATGCCCGCGCCGCCCTCCACGAAGAGCGTCCGCACTCCGGCGTGCCTCAGCGCGCCCAGTGCCGCGGCGGCCGTGTCGGCGGCCACCACCGTGACACCCCGAGTCCGCAGGCCCTCTTCCGCCGCCGGTGCGCTGCCGTCCGTCAGCACGATAACCGGCGTCACCGCCGCCGACCGTACGAGGGCGCCGTCCAGCGGCAGACGCGCGGTGCGGTCGAACACCACGCGCGCCGGCGCGATCCGTGGTGCCCGAGCGTCCCGCACGGTGAGCGCGGGATCGTCGGCGATGGCCGTCTCGATACCAACCGCCACTGCGTCATGCTCCGCACGCAGCGCGTGCACGGCGCGCCGGCTGGCGGAGCCCGTGATCTCGCGCCGGGCGCGCGTCTGATCGACCAGCGCACCGTCGATCGACAACGCGAGCTTGAGCGTCACGAACGGCCGCTCCGCATGCGCGAGCGCACCGAGGAACAGCGCGTTGCTCTCCGCGGCTTCTTCCCGCAGCACACCACCGACGGTGACGATTCCGGCTGCGTCGAGTCGGCGTGCGCCGCCTGCGGCGAGGGGGTTCGGGTCTGACACGGCATACACGACACGCGCCACTCCGGCGTCGATCAGTGCGCGCGTGCAGGGCGGCGTCCTGCCGTCGTGGTCGCACGGCTCGAGCGTCACGTACACCGTCGCGCCGCGCGCGCGTTCGCCCGCCTCGCGGAGCGCCACGACCTCTGCGTGCGCCTCGCCGTAGCGCGCGTGCCACCCGTCGCCGACCACGGCACCGTCATGCACGACGACCGCGCCCACCTTGGGATTCGGCGCGACCTGCCCTGCACCGCGCTCCGCAAGCCGCAGTGCGCGCCGCATCATGCGCATGTCGGTTGACGTCACCTCGGGCGACGCAGCGGTGACGGGACCTTCTCCCGCCGTGCGCGCGCTAGAAGCGCGCGGAGAGCCCGATCGAGCCGTAGCGATAACCCTCGTTGGCCGAACGTCCGCCGAATGTGTTCACGGTCTCGCGCAGCGTACCGGCACTCGACCATCCGAACTCGCCCACGATGCGCAGCACGAGCAGCGAGAACGACGCGTTCACGAATGCCGTCTTCCGTGTCGTCGCTTCGCGGAGGCCGGTGAGTTCGACCGTCTGGCGACTCCCGCCCGGGAGACCGGCCTCGTTCACGACGGCACGCATGTCGCTCTCGGCCACGATGCGATCCTGCCCGACACCCGCGGCGAGGCCGAACAGTGCGATGCGCTTCCCGACGATGATGCGCACGGCATCGGACTTGACGGACGTGCCGGTCACCAGCAGCGAATCATTCGTGGGCGTGTACGATAAGTCGGTGCTCGGTAGCTGCCGTCGCTGCCAGCTCACGCTGATGCCCGGCACGAGCGACGACTCCTGCAGCGCGCCGACACGCAGCCCGTACGAGAATCCGAGGCCGCCATTCTGCGGGGTGACTTCGAAATCGTTGTGCGCTACGGAGGGCAAGTACGTCGCACCGACAATCGCATCGACGCCGCCTACGTTCGTCACACCGAGCGGGATGCCCGGGAACAGGCCGACACCGAGATCGATGGCGGGAAGCGGAATCACCGTACGTTCCGCGCCGAAGTCGCTCGACGACGCGCCAGCGAGCGACACGAGTGGCACGCTGTTGCGTGGGAGTCGCCCGTCCACCCCGATGACACGCAGCGAAAGTGCGCGCTTGCCGAACCCGCCGAGCGAGCCGGCATCGCCGGGGATCGGATTGCCGCCGGACACCGCAACGCCGATCTGCGGAACGACGAACGCGAACAGGTCACGCGCTTTCTGGCAGATGTCCGTGGAGCCGAAACTGCTGGACGACGTGCACGTACCAGCGGTGCCCTGCGCCGCAGCCGGCGAGGGCACGGCGAGCACTGCGGCGACACCCGAAGCGATCAGCGAGCGACGCCACGGAACACGAGTACCGGACGCAGCGCGCACCGGGCGCGTCGTCATGCGTTCGCACCACGCAGCTGCACCGTTCCGGATCCCGGGACGACCGCGCCGATCTCCCATGCGTCGATGCCGCAGGCCGTGGCGCGCGCGAGAATGTCGCGCACGTGCTCCTGTGTTGTGATGACTACCATGCCCACCCCCATGTTGAACGCGCGATACATCTCGGGACGCGGCACCTTGCCCGCTTCCTCGAGTACCCGGAATATGTTGGGGATGGTCCACGTGCCGGTGTCGACGTCGGCATCGAGCGTGTCAGGCAGCGCACGGTTGAGATTACCCGGCAATCCGCCGCCCGTGATGTGCGCCATTGCATGTATGCGGTCGAGTACAGGGCGCAGACAGGCGAGGTAGGAGCGATGCACCGACAGCAGCACGTCGGCAACCGTTGCCCCACCCTCTCCCGGGAATGTGTCGTGCATGCCAAGCGCGAGACGTTCACTCACGACGCGGCGCGCAAGCGAGTAGCCATTGGTGTGCAGGCCACTGCTGGCCAGTGCGACGAGTGCATCGCCCTCGCGCACACGCGCCGCGCCAAGGGTCTGCTCTTCCTCGACGACACCGACGATGAATCCGGCGAGGTCATAGTCTGGCGGCGTGTACACGCCCGGCATCTCCGCCGTCTCGCCGCCCACGAGCGCTGCACCATTCTCGCGGCATCCGGCCGCGACGCCCGCAACGACAGCTTCGACCACAGGCGGTTCGAGCTTTCCGAACGCGACGTAGTCGAGGAAGAAGAGCGGTACCGCGCCCTGCACCAGGATGTCGTTCGTGCAGTGATTCACCAGGCAATGCCCGATGGTGTCGTGCCGGTCGCTCTCGATGGCCACCTTGATCTTCGTGCCCACGCCATCCGCGCTCGAGACCAGCAGCGGCGAGCGATATCCCTCCGGCACCTTGAACATACCGCCGAATCCGCCGAAGGCACCACGCGCGCCGGCCGTCATAGTCGAGCGTACGTGGCTCGCAATCCGATCCTTCGAGTGCTCCGCAGCGTCGATGTCGACGCCAGCGCTGCGATAATCGAGCGGCGCACCGCTCACGGCGCGAGCTCCACGTCGAACGCGACGAGCTGTTGGAACTCGCGTACCCGTGCATCGATCTCCGCGCGCGTGAGTTCGAGCAGGCGCGCGTTCGAGAACTTCTCGACCGCGAACGACCCCATCGCCGAGCCGACGACGACCGCGCGGCGCATCGAGGCCGGACTCAGGTCGCCCGATGCCGCGAGCGATCCGATGAAGCCGCCGGCGAATGAATCACCCGCACCGGTAGGATCGAACACGGACTCGAGTGGGTACGCCGGTGCGAAGAACACGCTGTCGGCGGTGAACATGAACGCGCCATGCTCGCCTTTCTTGATCACGACATATCGCGGACCCTTCTCGAGGATCCAGCGCGCCGCCTTCACGAGGTTCGTGTGCTCCGTAAGCTGCCGCGCCTCGCCGTCATTGAGCGTGATCAGGTCCACGTGGCCCAGCAGCTCGATGAGCTCCGGACGGCGTGACTCGATCCAGAAGTTCATCGTGTCGCATGCGACGAGACGCGGCTTCTCCACCTGCTCGAGCACCTGCAGCTGGAGACGCGGGTCGATGTTGGCGAGGAACACGAACGGCGCGGAGCGAAACGCTTCGGGAATCTTGGGGCGAAAGTTGGAGAACACACCCAGGTGCGTCTCGAGCGTCTCCGCCGCGTTGAGGTCGTGACGGTAGCGGCCGCGCCAACGGAAACTGCTGCCCCTCGTCTGTTCGAGCCCCGACAGGTCAACGCCACGCGCGGCCAGCGGCTGCAGCTTCTCAATCGGATAATCGTCACCGACCACTCCGACCAGCTGCACCGGCGTGAAGTGGCACGCCGATGACGAGAAGTAGGTGCCCGACCCGCCGAGCACATCGTCGGCGCGGCCGAACGGCGTCTCCACGGAATCCAGCGCGACCGACCCGACGACGAGCACCCGGTTCCCGCCCTGCTTGCCACTGCCGTTCACATGCGCTCCGGTGCGGAGAGTCCAAGGATGCGCAGGCCCGCCGCGAGGCCGAGCTGCGTCGCGCGCGCGAGCACCAGGCGTGCGCGCAGCACGTCCTCGGGTTCGCCGAGCACGTGATGCTTGTGATACCAGGTGTGCGCCGCGCGCGCCGTCTCGAGCAGCCAGCTTGCCACGCGATGGGGCTCGAGTGCTTCGGCCGCACTCCGCACCGTCGCGGGGAAATCGAGCAACTGCTTCACCAGCTCCTGTTCCGCCGGCTCCGCAAGCATGTCGAGATGTGCGCCGTCGGCGTTGATCGTCGTCGCGTCGATCTCGCCGACGCGGAAGATGCCGCACATGCGCGCATGCGCCATCTGCACGTAGTAGACGGGGTTCTCCTCCGACTGACTGCGCGCGAGGTCGATGTCGAAGACGAGCTGCGAATCGCCGCGACGCATCAGGTAGAAGTAACGCACCGCATCGCGGCCCACCTCGTCGACGAGGTCGCGCACGCTGACGTACGAGCCGGCGCGCTTGGAGATCTTCATCTCCTCGCCGCCCTTCATCACCGTGACCATCTGGTGCAGCACATACTCCGGATACAGCGGAGGGATGCCGGTGCCCAGCGCCTGGAGTCCGGCACGCACACGCGTGATCGTGCTGTGGTGATCGGCACCCTGCACGTTGATGGCGCGCGGGTAGCCGCGTTCCCACTTCGTCACGTGGTACGCCACGTCGGGCACGAAGTACGTGTAGTCGCCGCCCTTTTCCGCGCTCTTCTTCATCACGCGGTCCTTGTCATCACCGAACTCCGTGGTGCGAAGGTAGAGCGCGCCGCCATCCTCGAACGTGTGGCCCGACTGCTTCAGTGTCTCCACCGTGCTGTCCACGCGACCGTCGGAGTAGAGCGAACTCTCGAGGTAGTACGTGCGGAACTTGACGCCGAACGCCTGCAGGTCGAGATCCTGCTCGTGACGGAGCGCCGCGACGGCGAACTTCCGCATCGCATCGAGGTCGACTCCGGCCGCATCCGCCGGATGCTCCGCCACATATGCAACGGCGATCTCGCGGATGTAGTCGCCATGATACCCGCCTTCGGGAATGGCGAGCGCGTCACCCGACAACTCGCGCACCCGCGCCTGCACGCTCTTCGCAAGGTTGGCGATCTGCGCGCCACTGTCGTTGTAGTAGAACTCGCGATCGACCTGCCAGCCGGTGTACTCGAGCAGCGTGCTGACGCCGTCACCGAGCGCGGCCTGCCGCCCGTGTCCGACATGCAGCGGGCCCGTGGGATTGGCGGACACGAACTCGACGACTACGCGCTGCCCCTTCCCGATGTCCGCGCGTCCCCACGCGTCCGGATTGGCCAGCATGGCGACGAGACCGCGCGCCTGATAACCGGGATCGAGGCGGAAGTTGATGAAGCCGGGCCCGGCGATCTCCGCCTTCGTGACGCCCACCGATTCCATGTGCATCGCAGCGATCAGCGATTCGGCCACGTCGCGTGGCTTCCGACCAAGCGGCTTGGCGAGCAGCATCGCAGTGTTCGTGGACCAATCGCCGAACGACGGATCACGTGGGCGTTCGAGGGCCGGGGCGAAGTCGTCGGGGGCACCGATCGCGCGCGCAGCGCGAGCGACTTCGGCGCGGAGAGTCTCCGCCTGATTGACGCTCATTCGGGTTTCGTGGGGGGGCTACTCGGCGCAGCCGTGCTGGACGACGGCGCGCTGGCCGGCTTTGACTCGGCCGCGGGCTTGGCGCCGTCCGCGCTCTTGCTTTCGCCGCCCGTGGCGCCTGCACTCTCGCCGGCGGCACTGCTCGCGGCTGCCGTGCGCTGATCCTTCTTGCCGTCCTTGCCGTAGTCCGTGATGTAGAACCCCGAGCCTTTGAACAAGAGGCCGGCACCACCCGATATGATGCGCGTCGCGACACCCGCACCGTCGGGCGTGGGAATCTCGTCGGGCACGTCGGACATCTTGAAGATGCGCTCGATGATCGTTCCGTCGGGACAGCGAAACTCGTAAGTCGGCATGGCAGCGATACTTGGCTAGAGTGGCACGAGCTTCATAAGGTAGTGAGAAGGAAGGAAGGAGAGAAGGAAGGCGGTAAAGAGGGAATGAGGGAAAGAGGGAAAGAACACGAGAGAGAGAGATCGAGCAGGGTGGCATGCAGTCACACTCCCTCCCTCCTTCCTTCTTTCCCTCTTTCCCTCTTTCCCTCTTCTCTTAATCCTCGCGTAATGCACCCCTAATCCGCCCATCATGCGGAATCGGGGACCGGCACCCATGTTCGCGATGAGATCGTAGGCTGGGCCGGACCCCGTATGGAGGCTGGATGTTCGCGACGTGTCTCTTCTGCCACTCGGCGCTTGGCCGTAACGAGCTGATCGAAGCCTTTCCGGTGGGCCGCCGTCTCGCGTTCGACGCGGAGCGCGGGCGGCTGTGGGTGGTGTGCCGATCGTGCGACAACTGGAATCTCTCGCCGCTGGAAGAGCGCTGGGAAGCCGTTGAAGCCTGCGAGCGACTGTACCGGGCGACGACCGCACGCGTCTCGACGGACAACATCGGCCTCGCGACAATGAGCGAGGGGACCGACCTGGTGCGTGTGGGCAAGCCGCTCCGTCCGGAATTTGCCGCGTGGCGCTATGGGTCCCGCATCCGAAAGCGACGGTTCCGCGGCGCCGGCAGCACTGCGGCGCTCTTGGCCACCACGACGGCCGCCATGGCAGTGGGGTCGGTGGCCGCCGCCGTCGGCATCGCATTCACGCTGACCGGCAACAAGCGTTTGCGCGACCATGTGCTCACGCCCCTCGAGCACGCGGAGGCGCGCATCGTGTTCGACCGCGTGCTGGCCCGCGTGAAGACACCGGATGGCGACCTGCGCGCGCTGCGCTACAGCCACGTCGCGCGCCTCGAGATCATGCCGGTCGCGCCCGACGCACCGTGGACGCTGCGCGTCGCACACCACGCGGGCACGACGGATTTTTCCGGTGCCGACGCGGTTCAGGTCGCGGGGCACCTGCTCGCGCGGCTCAACAACGACGGTGGATCACGCGCGCAGATTGGCGACGCCGCCCAGCGCATCACCGCCGCGGGCGACGCCGACCGGTACATCCGCCAGAGTGGTGTGCTGCGCGAGACGCGCCGCCGCAAGAACACGATCTTCTGGGACGACGATGTCGGCGTGCTCGGTCTCACGGGAACCGAGCGGCTCGCGCTCGAGATCGCGGTGCATGAGGACGCGGAGCGCCAGGCGATGCAGGGCGAGTTGCAAGCACTCGAGACGGCATGGCGCGACGCCGAGGAGATCGCGGCGATCGCCGACGACATGTTCCTGCCGGACGGGCTCGGGGAGTCGTCGTAGTTCGCTGACAACGCGCGATATTGTGTGCATGAGAAAGTCTGCCTTCGCCTTGATCTCCGCCGCGCTGGTGACGGTCGGCTTCGCGCGCGCTGCTTCGCCGCTACAGGCACAGTCCGGGATCGCTGCCGGCGTGCCCGAATCGCTGGCGCGCGCACGCGCGGCCAGCATCCGGAACGTGCGTTACGCCTTGACGCTCGATGTCACGCGGCGCGACAGTGCACTGGGCCGGGTGACGGTGAGGTTCGGACGGAGTGGCACCGCCGATGCAATTCTCGACTTTCGCGGGCTCGCGGTGGACAGCGTAAGTGCGAACGGCACGCCGCTCGACGCGCGGCTTCCCTCCGTGTGGGATCGTGCACACGTGCGCATTCCTGCGCGGCAGCTGCGCGCCGGCGCGAACGAAGTGACGCTCGTTTTCACGTCGCCGATCGCAGCGGCGGGCGCCAGCATCATCCGTGCGCGGGACGCAACTGACGGCAGCGACTACCTGTACACGCTGCTCGTGCCGTCCGATGCCAACCTGCTCTTCCCCTGCTTCGACCAGCCCGACCTCAAGGCGCGTCTGCGGCTTACGCTCGTCACCCCAGCGTCATGGTCAGCGCTCGGCAACGGATCGCTCGAGACGTCGGATGCCAGCTCGCGACGCAGCGCGGTCACCCGTGTTCATCGCTTCGCCGAGACACGGCCACTCAGCACGT